>Ga0208299_1001242_pt1 | contig 19562 bp, 14 predicted proteins | sample 15_taG_FD_184089 | JGI IMG/M metagenome (GOLD analysis project Ga0208299, IMG submission 184089) | Marine viral communities from the Subarctic Pacific Ocean - 15_ETSP_OMZ_AT15312 metaG (SPAdes) (version 2) | ecosystem: Environmental > Aquatic > Marine > Oceanic | place: Pacific Ocean | collected...
CACTTAAGTTTGTTATAGTAGTCCCAGATGGTAAAGAATTACCTGTAGAATTAACCCAAGTAGTAACATACGGTGGTACGCCACCATTTACTATAACATACGCATTACCATCATCTTCACCAAAACAGCTTGCTGAATTTCCTGTTACACTAACATTTAAAATAGATGGCTCAGTGATTATTACTGTTCTACTACATATACTTTGTGGGGTGGCACTATCGGTAACAATAACATCATAAGTACCAGCACCTAAAGATTGAAAGATAGTTGATGAGGATGATGATGTTTGTGTTGATACATTAGCACCACCTATTAATAGTTCTACACTATATGGTGGGATACCATTTTGAATGTCAACAGTTATCTTACCATCTGTACCATTATTTGTTGACAAATTTGTACCTTGTACATTACATAAAACTGGGTCTGGGCCTGGAACATAAAAAGACCCTTCAGCAACTCTATTTAAATCATCAATCACCTTAACATTATATGTCCCAGAATATAAATCTGTTAATGTTTGGTCATCTGTTTGGTGGGAAGCGAAAAACGAGGCATATGGAACACCACTAACCGTTGGGCCAACCCATTCAATCTGATAATTAGCAACACCATTTAATATATTTATCTCTATTTCACCTGTTGGTGTGGTGGTTGGTGGATTACTTGTACCATCGTCACCACTAATTACATTACCAATAACAATAAAATCACTATCGTCTTCTGGTACACACTCAGTAAAAAAGTTTTTATTCATTTTTGTTATGGCACCATTACCATTTATGAGTCCAAAATAAAAATAAAATGAATTATCATGTTCTTTTATCTTGTTAACTAGATTTAACTTTCTAAAGTCATAATATGGGACCTCATCATCATACCCAAAGTTACTATTCGTTTTATCAAATTTTATCTCATTAAATACCGCCCCACCTTGTGCTGCACTTGGTAGTATTAAACCATTTAGGTATGCAAACATACCCCTAACGTATGTTGCCTCAACATCTCTATTATCTATTCTATTATTAACAGGACCTAAGAAAATATCTTGTCTATTTTCATCTAAACCAACACCAAGTTCCGATAATCGTCTTATATTCACACAATTATCAACATCTGTTAATATAAAACCAATACCTGGTAAACAAATTACATCACCAATAAGTGTATGCGAACCACCATTTAACGAGGTATCAAATCCTGTTGTAGTCACCACATTTGTATCACCAGAGTATTCAGCGACTAATGGTGGCATATTATACGTTGTATCAACAAAATATTTATGCATATTTGGGGTGCCTTTCCAATGACAATCAACCATTGAACCTAATCTAACAATGTCTGTTGCATATAATTTATTACCTTTTTCTACAGATTTTGGAACATAATAAAATTCTCCGTTATGTCTTTTTATTAACCCTTCAAATATATTAAAATATGTCCCAGTATATGTTGCACCCCCAATACCACTAGAATCAAAGATACCAGTTGATATCGAGGTTGGTTCTGCCTTTGTACATGTATCAAATATGAAATTATTCCTACAATAATTTGTGGTATCCCCACAATCTGTATCACAAAATTTTGAACTATCACCATTTATTTTTACACTAAATAAATAAGAGTATAGTGTACCATTTACCCAATCATTATAAAAATCAAACTTAAATACATTTAATGCCTTTGCTATACCAAGTGCTTGACATTCAATCCACCCAGCATCTAATATAGGGAAACCATCTGCATTTGAACCTTGACCACCATCACCTGGATAATGAAAACCTTGACTTGGTGCGGCATCATTTGTTGCTTTCCAAGCAAGCTCACCATCAATACCATACCGAAAACCACATGGTGCATACTTCATACCACTTGGGTCGGCAGTACATTCCAATGTTATATATGGTATATAATCTAAGATTGGGTCACCACACAGATGTGAACAATTGTCGGTATTCGTATTAGTTGGGTCACAATCATCATTTAGACATGAGTTACACCTGCATTGTGCCGCACCATTTGGATTACCAATATTATCTAACCAACAAACAAGTATAGATATTGTTGCAACGGCAAAACAAATTATTATTAATATACCATTAATTAAGACTAAAACTAAATTAATAAGTGGTATTATGGCAGTATTAAAAGCGCAAAGTATTGTAACAAATATATTTAAAAATAGACATATAAGGCCAAATAGTGGGTTTATATCTATATCTAATTTATTAAATGGGAATGGTGAAAATGGCCCTTCATCAACATCCTTTATACCTAAGAAATTTCTTTCTTCTATGTTTACCGTACTAACTTGTGTTCTAGCAATATAATTTTTTACGGTATATATTTCATTCCATATTAATTCCGTAAAACTAGACTTAAATGTAGTACTATCAAAATTATAATCAATAGTATGACCACTTGGGTTATTTGGTACTAGGTATTTGGCTCTGGTAGTTGACTGCCCTTCAGAACCATTGACATTCATACCTATTCTAAACCTAACATTTGTGGTTGTGGGTATACCTTTTGTTGGGTCGTTTGAGGGTATTAAATCACCTTCTTCTGATGTAACAACATAATTAAGGTTCATTGGAATTAAATAAGCCCATGTACCATTATCGTCAATAACTTGTCCACCATTAACATCAAACCTTTCGGTACCACCACTTCTGGTTTTTCTAATCATTTCTATAGAACCAGAACCAGTAGATAATTGTGCATGATTTCCCATATCTTCTCTAGGGATACAAAACTTACCAAGACTATTCTTACCACTGTCACTAAATATTGAACCAACAAAAAGCGCACTTGGTGTTATATTTACTCTTAAATCAACGTCAATTCTACTTATACCAACCTCACATTGTTCAGTGTCCCCCCAAAATGGTATAACACTGACACTAATCGGTGAAAATCTTTTTAATTGACTTAAGCTTGATGTTTGTATCCTATCCTTATATTTTGTTGGAGATTGTGAATTAACAGACCCACCAGCATCATTAGCAAGTTCGTAGGGTTTTTGCGAAAAAATACCAATATCTGAAATATCGGCTTCAACATGTAAAAAATGTGAACCTACTGGAACACCAAATATCATAAAATCACCAGAATCATTTGTAGTTGTGGTGTATTTATAATATTTACAATATATATCACTTAATTGTGCGTTATCTTGTATTTCTCGCTTACTTGGGAATGTACCGATTATTGTGTGGCAATCGCCTTTACCTCTTGAATTTTTAGGTAATAGGTTATATGGTATACCATCAGAATCTTTATCCGTAAATATCTCAAATGGATAAAGACCAATTATTTCTGGGTCTAGTGCATCATTACTATCTATTGGTATAAATATAGAAACCTTAGTATTTGGAACACCCACCCCATTATTAATAATTACTCTACCAACAACAACACCATAGTCAGAACAAAAACGCTTATACGCTTGATTTTGAGATATCCTTAATGATAGGATTTCAATAAAATCAAATTTTTGGTTTATTTTTACCTTTAGGAATTTATTTTCACCCCCTGGAGTAGTTTTTATTCTTATGTTGTCAGACATTAATTATTTTTATTTTTTAATTATTTTGACTATCAACAACATTGGGTTTGGGTGTGTGATTATTGATATCATTATTCTTATTAAAATATTTTTTACTGTTAGTTATGAAATTTTCCACATTCAAGGTGCCATCTCTAAAGATTGCCTTATGTATCACATATATAGAAAATGGAATAATTACCACACTAATTAATACTGAAACAAATATAAATAATAATACCTTAAATAAAAATACCATTGTTTTATCACCAAATGTTTTATCATTTTCAGAATCATTTGTCAAGTCATTGTTATTTTTATTCTTACAATTGCAGCCCATATGAAAATTTTTTGTGATTATGTTATTATGTATTATATAGCAATTAAAATGAATAAAGTCAATAATTATGACTTAAATAATTTACTTTACTCTACAAACGACATCAGTTTCTGGATATTTAATTTCAAACATACCCACTGGGTCACCAAAAAGAGTGTACTCACCCAATAAATCAATCTGTCTTGTCTCATCATCAATATATGGTTGTGGTATTTCATTTGATGAATATTTACCCTCACCAACCTTATTATAAACCCTTAAATCAATAACATTTAAAACACCTGGAACGTTATTTATTTGCTCAATCAATTGAGTAAAATATATATTATCACCCATACCCCATTTGTCTATATTAAAATAATCTGAAATAGTGGTTATTGATTGAGAAATAACGTCTGATTGTGGAAATTGTTTATCAACAAATATGTCAACTTCAAACCCTATATTATATACATTACCGCTATCGACCTCAACATAGTCGTTAAGCATTCTATAATCTGACAAATATGTTGATATGTTATCTTTTAGTACACTAGTAGAATTAGTACTTAGGTTCCCATTTTCGTTAAGTGTTAGAATAAAAACCTTAACTTTGTTTTGGACCTCCATAACATTATTTCTAAATGGGATACCAAACTCCCCAGGCATTAATGCGATTCTTGTTTTATAATCTTCTATTGTCACACATCTTTCTTGAGATGAGAAATTATATCTAACTAAGTTTCTTAATTCTTCAACACTTGGTTCATCTCTACCACCTAATGCTGGCAATGGATTGTTAACTGTTACTGAGTTTCTAACTTGTTGGTTTATTTTATCGTTTGAACCATTAACAATTGTTGTTATATTAACAACAGTTGAAAGCGTATTTGGCCCAATATTAGTTGATGCACCGCCACCTACTCTATAAGAAACAAACATTGTTTGATTCGCTTTTGGTGTTAACCCAAATGCTGAATTATTTATAAAATCACCAATCCTATTAATAAGTGATTTGTTAACCCCAAAATCACACAATGAACTTATGTCTTCAGACCCACCACCAAAAATTAATTTTGTATACCCATTATCTGTATATTCTCTTATAAATCTTTGATTAACTTTCTTAAAAACACCTGGTTTTACCGTTGAACTATCACTAAGTCTTGTGTTGTCTGGTATAAACACTATGTCATCAACTAATGCGTTGACTTCATACCATCTATAATCTTCATTGTATAATTGAGATAATGTTGGATTACTTGTTAGGTTTGTACCTTCTAAGGTTATTATTGAATTAATTGATAAAACATTATCTTCTGGCAATATTACTTCGAAAAAGGGTTTAACATCGTTTTCACTTATTGTTCTTTTTAAAACCTTAGTGACACCATTTGTTACCATCTCTCTTTTTGTTAACACATAGTTTATTATATTATTATTATTATCTAAATTTGGTATTATAAGTCTATTTGGTATACCACCAGTTGTAAATGGAGAAGAAAAATCTATATCGTCTGGTGCTTCAAATATTTTTCCACCACCACTTATCTGTGCACCCCTTCTTATTAGTGGTGCATAGCTAATATCAAATGTATCACCTAGAACTGGCACAGTAACAGAAAAATCGACAATAGTAACTGATGGCCTCTTACCTGGCACCTTTAGTCCAAAGGTTCTAGCCATGGCTAATATAGAACCCCTTTCTTGTGCAAAATCTAATTGTGTCTCTTGAAACATCCTATCAGTCTGAAATGATAACATATCACCCACCGCAGCATTTAACTCTAAAAGCATCATCCCAACGCTCGCATCGTTGAAATCATTTAATATGTTCGGATAATATTGTTTAACAAAATTTATCAATTCTTGTCTTACATCAGCAAAGTTTCTACTATAGTAATTTATTTTTTTAGGCATAACATAATTGTTTTATTATAAATATCATAATAATAAAAAATTAAAAAAAATACATGTTTATTTGACTTTTTATACAATCATTGGTATATTTCTAGTTATCAATGATAATTTTAATAAAGATTAAACTATGGATAAAGCATACATCTTTAATGAAGATACTCTAAAATATGATGAAGTGGGGTATTTAATTAAATTTACCCCACTTAGTGTTTTTATAACTCTAGCCTTTATTATTGGATATACTTCTATTGTATCTATAATAACCCTTAGAGTTAAAAACACTAATGATGTTAAGGATTTAATAATACTTAGGAAAAACTACCAAAATATCAATAATAAGATGACCTTAGTTAACTCTGTTATTGATAATCTAATTGAAAGGGACAATACCATTTATACTACTATGTTAGGTATTGAACCTAAAAAAAATTATTTATGGTTTGGTCCGAACAATCAATTAAACGAAGTCTTAAGTGGAAAATCAAACCCCAAAATTTTAACATTAATAAAGAAAAAATTATTAAAAATAAAACATAATATTAATGTTGTTGCTGAATCACAAGATTTGATAATCAACGAACTTAATACTAAGGAATTTATGTTATCGTCAATACCATCAATATTACCAATAAAAAACTTTGATTTAAAGAATAAAAAAATCTCTGGATTTGGATATAGAAAACACCCAATTTTTAAGGTCATTAAAATGCACACTGGTATTGATTTCCCAACAAATGTTGGTGTACCAATATATTCTACTGGGAATGGGAAAGTAATTAAAATAGAACATAAAATAAATGGCTATGGTAAAAATGTTACCGTAGACCATGGATATGGTTATAAGACATTATATGCACACATGTCTAAAATGGTGGTTAAATTAAACCAAAGGATTAAAAGGGGTGAGGTTCTAGGGTTTGTAGGTAATACTGGTGATTCGACTGGCCCTCATTTGCATTATGAGGTTATTTATAACGGTAAAAAAATAAACCCATTACCGTTTTGTCTTAATATTAAAAATTATTCAGAATATAAAGAATTTGTTATATTAAATTCACTACAAAATCAAGCAATGTCGATAAATTAAAATTATATTTGTATAATAACAAAATCAGTATCCACAAAAACATCATCGGTTATACTGTAATCGATTCTAATTGTTACAGCATATTCACTTTGTTCACTTTGCTCAACAATCACCTCATTTACTTGTAAATTTGGTAGGTATCTCTTAATAACACCATTTAAGTGTTTCTTTATTTCAACATGCACCGAATCATCGTTCATATCAAAAATATATTTAAGTAAATCAGTACCAAAGTCTGGAAGGTAAAGTCTTTCACCTCTTCTAGTCAATATGAGGTGCATTAAATCAGCTTTAATTGCTTGTTTGTCTGTATTGTTTAATTTAACAAAATCACCTCGCCTACTTTCTTTAAAAGGAAACGCAATATTTATAAATTTTCCATTGTCTGCCATAATTATATTTATATATAAATATGGTTATTGAAGTATTTCGTCAAATATCTCAACTTTAATAACATTAAAATGTTTAGGCACTTTAAGTATAAAAATAAAATCCTCTTTTAGGTCAACACCATTAACAATAATAAAATTCTTCATATTTGGTAATGTTATTTTTGTGTGGTTTGAACCGTTATTTATATTTATCTCATATCTTCTGTTATTCGCCAACATAGATAATATATTATCACCAAAATTAATAATTTTAACACCAGAAACCAGTTGACAATAAGGTTTATCCCATTTTTCCACATTTAAATCACCTGGTAAATCACATATAATATTATTATTATCATAAGTGTTAAAATTTTTGATAAATGTTTTGTGTGTTTGACAAAACATAATTTGTGCTAAACACAATAAAATTAATAAATTTAAAATTTTCATAAAATATAATTTGTTTATATTAAATATGTGCAAATTTAGCAAAATTTAATTTTATGGAAAAAAAAATGGAGAAACCTTTTTTGGAATCTCCGTTTGTTATATGATTCACACAAATTAAGTTATTTCACAAGACCCACCAGCGCAAGCTAATTCTCCAGATAAGTTTGTGTTATCTTCACCCTCAACAATTAAAGATAAGTCTATTTCTGTTAATGATTTCATCATTTCATTGTATCTGTCTTCTGTTATGTCTTCAAATGGGGCTTGCGTATATGTACCACCATCATATGGTAATACAGATAACCCATTATAAAATTTCCTATTTACCCACATCCATTCACCTACTAAATCCCAATCTTCTTCTCTTAATGAAACGGTTGCTGAAACATTATGACTGTTTGAACCTTTTCTGTGGCCAGATTTAACCCACTCTGTTGCTAATTTTTTAATTCTATTTAACAAAGTTAAGGCTGATTCAGTTCTAATTATAGAACCATTTGGTGCTTTTTGGGGTACTTGAATCACAGCCGTATCATGCGGTCTAAAATACTCATCATCTACCAACATTGGATGATTGTTAATTAAATAATGATATATTGCTTCATTTTTACCAACCCTTATTCGTCTAATATAATAACTATTATGCCAAGCATGAATACCAGAACTGGTACCCAATACTAAACTAGTTGTACCTGCTGGTTTAACGGTGGTTGTTCTAGCTGATTTATTGATTCCAATGAGTTTTGAAATGCGTGTGTTTTCTCTTTTTACTCTATCCGCTGCTTGTTTCATGTCATAATTTAAAACCACACCAGATGCGATACCAGTCATTGATATACCAATTAATGCCTCTTTTTCTGTTGTCTCTCTCCAGATGTCTCTCAAGTAATGAAAATTTGTATAACCAGCTTGAAGTGTCCCAATAAATGCCGCTGCCTTAACTCGTTCATTTAAATCCTCTTGTGATTCAATATTAGAAACATTTACTTCACATAAATTACAGAATTGATAAGGTCGTAGTGCTATTTCACAACACGGGTTAGTTCCCCAATCCTTATCATTGTTTAAATAAATACCAGGTTCCCCTGCGCCAGACAATTCAACACGTTTCCATAAACCCATAAAAAACTCTTTTGTAATCTTATGCCTCATTAAACACACTGAATTATTAGCCCTACCTCTTTGTGGGTTTAATTCCCACCAATTACCACTTTTACAAGAAATCATTTCTTCGTCATCAGCACTAAATAAACTTATAAGTGCCGCTCTCCTAATACCACCAGCTAGAACAGCATCAGCAATATAACATACAATATCATGAGCCTCTAATGTTGTTAAGTGGTCACCATTTTCTTTTGATTCTAAAATACCCTTTATTTTTAATATACATTCTTTTAGTGGTTGTGGTCCAGGTGCTTTACCACCAGATGTAACCAACATGGCCCCCTTTGGTCTAATATCAGAAAAATCAAACTCAATTTTACTACCACCTCCGTTCATATATGATTTCATTAAAACCTTAATAGAGTCGGCCCACCCCTCTATTGAATCACCAATTAAAAACCTTCGTTTTCGTTTAGGGTATGGTTTTTGAATTACGGGCAATTTAACAACATGATGTTTTTGTACAGAATATCCAACACCTGTCCCACCTAATAATAAAAACATTATTTCGTTAAAACAATCAATGCTATCAATTGGTAGATAGGCGCAATTATAAATTCTATTTGGTGAGATTTCAATAGATTTGCCACCAAATTGCAAACTCCTCATGGATGGTAATATTTTTTTCTCATAGACAAATTTATATTTTTCTTCAATTTCATCTTTTAGTTTTGGGTATTTTTTTTTGTGCATTTCTTTGTTTCTGGTGACCAACTCTTGCCATGTTTCTCTCCTATTTTCATGTGGTAAATATTTTGCATATTTCATATGAATTGTAATTTCTGATAAAATCTGGTTAGATAATTCCATAGTTATGTTTTAAATTTTAAATATTATTTTAAGTATTATCGACTGCATTAAATACCTCAGTTACCCTATTTTGGTCGGTTTGTTGTTTTATTTCTCTTGCCTCAAGAAAACTATTACCTCTTTCACCATCTTCTGATATATCAACCAAGACCCTTCCGTTATCAAATGTTATGTCTGAAAAAACAATCCCATCTTTACCGAACCTTGATTTAAGAATTGCTATGTTAGCAGTACCACCTTCTTTTTGGTCTAATGATTTTGCAATTGATAGAATAAAGTGACCAATTTGACCTTTTTTTATTGACCCCCCAATCATACTTGAATCAACGGTTGGTGCATTAATAGATGAACGATTACCTTGAACGGCAGTCCACCCAGCAATATCTAATTCTGAAAGCATAGTCTCAAATTGTCTCATAACATTACCTTCACCACTCCATTCGTCTTTAAATTGTTTTGTTGGTTGGACACAATCGATATAATCCAACAATAGTACATCTGGTCTAAAACCTTTTGCTATCAACTTTTTGATATATTGTTTTATTTGTGGTATTGTTGTACCATCACTAGGCATTTTCTTTAATTTAATCACCCCTGGTTTTTGTTGTTCAACATTAGCAACAGATAAAACCTCTTCTCTGTTGTCATTTAACTCATTGAGTGTATATTTCCCATTCATCCAACAAGTTAAATGTTTTCTCTGAATAACTTTTGGGTTGTCTTCGAAAAATATTTGAAGGACATTTTTACCGAAACCTTTAGCATTATTAGCTAAAATAGTCATAAATGTTGTTTTGCCAACCCCGAATGGTGCAAGGACAACCCCTAATTCACCTTTTGCCAAACCACCATCCATATATCCATCCAACCCATTAATTCCAGTGGGTATTGGCTCCCTAAAATCATCAGCCATAACATTATTAATATCATGAAACACATCAATACCACCATCTTTTTCATTTCCAACTTCTAAAGCTTTTTTAAAGATTTCTTCAATTTGATAATATTTGTCTAAATCACCATTGTCGATTATTTTTTGAACCGACCTAACCGCTTTTTTTGCTTCTTGCTGCTTACAAAATTTCATTGCGGTATCTTGAACCCTTAAATAATTATTTTGGTCAGAATCTCTTATTTTTTGAAATTGTTCAAGACATATTAACTTATCTACTTTTTCAATTATAGATTCAAATAATATAGACTGTAAATCATCAAAGCTTGGTATTACTTCATATTCTTCATAATTATCTATTATTTTACCACAAACGGTTCTCAAAAAGACATCATCAAAATAATTTGGTTTTATAATATCAACTATAGATTCACCAAATTTACTATCCAATAATAGTTGCTGTATAAGTCTATATTGAAAATCAATACCAAGATATCCTAAGTCATTTTTGTTTATTTTATCCATTTGTTATATTAATTTAAAAGTGTTGAATCACCTTGTTGGTTGGCGCACCAATAAATATCAAAAAATTTAATTTATTGGTACAAGTTTTAAAATGTTTTAGTAGATTTATAAATGTTATAAATCGTAATCTAAGTATGTCATCTCGTATTCGTCTAAACTAAAACAATTTTGTATTTTAAGAATAATTTCTGGTATGATTTCTTTTATGTTTACTGAATATCTTACATCGGTTGGAAACCAATTGCCAGAGAACATGCTTTTGGCGACAATTTTTTTATCCACCCTTATTTCAAAGGTAAATATATCTTCATTTTCAAAATTATCTTTTGGTTCTCTATTGTAGTATCTATATGGGTTATAATTTCTCCATAAATATTTTTCTGACTTTTCTTTTAAAAAATTGGGGATAAGACCCATTTCGCTAACACTTGTTAGCTCATCCATTAATTCTTTTAAGTCAAAAGAATTTATAACATCTTTATTATACCGCCTAACATCAAAAAGTCTTTGACATATAATTGGTCTTAACTTATTTTCACGTGCTTTATGTTCATTTATATAAAGGATAAACTCAAACCTAAAATTATCCCAAAAGTTTTTCTTTCTTTGTTTTGCATTTCTCATAATTCAGTAATTTAATTTACAATAGTATTTTTTTCTCCCTTTCTATTAATTTTTTAAAAGGTAATAAATAATTATTATATCTATGTTCACCCAATAATATATCAATACCATCTTTTTTAAGCATCTTATACACAGACTTAATACTTCTATCATCACTTAACTTAGAGTCCATTAAATCGTGCATTTCTTTAATGGACTCTTCAGTTAACAATGGATTTGTTAAATCTATTAATTTAGTATTTATTTGGTAAATATCTTTACCTTGTATACCATCAGTAATAGAGTTTACTATATTATCAAATATTTGTAAAGGTTTCTTCTTATTATTAACCCTTTCTTGTTGCAAAATAAAAGATTTTTCTAGTATTTCATCTAATGTAACCTTTCTTTTTTTTAATTCTGGGAAATGTTTTAATAGTGTATCTTCACCAAGTCTCTTTATACCTTTGATGCTGTCACTATTATCACCACAAAGTATTTTTATGAGAGCAACATTGGTGTAGTGGTATTTAAAATAATACATGAAAGTGTATTTATCCACATATGTTTTTAGGTCTAGGAGGTAGACTCTAACATTATCATCTATTAATTGACACAGGTCTCTGTCACTGGTGACTATTGTAATCTTTTCGTCATCTTTCTTTAACTTGCAGTAGTATGCAATAAAACCATCACTTTCTACACAATCATCAAGTAATTGTCTAATGTATAATTCTTCAAGGTAATTAAATACTATTCCTCGTTGTAATACCTCTTCTAAGTCTTCTGGTTTGGTACCATTTACGTAATCCTTTCCTCTACCACTCTTGTAGTCTTTATAAATCTCCCATCTTAATTTACCAGAAAATTCACCATCCCAAAAATTAAAAACCTTATGATATAAATCCTCGGTTAGAAGTTTCCTTAATATGGTTAAAAATTGATATATACCACCAATTTGTTTACCATTTCGATTATATTCATTTCTAGCCCCAATAAAACCTCTTTTAAAGAGGGCGTTACCATCAACCAATAGAGTGTTTTTATGTTTCTTTACCTTACCTATTTTTGGTGGTCTTTTTCGCATTATATAGTATTTTTAGGGGTATATAATCAATCTAATTACTTAAGTCATCTAAACTAAATTCTTGTGCTTCTTTTTCTATTGTGAAATCATCAAGAGTTGTGTTTAATTTTTTAAGTATATATGCCCTGTGTTTTTTCTTGTATTCATCTATCTTTTTAGGGTTCCAATAACCATGTGATGTGGAAGCTAACTTACCCTGTTCTTCAACACCATTAACTTGATTTTTCTCACATCTAACCCTTGTTTCAATGCCAAATTGATATGTCTCCCCACCAGATATTGCTTTAAGTTTTGAAGTTGAATGCGAAAGTATACCACCAAAATGTACAATCACCCTTGGCGCATAGAAAAATGCCTCACCACCCTTATGTTTAACAACCTTATTTTCATTGTCAAGCCATATTTTTTGAACAACCGCAAAGGTATTTATATATGGTTTAGTTACTCTTCTTGATGAAGGTATTCTATGGTTAATTAATGATTTAAATGCAGTTTCCATTGAACCAGCATTCCATTGATTATTGTTAGATTTAGACATCACAGATTTAAATCCATTAAGAGAACCAACAGAATCCCAAAGAAAACATAAATCCCTATCTAACTCTCCAGAGTCTTGCGCATCTAATAATTGTGTAATGAATCTTGAGATATCTTCAATAACTGGTTCACCTCTAAGTTGTTTTGTGCCTTCTTTGCCGTTTGAATAATCTACACATTTATATCTATTCATTAAGTCATCACCATTCATAAATATAAAGTCACCCTCATAATCAACAACTTCACCAGTTTCTTCATCCACAACCTCAGTAAACTCAACACCAACATCTCTGGCATGCTCCCAAGACCAATTGTTTTCTGTCTCCATGATAACCGCTAGGTCACCAATCTTTTGACAACCAGCAACTGCTTCATACATTGCAGTTGATTTACCAGTATTAGAAAACCCTCTAAAGGAAGTAAAATAACCTCTGGCAATCCCTGGAAATTTAAGGGCATCATGAAACGCATCAGATAACGGAATCCACGTTAGGTCCTTTTCTTTAACTGGTATGTTTAACCCATTATTTTTTTTAAATTTTGATAAATCAAAAATCTTCTTTTTAAGTTGTTTTTTTGGTGCCTTTTTTGGTGCCTTTTTTGCCATATTAATTAACATATTTTTTGTGTAACTCTAAATATTTTATATTGGGGGGATATCCTCCCCCCTAATATAATTGAAATAAAAAAACAAATATTAAAACGGTAAATCATCATCCTCTTCGTTAGATGTTGTTTCAATAGATGTTACAGTTTCTTTTTCTGTATTACCACCAAGGGTTAATTCTGAATCAAATTCTTCATTTTCTTGTGATGGTGTATTATCTTCAAGTGAAGATTTGGCGACAAAACCCTCTTTTTCTTTCGACCAAACTGGTACTTCACCTTTAACTACTATAGCTAAATAGTTATAATCTCTAACACTATAAACATCTTCCCATGTTCTTGTATCAGTTAACCATACCTCTGCTAAATCAGCATCTTCGGTTAATTTTGTAGATTCTAATGGATATGTGATGGATGTGACAACAGGTATGTTAAATTGATTTCTACCAATTTCAACATTAACATCCCTACCAGTTTCTGGGTCAACTATATCGTGTTTAACAGCACCAATACATTTCATTAACTTATCAAGTGTTCCATCTCCTTTGTATGAATGGTTGAATCTCCAAAATTTAACCCCTTCTTCTTCATTTCCTCTTTCAATTACTTTAACAACATACATCTTTTTTGATGAATATTTTTTAGCTAATTCTTTGTCACTCTCTGACCCAGTAGAAAATAATGCCTTACTCGTTTCACAAAATGGACATGATTCATTTTTTTCATGTTTTAAACATGGAAATGTTTTCCAATTACCATCAACTTGTATTTTGTGACCATGTAATTCAGTCCAAAACATCCCCCCTTCTGGATTTGGTAAAATTCTTATTCTTTTTGTTGCGCACTTAACCCCATCTTTTAAATAAGTGCTAAAGTAATTTTTAAGGTCATAAGATTTACCACTATTAGTGCTTGTTTTTTGTGATTTTTCGTACGCTTCTAAATAATTTAAATAGTTGCTCATAATTTTTAATTTTTTTTTGCTATTGTTATTAATAAATTTATTTATACAACAAATGTAGTAACATTTACGTAAAAGTGAATGAAATATGGTTTTTTTTTAAAAAAAAATGAGAACATCTTATGATGCCCTCATTGGTTTAAATATATTATTAATATATTATTAATCCATGTCTTCTTCATTATCAACATCAAATGAAGATTTTATGTTTGAATCTGAATAGTCTGACTCAATATCGTCTTGTGTTAGTGTATAATCTTCTTCTTTTTCTTCTCCACTTAAAATATCATATTGTCCTTTTTGTGTTGCCCAGAAATCGGTTAATTTTATATTATATGGATATGAATCAAGTGAACGCATTTCTATTTTCTCTTCTGGGGTTGGTGCTCTCTTCTCTAATTCCAATTCAAGGAAATCTATCTTTTTTGATATTTCTTCCATGGAATCTAATTGAGTTTCTAACTTCCCAACCATATCCATTAATTGTGTTATTTTTTCATTGGCATTATCAACTGATGCTTTTGTTTCTTCTGAACCCTTAACCAATTCAGTGACATCTAACTCAATGGTTTCATCATCGCCACCAAAACCTTCATCGTCTAACCCCATATCTTCATCATCTGGACCTAAGTCTTCGTCACCTAAACCTTCTCCACCTCCAAGGTCTTCATCTTCTGGCCCTAAATCTTCATCACTAGCGGCTTCGTCATCCAACACATCATCCATTGATACATCTTCTTCTTCATCTCCTTCAGCTTCTTCTAGGTTACCAAGTAATAAGTTATCTGGTTCAGTATCTCTTTCCTCATAGAAACTATATTCAGTCAATAGGTTGAACTTTTTTAGTTCTTCATTTAGTAATTTATTATTTCGTTTCATTTATATTAATAGTTGTCTACCGTCCTCAGTTATTATTTTTTTGTTTATTCTTTCAACCAGGCTTTTATCACCCGTAATTATACAAACACCAGAACTACAGTCCATGTCTTCTTCTTGATTTTTAAGTTCTTCATCAGAAAGGAATTTATCTATTCCATCTTTTATTTTTTTATCTTTCATATATTAATGTGTTTTTCTTATTATATAAATATGATGAAAAAACTAAAAATATCGTTTTATTCTGTATTTGTTAAGGAATATATTAATGGGATATATTTAACTTCATCATTAAACATATTAAGTTTATTTTTATACTTTGGATATATTTCATCCTTTGTTAAAAATATTGTGGACCATTTTCTAATGTTAGTTAAAAATTTATTTATATTTTTTTTCATAAATTTTAATTGGTTGGTGTTAAATCCAAGTATCTTATCATTTATGAGTATATATAACATATCATCATGATGGTAGCTAACAATATTTGATGAATTATTAATTGTATCAAATGTTTTAATTAGGTAAGATTTATCATTGGTGATTAGGTCAATGAATACATATTCTTTTGATTTTTTTATGTTATTGTAGCAATATTCTAAGAAATAAAATAAATCCTCTTCAAATAGGGTTCTCTTTTCTTTTTTGCTAAATGTCCAAAATAAGGTTTCATTAATTTTTCTATCAATATAACTAAACTTTATATTTAGTTTTTCAATATTATCAATACCGATAACAAGAGTGGGTATTTCTATATTTAAATCATTAATAGACTTAGATATACTAAATAAGTTATTAACGTTTATATGCTCTTCTGATATTATGTTACCTATTTTCATATAACAAAGATATGAAATATTTTTAAGAAATTGCACTATTTGGGTCTACAGCATCACCTTGTTGTTTATTTTCTTTATATTTTTGTGCGGTTTTTGATGGATTACTTCCGTCAAAATTAAATGCTAGTTTATATAGCGCACCTAACTCCTCTTTGTTCTTTGGTATCCCAACACCTAGATTCTTTAAATCATTTTCATATGGTTTAAAGAATGGTGGCCATTTGCTCGGTAGTAATTCAAAATGATGTATTTCATCCACTCTAACTTTAAAATTAGGAATGGTAGGTTCTGTTGATTCTATTTCTTTTCTACCGTACTTACCTTTATTCGTAAAATCTCCACCCCATTTAAACCATCCCTTCCATTTTGGGTTCGTAGTTAAAAATTGTTTTATTTTAGTCATGACACCATAGTCATTTGCAACCACAAGGTTTCCGTTTGGCCAATAATAATCTGTTTCTTTATTTGATGGTAAGGGGTATGGTGATTTAAAGTTGGTAACCACATTATTATTTTTAGTATCTTGGTAATCCCCTAAGAAAAGAACATCAATAGCTAAACCAGCACCATGTTTTGATTTTGGGTCTCTATATGGTCCACCAGCTAATGTTTGTTTTAAGTCTCTAGTTATACCGTTTGATTTTAAATTAGGTCTACTACCCAGTTCAATACCCAGATAATCACTCAAATCTTTCATAAATTCTCGTAATGTTTTACCAGCCAATCCATTACTTTTGTTTGCTATATATATTGCACCTTTTTCCTCTATAAAAAAGTCACCAGATTTTTCTATATTGTCTAAGTTAACACTAGTATTTGATGTACCAGTACCACTATTTTCATTTGTTATATCACTACCTGTTGTGGTATTATTTAAAGACCCAAGCAAATTCATAAATAATGTTTCTTTTGAAATTAAAGGTGTTTTGGTTCTCTTAACCCTCATTCCTTTGAATTTGGTCACCATATTATGTGGTGTTATGCTATGACTGGTCTTATATATATTATAAGCACCCCTAAATAATGGGACATCATCCAATTGAAAATACATAAATGGTTGTATCATTGCACAACCCATCATTTCAACTTCAGCAGAATATGACCTTTTTTGATAAACATTCCAAAGGTTTTGACCATTAAGGGTTGGTTTTCTCTTATCACCACTCAATGATATGTCTTCAATAATTTCTAAACTTTCCGCAGTTTCAGTAAATTCTGTTTGGTCTAATTTTATATCTTTAAAAAAAGATTGGTTTTGTGACGCATATGACACCAAAAATAATGGAATATTTAAATCCCCATTATTTTGTTTCTCGCCTGTAAATATTGGTGGTACATTAAGTATGTTACCATGCGAATCTAATTTAACATATACCCCATCATCTTCGTAATTTGCTTGGTCACCTAAATCTAAACTAGTGGATGTTTGACCAACATAGATACACACAAATGATGGGCCAGACTGATTACCAGGTTTAATGGCTTTACCATATGGTTTTGGTTTAAAAACATCAACAACTTCAGTTATCTCATTAAAATTTATAAAGTTTGGTAATGGTATAAAATTAAAATTATTATCACTAAGTATTTTATTTGCAACATCAAAAAAACTTTGATTATAATTACCAACTATTATTTTTCGTATTGCAAACGGATTTAAGTAAAAATCATCACCAATATCAGCATACCCAACATCTAAAAATCTAAAAGAATGTATTAATCTATTTTCATTTTTTATTAAACCTTCACTTTTAGCAACATCCGAATCATAATTAGAACAACCACATTGTTGAAATATATTACTCGATAACTCACCTAACCATTTATTATTTATGGATGCTAATGTTCTATAAAGATTTAACTTTATGAAGTCATCATCAGTACTATTGAAGATGTCGTTTTTTATTGTATCACTCTCTTCTTTTTGTTTTTCACCTAGTGTTTTCACTAATATACTTAGTCTACTAAAAAAGTTTTCTAGATACAAATCCATATCAGATTTCTTAGAATATATACCAAAAGGTAGTTTAGTGGTTATTGTCGGACTCAACGCCCCAAAGCCCGTATTAGAAAAGGTATTTGCCATGGAATTAGGTGACCCATTCATTATATAATAATAATCACTTATTAAGGTATTTAAAAAATCGCTACCTTCAGAATTTTGTCTTATTCTTAATCGTATATTATATGGTTCTTTTATTCTTTTACCCTTCATTATCTCGTGACGATAATCTTTGGACTTAGACGTTTCTCTACCAATATTATCATAGTTTTCATTAATTTCATTAATTTTTTCTGGGAAAACATTTTGTAACTCATCACTATTAAAAAAATCATCTCTGATAGGAGAGGGAGTACCAGGCCCCCTTGGATGGTTTGTGTCTAAATATTTAATTATTTTATCATCAAAAACCCCCCAAGTTGATTTCCATAAATCTGGTGTGTATGTATCTACGATTTCAAAATATTCTTGTATCTTAATAAAATCATTGGTTACAAAATCATTAAATACCCGTTTAAACTCATCTCTAGATTGTTGTGGCATATTTAATATTTCACTAGAAATCTGTTTATAGGATGACTTAATGTCATCCTGTCTTGTAATAAGATTCTTCTTCCATTCTGAATGACTAGAGTCGAAAAAAAATGAAATACCACATGATGAATCTACCCAATAACTATTTAAATATTCAAAAGGGTTTGGTGTGTATGATTTTTTATATACACCACCAAAATTACCATCAATATCTATGGCTCTTTGCTCATTAAATAGACTCCCACCATTGTCATCAATAAAGGTTATAATATCATTACCACTTAAATAATTTACAACATATGTGTCGTATCTATATAGTAATGCACCGATAAACGCACACCAAAGTTTAGGGGCTTTAATAAATGATGCATTATTCTTAAATAAGCCACTTATTGTTGGTGGTACACCCCCAAATATATCAATACCTTC
>Ga0208299_1001243_pt1 | contig 19559 bp, 15 predicted proteins | sample 15_taG_FD_184089 | JGI IMG/M metagenome (GOLD analysis project Ga0208299, IMG submission 184089) | Marine viral communities from the Subarctic Pacific Ocean - 15_ETSP_OMZ_AT15312 metaG (SPAdes) (version 2) | ecosystem: Environmental > Aquatic > Marine > Oceanic | place: Pacific Ocean | collected...
CTCCGCGTTTATCTGACCAAACGCACGACGGCCTTATTTGGACCGTCAGTTACGACCAAACTCACGACGCCTATTTTGTTTATGACGACGAATACGAGGACTTTCTTGATTTTGTCGCAATCCATTGGGCAAATGATAACAACCCTCAAGGTATGGACGAAAGGTCTGATGCGTACCTAGAGCGCATTGATGTTCAAATTACACAACAAGGAAGCTACCCTTTGTCCAGTTACTAATTGGAGGCGGCTATCGTGTTTGGAGGTTAGAATGAAAATAGCTACCGTCGACTTAGAAACCTATTGGGCTGTTGGTCACTCTCTGACCAAGATGTCCCCCATCGCATATTGTATGCACCCCGACACAGAGATCATCAGTTGTGCATTTAAGTTCGGGAACGATCCCACCGTCGTCGTCTTTGGTGAGCAGGCGGTCATCGACTACTGCGCGAAGGTGGACTGGTCACAATACTGGGTCGTCGGGCATAATATGTCGGGCTTCGATGCCATGATTTTGTCGTGGCGGCTTGGCGTTAAACCAAAGCTCTGGGGTTGTACCCTTGCTATGGCGAGACCTATCCACGCAAAGGATGTTGGGCTGTCCCTCGCCAAGCTCGTCGCACACTACGAGCTTGGCTACAAAGATCAGTCGGCGCTCATCGCCACCAAGGGCAAGAACCTGTGTGACTTCTCGGATGACGAGATAGATGAGATGCGGATATACAACGCCGCCGACGTCGATCAGTGCTATGGGCTGTTGCTCAAGTTGATACCACAGACACGCAAAGAAGAGGTCAGGTTGGTCGACATGACCATCCGCATGTTGGTGGAGCCACAGTTCGACGCCAACGTACCTCTTCTAATTAGTACTGTGGGGCTTGAGAGTGAGCGTCGTAAACAAGCTATGATCGACGCCGCGAAAGCTATGGACGTGTATGACCCGCTCCTGCCGGAAGAAAAAAACCTACACGCCATCTTAAAGGTTCTATCGTCTGCGGCTAAGTTTGCCACGTTCTTAAAAACTGTGGGGGTAGATGTCCCAACCAAAGTTTCCCCGAGGACTGGTAAGGACATTCCAGCCTTGGCGAAGACAGACGAGGACTTCTTGGCTTTACAAGAACACGACGATCCCGTCGTCGCTACCGCCGCAGCCGCCCGACTGGACGCGAAGTCGACAATCTTACAGACGCGCATACGTGCGTTTCTTGACGCATCTGACGCACACCCAACTAAACAGGTGCCGATCCCGCTGAAGTATTGCGGCGCTGACACGACGGGGCGTTGGTCTGGCTGGGGCTACAACCCACAGAACCTACCTCGTATCGACCCATACGCACCTAAACCATCCGACGCTCTGCGTAAGTCGTTGACAGCACCGCCCGGACATAAAGTCGTCGTCGCCGACCTCTCCGGTATCGAACTGCGCGTGAACCATTTTCTGTGGAAAGTACCGTCTAGCGTAGAGATGTATCAGGCCGAGCCAGAGAAAGCCGATCTATATAAAGACTTCGCCAGTAAACTCTACGACGTCCCGTTCGATCAGGTTACAAAAGTCCAACGTCAGGTGGGTAAAGTGGCTCACTTAGGTCTTGGCTTTGGTGCTGGGTACGTCACGTTTCAAAAGGTCGCCAAGCTGATGGGCGGCGTCGACATCACCGAGGATGAGAGCCAAGACATCGTCAACAAGTGGCGCAGAGAACACGCCGAAATTACTAAAGGGTGGCGCACATGCCATGCCGCGCTGCCAACAATCATGCGCGGTGCGACAGGTCAAGCCGTTGACCCTTGGGGTATGGTCACTCCTGTACCTGAAGGATTACGAACACCTAAAGGTATGATCCGTTATCCAGCGCTGAGGCAGGAGTATAACGACGACGACAACCGTAAAGAGTTCGTCTACGGACACGGGCGCAACGAGGCGCGGATTTATGCGGGAAAGATAGACGAGAACATCGTTCAGCACTTGGCTCGGTGCGTCATCGCTGACAACGCGTTAACAGTACAACAAGTTACCGGCTTAAACCCTGCACTGATGGTGCATGATGAATTAGTGTACGTCGTACCCGAGGCGAAAGCAGAGCAGACGCTAGATGTAGTACAACAGGTCATGCGAACACCCCCCGCGTGGTGGCCTGAACTGGTAACGTGGAGCGAAGGCGATATCGCGGATACATACGGCGACGCAAAGTAGTGGTTGCATCCGAGTAACAATAAGTGCATGTATGTACATGTAAGTAACTTCATAAAGGTTTCATTATGCGTATACCCCATTGTGACTACGGCTGGTGTTCCTGCCGTCAATGCCGTCCCTCCTGTCGCGTCCCTAGATTAAGGACGCGTTATCAAGGCTTATCACGCAAACCTCACACCCCCATTAATGGCTGCTCCACTCACGGCAACCGCGCAGCATCATGGTCTGCCCCACACCAAGCCCCTCCGGGGTTGTGGACATTTAACCTAAAACACCTGTTCCGTGTTTCATTGGAACAATTCCACATTGGGTCGGGGGGTATACGTCTTGCAACACCACATTGAAGAAACGACGAACTTTATACTGCGAAACCCCAGCGGGGTTAAAAAATGGCTAACGCTAGCGGATAAGTACATGCAGACTTTTGCAGAAGCGCCGAAAGACTTTTTACTACCTAAAGCGCATATGATCCTAAAACCGTTGATTGAAGTATACGCGAGGAACCCTGACGGATTCCTTCAATACGTTCTAGGCGTCCGCGATTCTTTCTCACCGGAAGATAAGGCGTGGGAAGACGTACAGGTAATATACCGCCGGATCAATGGGCGTTATGTACAACAGCAGCGGCGTGAGCGTTCCAGTCGCGCCGTAACTAAAGCAATAGAACTGTTTGGTGGTGCGCCGAATTACCACGTGCGACTAAAATGGGTAGCAGACCTTGAACATGAGTGGGCGAAACGCCGACTGGCTTTTCTGGAAATACACCGAGACAAGCTGTCGAATAACCGTATTGACGCTGAGACAAGGGCTGATCTTCTTGCTGAGTTCTGGGATATAATCGACACAGAAATATATGAAGGGGGACTACCAGATTGGGGTACACACTAGATAAACCGTGGAGTTATTCTGCGCTCACTGCTTTTGAGACTTGTCCGAAGCGCTTTCAACTTACGAGAGTGACTAAGCAGGTTCACGAGGCGCAGACAGAAGCTACCATGTGGGGCAATAAGGTCCATAAAGCATTAGAGCTTTTCGCCAAAGGTGCGACGCCGCTTCCTCCCGACTTACAGGTCTTTGAGAAGTACGTCAGAAAAATACAGTCGTATGAAGGTAAGCGTATCGTTGAAGAACGTGTCGCCCTCGACAACAAGATGCGACCGACAAAATGGATGGCGAAGAATGTGTGGGTGCGGGGCATTATTGACATCGGCGTCATAGGCCCAGAAACGGCGTACGTCTTAGACTGGAAGACGGGCAAACACAGACCCGACACAGATCAGCTAAAGCTGTTCGCAGCCCTGACGTTCGCCTTATACCCGTGGGTCGATAAAGTGGTGACGGGGTTTATCTGGCTAAAAGTAAAAAAATTTGATAGAGAGGTGTATACACGTGAGCAGTTACCAGAAATTTGGGCTGATTTCACCCCCCGGTTGGAGCGACTCGCCGTTGCATACAGTACAGGCAAATGGATGCCTAACCCTTCAGGTTTGTGCCGAAGTTGGTGCCCGGTTGGGCGCTCACTTTGTGAATTTTGTGGAAAATAATATGATATAGAAAGTGAATTTATGACTAACCTTGAGTATAAAAATAGCAAACTGGGTGAACCGGTGGCGCTTATGGACATGACGAACCAAGAACTTCACAGGCACGGCGTCAATATAGATGAAGTCTCTATTTTAGAAAATGAACTGCTGCACCGTTTGGAAACATACATACACCTATACGGTGACTTCCTAGCAGTAACCTCGAAAGTTGTAGGATAGCGATCATGGGTATGACACCAGAGGGTAAGGTTAAGAAAGCCGTTAAAGAATACCTCAAGTCCATCGGCGCTTGGTATTATATGCCAGTGACCAACGGTATGGGGCGCGTAGGATGCCCAGACATACTGGTGTGCTACAAAGGTTTATTTATGGCGTTCGAGACTAAAGCGCCGGGTAAAATTAAGAACGTAACTGCTAACCAACAGCGCGAAATAACCGACATACAACGTGTTCACGGGTTAGCACTTGTCGTCGACGACGTTGAGCAAGTAAAGGATGCGATATATGACAAAATCATCGAAGCGGGAATTAGCGACTAAAGCGAAGTACAACCGTCGCCCGTCTGTTCAGAAGAAACGCGTAGCCAACAACAAGGCGAGGCGTGAGGGTATACGCGAAGGCCGTGTCAAGGTCGGTGACGGTAAGCACATTGACCATAAGGTGCCGCTCGACGCTGGCGGCAGCACCAAGAAGAAAAACACCCGAGTGGTCAGTGCCAAGACCAACAAAGGCTGGCGGGGTAAACGCCCCGGTATGTACACCAAGAGTAAAAAAACTTGAAGCCGAGAGACTACAACGTCGGCAAGTCTGATTACTCCCAACGACGTATTCAACCGTGGGACATTTGGTTGGAATACGACCTCAACCCGTGGGACGCTGACATAATAAAGCGCATCCTGCGGGACAAAGGCGAACGCCGACTAGACTACGAAAAAATTAAACATATCTGCGACGAGCGAATAAGGCAGATAGACGGAGAGTAAACCCCATGCTGGTATGGCCGCAAAAAAACGCGCTGATTTTAAAGCTGCGCGAACCCACAGACATCCTTAACGTCATCCCTTCCGCCAAACAGTTTAGCGTAAAAGGTACGCCGTTCGTCGCTGTCCCACATAAGACAACCGAGACGAAAGTTTTACGGCACCTTGGGTTTCAGGCTCCCGCACCCATACGGTTTAACTATTCTTGGCCCGGACGGTTCGCGCCGTTCGTCGCACAGCGCGAGGCCGCTGCGTTTTTGTCAATGCACCGACGCGCCTTCAACCTGTCAGAACTCGGAACTGGTAAGTCTCTGGCGTCCCTCTGGGCGTACGACTACCAGCGCAGTATCGGTCAACTGAATAAGGTCTTGGTGATTTCTCCACTCTCGACACTAGAGCGTACGTGGGCCGACGAGGTGTTCCAACACTTCCCCCATCTCAACTACGCAGTACTGCACGGGACACGGAGCAAACGGTTGAAGCTACTTAACATCGACGTCGACGTCTACATTATCAACCACGACGGGGTGCAGATCGTTGAGGAAGCGTTGCGGTCACGCCCAGATATAGACCTCGTTATCGTAGACGAAATAGCACAGGCCGCACGTAACGCCGGTACGGATCGCTGGAAAGCTATCAACAAGGTAGTCAACAAGCACAAACCAGAAAGAGCTTGCTGGGGTATGTCAGGGACGCCGACCCCGAACGCGCCAACGGATGCTTGGGCGCAATGCCGACTGCTAGTGCCAGACAATGTGCCGCCCTATTTCAATAGGTTCAAAGGGCAAGTGATGAAGCAGTTGTCGCAGTTCACGTGGGTTCCTAAACCCGGTGCGACCGAAGTGGTCCAATCGGTGATGCAGCCAGCCGTACGTTTCACTCGCGACGAGTGCCTAGACCTACCTCCCCTGATGTATGAAACACGACAGGTTGCGCTGACCAAAGAACAGAAAAAAGCCTACAAAGAAATGATGGTTCGTATGCGTACCGAGGCTGACAACGGAGAGATTACCGCTGTCAACGAGGCTGTGAAAATGGGCAAGCTGGTGCAGATCGCTTGCGGCGTTGTCTACTCCAACAACAAGGAAGAACTTACAATACCGTCGTCGCCGCGTATCGAGGAAACACGCGACATCGTCCGTCAAGCAGAGGGCAATGTGATTGTGTTCGTGCCGTATGTCTCATCGGTCAACATGGTAGCCAACGAACTAAGGAAAGACTTCACCGTCGAAGTTATCCACGGTGGGGTCAAAAAGGATGAGCGCGACCGAATATTCGGCGCGTTTCAGAAGGGTAATAGCAAACTGAGGGTTTTAGTAGCGCAACCCGCTGCTATGTCCCACGGGCTTACCCTGACTGCCGCATCTACCATTGTTTGGTATTCATGCGTCACGTCGAACGAAACCTTCGAGCAGGCCAACGGGCGCATCAGTCGTCCCGGCCAAAAGATGAACAATTTCATCATCATGCTCGAAGGAACCGCTGTCGAGAAACGTATATACTCACGCCTTCGCAACAAGCAAAAAATGCAAGGCGCGTTACTGGACGAAGTTAAAGCCCACCGTGATCAGGTGATTGCTTGACTACCGACTATAGAAAACTTAATGTGTTTACGTGTAAACATATCTGAAAGTATATGAAATGAATTTACTGAACCCGGACCAAGTGTCGCGGAAGTTGGGCATGACTAAAGTTGCCCTTCATTCGCTGCGCTCTAGGAGTGAAAAATTTCCCAAACCGATAAGGATTTCGCAGAAAGTTCTACGTTGGGATGAAGCCGATATTGACAACTGGTTAACCGCCAAAAAGGAGAGCGAAAATGGCGACAATAGGAGAACTAGATGATGTTTCATTACTGAAGCTATTCATCGGTCTGCGCGACCGTCGTTCACAGCGAAAAGCTGCGTACACAGACGACGATAGTTCAGACAAAGCAAAGCAGGATAAAATTGAAGTAGAGTTCCTGCGGCGGTTCCACAGCCGTGGTGTAGACAGCGTGTCTGCTCGCGGCATCGGGACTGCATACGTGTCAGAACGTACAAATTACACGGTAGCTGACAAAGACGCGTTCTTAGAACATATCAAAGCGAACGATGCTTTTGAGTTGCTTGAAAGTCGCGTCAACAAGACTGCTGCACAGCAGTATAAAGAAGTCCATAACGACCTGCCGCCGGGGGTTAACCACTCCGCGACACAAGTTGTTAATTTTAGACGTAAATAAAACGAGGTAAAACATGCCAAATGATATGATAGCCATTAAGGCAAAAGGACTCCCTGCACACTTGCTAGATAAGGCGCAGAACGAAAACAAGTTCGGCGCAGCGGTAGGCACTGGCGGGTTCCCGCACGTTTCTATCAAGGGTAAAGTGTTCCACATTACTCGGGGCGACGAAACAACCCTTGTGACCAAAGGCGACGACGGAGAACCAGCGGTATCGTTGCTGGCCGTAATCGTGGCGACTAACCCGGGCGTGTCTAAAGTATACTACGACACGGGCTACGAAGAAGGCTCATCAGCTAAGCCAACCTGTTTCTCAAACAACGGCACTACCCCATCGGCAGACGCCGAGAACCCGCAAGCTAAAAAGTGTGCGGTTTGCCCTCACGGGCAATGGGGATCGCGCATCACCGACAACGGTGGTAAAGGTAAGGCGTGTAGCGACTCCATGCGGTTAGCGGTTTCACCCCCCGACCAACTAAACGACCCTATGCTTCTACGTGTCCCAGCGGCATCGCTCAAAACTTTAGGCCAGTACGGTGCGCATCTAGCTAAACGCGGTGTCGGGCCGCAGCACGTCATCACAAAAATTGGCTTCGACTACGAAGTTGCGCACCCCTCTCTTACGTTCAAGGCTATGGGTTTTGTGGACGCTGAACAGTTGGAAGAAGTCGAACTGGTTCTGGTAGACGAGGCTGAAATAATCGGCAAAATCACAGGCACAAGCGGTGGGTTCTCTGGGGAAAACACAGCCGACGAGTCAGCCCCCAAGGTAGCAGCTTCGAACCCGAAAAAATCTAAGCGGCTTAAACAGGCAGAGGAAGAAGCCGACGTGCCGAAAGCTAAAAAAGTACGCACTGAGGTAGAACCTACAGTAAGTGTGGATGACTTCGATGATATCGGTGATGCACTAGATAACCTAGACTTCGACGCGTAGCTCGTAGCGGTCATGGGCGGGGTTACGGCCCCGTCCTAATCTGTTAACATGTAAGCGTGAAGGTAGGCTATGCACACACAAGATTTCCTTGCGGCTGTGTTGCCGACGGAAGGTAAAAAAATAATTACGCTGGTCAAACAAAGGGACGACGGCGGCACCTATTTTAAATACCTGACGTTCCCAACAGCCCAAGAGGCGGCAAAGGCCGCATTGCTCTTTGACGGGCAGGGCGAGACAGTTTACTTCGCAGTAAATTCTTTTGGCGATTGGTATGATGACCCCGCAAGGGGTAAGAAACGCATCCGCACACAAACAAATGTGGAAGCGTGTCGCAGTCTGTACGACGACTTCGACGTCGACGACGTCGATGGCAAGAAGTATTCGACGCGTAACGAAGCGCTTAAAGACATCCTTAAACTTGCCAAAGAACTGCGTTTGGTCCCAACCGTCACTTCCTCTGGCGGCGGCTTTCACTGCTACTGGCACTTAGACAACGACGTAGACAGAGAGACGTGGGATGAGCTTTCCGCACTCAAGCGTGATGTAACCACGCATCTTAAAATGAAGGCAGACCGCGCTGTAGATATGGACAGCGCTCGTATCCTGCGGCCCGTGGGAACGCACAACCGCAAAGCAGACACACCCCGCCCAGTTGAACTAATTAAGATGGGCAAGACTTATTCGTTAGATCATTTACGCTCGACCCTGCTGGGGTACATCAAGGACAACAACGTACAACCCGCTCCAACGAGTAAAAAGGCGGGAGCGGTCAACCCGTTCGCGGCAGCGCTTGGGGATCACCCAGACAGTGACGCTGATGTCGTCGCGAAAAACTGTGCTGCGGTTCGACAGTTCAAAGAAACAGGCGGCAACATATCCGAGCCGCACTGGCACCGAGCTATTGGCATCGTCAAGTTTTGCACGGATGGCGAGAACGTCATCCACGAATGGAGCAAAGATTACGAAGGCTACTCACCGCTAGAAACACAGGATAAAATTGACGAGTGGACTGTTGGCCCGACTTCGTGTGTCGAAATGGACAAGCACATTGGCTGCATGGACGACTGCCCATTCTCAGAGAGTTGCAAATTCCCCATTCAGTTAGGCTTTACCGAGGACGCGGTGTCCGTTGAGGAAGAAACCGTCGTTACCCCGTGCCCTAACACCTCGACGGCGACGACACCCGCACCGGGCGCAGTGATCGAAGGGCAAACAATCCCATACTGGCCGTCCACCGGCTATCGCTGGAACGGATCAGCACTATCACGGTCAGTCATTGACGACGACGGTGTTGTACACTGGCGGCCTTTTTGCCGCTCGTTCATCTACCCAATCAACCGCATCCGAGACAGCGAAGGCACGTGGGTTATCCACTGGCGAGCAAAGGAAAAAAACGGCGCTTGGCGCGAGTTCTTCATGCCGACAATGGAGTTAGCCTCGACGGACCTTATGGCAAAAACATTCGCTGCGAACGAGGTCTTTTTAACACGCACATCTAAGGCGAGGGTCGACATGGCAGAATTTTCAGAAGGACTTATTGAAACCCTTCAGGCTTGGCGCATTGAGACTGAAACATTTAAACAGTTTGGTTGGCTTCCAGACCGCTCCGGTTTCGTTATGGGAACTAAACTAATCACGGGCAGCGACGAGCTAGACGTATTGTGTGACCCCGACATGCCAGCGGACGTTGCGCTGGACTTTGGCACCAGCGGTACGCTTGAGGAATGGATCGCCAATATCGACACGTTGTACAATCGCGCAGGTGCAGAGCCATTCCAGTTCGCCCTATGCCACTCAATGGGTTCCGTTCTCGTTGAGCTTATGGGTTCGTCCAACTGGCACGGCCTACCTCTAGCGTTCGTCGGTCACGGCGGCACCGGCAAATCTACGGCGTCGAAAATCGCCTGCGGGTTTTACGGGAACCCCGCCTACATGGAGCGGCAAACTGGCGAGCAAGGCTCCACACTGAACGCCGCTATCAAGCGGATCGCTATAATGGGCAGTGTGCCTGTACTGCTTGATGAGTTCTCTGGGCGTTCACCCGATGAGCTATCCCGCACTGGCTACGCCCTCGCAAACGGCAGGGATAAAGAGCGGCTAGGCTCCAACGGTAAATTTAGCACCGTTGGCGGTCAGTGGTTCAAGAACAGCTTCATCACATCGAACGATAGTATTTTGGAGAGTATATCCAAACTGCCAGCCGCCTACCGTGTTGAGGCTACTCAACTTAGGTTTTTCGAAGTGTCGTTGCCCCAAGACTACCGCAATAAAGTTTTCCCCGAAATCACTCAGTCGTTCATCGAACATCACATGGACAACGTGTACGGCGAAGCGTTCAGACCGTATATCAGGTTCGTCATTAAAAATCGTGATTGGGTCCGCCGCCAGATGGTCGCCGCCCGTGGCAAGTTTAACCCGAAAAGCGCGGACGACAACAAAGAGCGCTTCTACCGCGATACGATTGTCACCGCTCTGGTAGCGGGCAAGATCGCCGAGAAGCTAGGGCTGATATCGTTTGACGTAAACGCCATGAAAAAATGGGCGTTGAAACAAGTTCTCGCCATGCGTGAGAGCCGCAAGGAAACCAACATCGACATCAGCGAACACCTCGCTTCGTTTGTCAGTACGCTCCAAGGACGACTCATCATCACCAAAAAATTCGGTGACGCTAGGTCAAAACATAAAGAAGCCCCGATGGAGCTACTGCGAGCGCCAGCGGTGGGCCGCGTCTGCACTGAGGATAAGAGGGTATACATCGTCGTCAAGGCCATAAGCGAGTGGTGTAAAGAGCATGGCGTTGCAACGAAAGCCCTACGTGAAGAAATGGACAGCGCGGGCTACATGATCGACGCAAACAGCAGAACGTACATCGGAAGCGGCACGACAGTCGCCAGCACCCAGACGCGTTGTTACGAACTCAAATACAATAAACTTTTCGACGGGAAGGCGCTTTCTATCGTCCAGACCGTCGATGGTGTCCAAACCCAAACACAATTTGAAGGAACGACCAAATGACCACTGAGGTTAAGCAGATTTTAAGGGCGATGAGAAACCGTCTCAACGGCTTAGTAGAGGAGGCTAAACAACGACAACGCCCCGGTAATAAGCAGCAAATGGAAGAACTTTTACTCTTTATCACAATGTTGGAGCAGCATCTTGACACCTGAACAGGAAGACCGGCTTCGTATCGCCATGAGCAAGCTGGCGGTAGTAGAAAATTATAACGCCGCTAGGAAATGGGGCGGCAGCACCCACGCTGTTGCGCAAACGCGCAGTAAATTCGGGACGCCACCGAAACAGGAAGCTCCGAGGGCGCTTTCCGCACAAGCCAAACTAATCAACAAACTCTTATTGAAGGGGATGACTAGGTCGGAAATCGCTGAGTTGATAGAAAAACCAGCAGGGACGGTTCGAATAATAATTAGACGGTACTCGCTGCCGCGAAATGAAGCCTGATGCCTGCCGCCGCCACAACCAAGGCCGCAATTAAGCGAGCAATCGAAGCAGCACTGGACGCAGGTTTGGCTATCTGCGCCGTGTCTGTGGGCAAGGACGGCAGCGTCCGTGTCGAGACAAGCCAGAAAAAACTAGACACCGACTCCGTTCTGGATCAAGGTCCGAAGCCCAAACAGTGGGCTACGCGGAGATAAAGAGTGTCGGTCAAACTACCCGGTTTGTGGGAAGAAAAAAACCGTAACGGTTCACCGCGCTACCGCGTTCGCAAAGAAGGCAGTAAAAGCGTCAAGACGTCTATCCCTGTGGGACCAACCCACCCAGATTTTCTTCACCACTACTGGGCAGCCCGCGAAGGTCGTGCATGGGACGCGCCCCCAGAAAAAACCGAAGTGCGGCAAAGCATCGACTGGCTCACGGCACGGTACTTGAAGTTCCTAGAGGGCATGGTCGCCGCTAACCAAATGTCTGCCGCCACGCTGAAACAGCGGCGCAGTATGATAACAAGGCTTTGTGACTTTACAGACCCCAGCGGAGAACGCTACGGGACTTTCGACATGGATGCGCCCACAGCAGCATTCATCGCGGTGCGAGACGCGTGGGCTAGTACGCCCGGAGCCGCCGACAACCTCATCAAAACAATACGGGCGGTGTACTCATGGGCGATGGAGCGCGACGAGATTGGTCACAACCCCGCTGTGGGTATCGTTCCCATCAACAAAAACCCCAAAGGGGGCGCTACGCCGTGGACCCCTAGCGACCTCCGCAAATTTAAGGCCACGCACCCCAAAGGAACATCTGCTCACCTGTGGCTAACTGTGCAAGCATTCACAGCTTGTAGGATCGGCGATGCGTTATGGATAGGGCGCAAGCAGGAGAAGACTATCGACGATCAGCTTTGGCTTGAGTTCCAGCCGCGCAAAAAAGGCTCAGCTTTTGTGTCCATCCCGATGCTACCGCCACTGGTGGAGGCCACTAGAGCCTCGAAGATCGTCGGGCCTAGCTACATCCTCAACAACAAAGGACTACCGTTTACGTCGGTCGATGCGCTGGGCGTTCGGGTGCAGCGTTGGTGCAAAGCGGCGGGGCTGGTTGGGCGTTCATCCCACGGCATCCGTAAAGCGATGGCTGAAACAATGGCTGCGGCGGGAAGCTCTCAACACCAGATCATGGCGGTCATGGCCCACACCCAAGCACGTACTTCTGAGGTCTATACCAAGGGAGTTCAGAGGCGTGGTTTAGCGGCTGAAGGACTGCACTCTCTGGCGGCACTAGACTGGTAGGTGCCCCGCAGTATATTTTTGCGGGGCACCTTGCTCAATAAAATATAGCCAAAACACCATTACTGGTGGTCCGGGGTGGCCTACCATTTTCCTAAAAAAGTCAATGAAATCAATGGTAGGGTGCCCCGCAGTAGTGAAATCCGACCCTAAACATATCAATAGGTTAGAATAAGGGTGCCCCGCAGTTTGCGCAAAAAAAGACCCCCAGCTTCGCAGTGCGTAACCTGACCGACTGGGGGTAGTTAACCACACTTGGGAGGAGAGCGTGTGGTCGTGAGGTAAACTCTTAGTTCGTGCCAAGACGCCTTCTGTCTTTCCGCGCTCTTTTACTGCGGCTGCGAGGTATTCTCACTAGGTCGCTGACAGGTGCGCGGCGCAGCGCAGTCGGGTCGCCGTTAAAGAACGAACGCAGACGGGTCTTTGCCTTCTGCACCTCGCGCCACTCTGCGCGAAGCTCGGACATCTTATCTCGGTCCCCTGCTCTATACGCCCTGTGGTACTCGTTCTGCATCTTCCCAGTCCGCTCTTTAAAGTATTCCTTAATCTCGTACTGCTGGCTTCGGTTCCACTTGATCTTGTTAATCTGCGTAGCCGGTAAACCTAGCGCATTCGCCAGTAAACTACGGAGGTCAAAATCACGCGGGTCAACCATTGCCTCCCTGTTCTTAAACGTCATGCCCTCAGTAGACAGCCGCCAAGATTCCATCATCTGCCGCTGGCCTTTCGGCAGTGCTTGCTCCAACGACCGCCAGTAGTCGCCGTTGTTGACAAACTCGTCAAAAACTTTGATGCCCTGACCTAAAGTGCTGGAAGTCGGGCCAAGAAACACGTCAGTAAGCCACTTCGCCATCCCTTCTTGGGTCATTTCAAATTCAGTGTACGGCTGTACCGAGAAAAAGTTCTGGTGCCCGAGCTTGTCGGACATATCAAAGCCGAAGAACGCTGGAACGCCGCGTGTAATTAGGTCAGCAACTCTCTCGTCCTCGACTTTCTCGCGAATGTAATGCTCTAGGTAATTATCATACCCACCGTGCGCCTTGGCCTCGTCAGCAATGTCGTCGTCGTCGTCGCCGAACATCATAAGCGCGGTGGTCGCAATACCCCCGACCAGCGGCAGACCGCGAAGACCCGATACCAAAGCCGCGTGGAATAGTGTGACCCCCAGTGTGCGATAGCCCACAGCCTTCATCGCCGCGCTCTCACCTCGGTAGACCATTTCCATCGCCCGAGCATAATTCCAACCCATCATCACTTGGTACTTGCGATACTGAACTGGTAGTTTGGGGAGTTTCTTAAACATCAAGGGAGCGTCGAGCGCGTTAAATGCGCCTTGCGTCCGCTGCACAGCGAGAACTGCATAAGACGTTGGGGTTTTGCCTAACTTCTTGAGCTGCTTTGGGTTTCGTTTGGCTAGTTCATACGCCGCAATCGCAGTCGCCAAACGGTTGTGCGCCTCAACATATCGGGCAGCTTGGAAGTTCCGATGGACCAAACCCGCAACGAAGTCGGACCCAGCGTTGAGCGGCCCAAAACCTGTATCGAACCTGTTGAACTGGCGTAAATCCTCTTGGATGCCGACGTCTGCGATGCCGTGAAGCTCTAACTCACGAATGAGCGGCTGGTACTCCGCTGGCATCGACGCGTCGGTATTGTCAATCTCGACGTTGTTTTTAAAGTCGAGCGCCCCCGCTGCTAGAACGGTGGCAGCTTGTCTGACAAGACCACCACCCTTTATGGCTCGGTTTGCAACACGGTACGCTTTAAATAGCTCTATCCACGCCCGAGGATACTGATGGACGCCGAAGTCGCCTACAAATTTGTTAATAGATATGAGCGTCTGCGTTGCGTTTTGGCCGTGGTAGCCGGGATTTGAGGTGAGCATCATAATTGTGTTGGCCGTCGCGACCCGATTTTGGATAGCGTTCCAGATGCCGCCCTCTGGCGACAGTGTCTCAGCGTAGTGTTCACTTATTAGTTTAAACGCATGCTGCAAGTTGCCGCGATCCGTGCTGGCTTCTTTATCCACTCCCGCTAATGCTTCATGTACGTTTGCGCCTTCCTCCATCGTGGCGATCATCTGAGACACGGCAGTACCGTGGTAAAGGAACGAGCGAACCATGTCCTTGTCGTAACCCGCTCTGTTCAAACGCTTCGCCCCCGACGTACGCGCATCGCGCTCATCCATCATGGAGAAGTACTGCTCACGTATAAGCAAGCGGAATGCTTCCTTCGAATTTTGGTCGAGGCCGGATTTATCGTCCGCGTTTAAACCGCCAAGCAGCTTTTCAAGAACGCCCGTACTTGGTGCGTGGGAATTGTCGAACTTGTGGTCACGGGCGAACGCTTGCGTGTGGAAAAACTTGCCGCCGTCCCGTGTGTTGTTCTTCTCCGCAAACTCGTTGGCAGCGCCTTGAGTGTCAAAAAACTCTACGACGTAGTGGTCGGGCTTGCTTTTAAGCTCATCAATCTTCTTGGGCAGAGTGTTGCTACCCTGCGACTTCGCCAGCTTGCTTTCTAAGTCCCGCAGTTCTTTGGATTTCAGTACAGCCGCGTAGTTACCAAAACGCTTTAAAGGTGAGTACGGCCCTTCCAGTGAGGAAGTCGAAGTAAACAGCTTACCCCCCAACCCGAGACTTTTCATTAAGTTCATCATACGAACACGGTTCTTCTCGCCCTGCGCGAATATGTCCGCAACGATGCTTTGCTCGTCTTTGTTTAAGCGCTCCCAAGCATTTTTCATAACTGGGCTGATCTTGATTTTCCTACCCTCGAAAAGTTCTGGGTGTGTTTCCCGTGGGTCGTAGCCCCACTTCTGGTAGAACGTCGATTTACTTAGGAAGTCGTTCATCAGCGCGTATCGCTCTGGGGCAAGCTGCCCCGCACGGTTTGCCACCTGCTCGTAGTCAAGCTGGATTTCGTTACGTGTGGCTTCCATCTTCTTCATCGCGTTGTACGCGGTTCTTATCGCTGGGATTTTGCCTTCCATCTTCTCTACGAGGTCGTAGAGGAACAGCAAGTTGTCAGCAGGTTTAGTAGCAGCGCCAGCAAGAGCGTCGAAGGCTTTCGCCGACGCCGAACCCATGTTGCGTTTGACCCACTCGCGGCCCTTGCGCTGGCGCACCGAGACTTCCCCTTTGGGGGGTACAGGTTTTTTCGAATACCTTGCCCTTACTACGCGGTCCAAGGCGTTTGTCAGCTTTCCATCTTTCGCATTGTTGTTGAACGCTGCACCTGTGTCGCGCTCAAAAAATACATGCGGAACGAAGCCTTTGTGGTGGCGGGTAAACCTCCGTCTGGCTTCCCGCAACATGCGTAGAGCTTCCCACGCTTTGACACCGTTCAAACGAACATACGGGTAGCCGCTCACAGAGTCGACCACCTCCATGTCACCGAGTTTAAAACCGACTGGCTTGCCCTCTAGCGCTTCTGGGCCATATATTATCAGCGATACCGTATTTTGCCAAGAATTTGCATGCCGCTGGGAAGCACTTTGTCTTATATCTGGTGGAACTCCGGGAGCAGCGAAGTAGACCGTTTGGATGATGTTGTTGTCTCTATCTGTTAGGGCAAAAACCATATCACCGTTGTCGTCAAACGCCGCGCTTGAGGAGATTCCTTTTCGCTCCCCGAAGGTTGAGTTGTCGCCCCAATAAAATAACTCTCGGCCTTCCGAGCCTGCTTCAGCTTTATGCAGCCTAGCGTCGGACTCAACCTTCACGCCTTTTTCACGCTGGCCGTAGTAGTCTATAACGCTGTCGTTATTCTTAGAAGAATTGGGAAGTACCGCCACAGGTTCAAGGTTCAGTTTACGTGAGGCACCAAGAGCCATCCCTTGAACCATTGTTACAAGTTCAACAGGGGTAATGCTGGCTTTAGCGCCTTTAAAGACCGTGTTGACCAGCCTATCAAAGATGTCCAAAGCGCTTTGCAACCACTGACCTACTGTGGCTTTGCCGTTTGCGTCTGGCTTTGCCGGTTTTACACCAGCAAGGACTGCTTCTTCGGCAGCGTAACCGATCTTTTCTATCGTCTCCAAAGATGGGTGAAGCCCCAGTGCGCGAGCGACAGCTAGGCGGTTTGTTGCCCGCTCGTGGATCGTGCGCTCTAACGAGCCTTCGGGCATCGACGCCCAGTGGTCGAGGGTTTCCGCAACCGCTATGGTTTCTGGGTCACTGAAATGCTTTTCCATACCGAGATGAACACCCATTTCATGCGCCATAACAGCCGCTTCGGAGCCAACTTCAATGTTCTCTGCGATAAAGTGAGCAGCAGCGTTGTTTCTCGGGTCGATGACCGCTTGTGAGCTTTTGAGGTCGCTAAGCGGTACGGTTTTACCGAGTGCGCGGTACGCGTCTTTTGCCGTTGCGTGTACTTGTATAGGGCTGTGTGCTTCATTTACACCCAGCAGAGCCAGTCCTGAATTACGCCCAAGTGCAGTCCCTATGTTGCCTACTCCGTACAGTCTATCGGCGACTGTAGCTAGTCTATCGACCGTGGTTTTTGGACCGCCCTCGGCTGGAATTATTGAAAACCTCTTTTTGCTGCGGTTCTGCTCACGCGTTAACACGTCACCTGACGGCTTTGTTTCTGCTTCGCTGCCTTCTACCGTTGCTTTCTGTTCTTTCGTAGTTGGCTCTGCCTTAGTTTTGGTATTTACCTCGACGTCTGCTCCTGTTCCTGCTGTTCGTACGCTGCTACTAACCGTCGCTCCTTCACGGTCAGCCTTGCCCCCGCTGCCATCTTCTCTTGGAGGAGCGGCAACACTATCTTGCGAAATTGTTCGACTGCCTTCTGCCGTCTCTCGGGTGATATTTTCGGTGGGTTTCGTACTTCCGGTGGCGTTACCATCCTCAACCTCCTTGGCTATGGTGAGTTGTTCTAAACTACGTTGGTCTTGGTCCAACTGCTCTAAGTTCTGGGTGACATGGTACTCGTTTACCGAGAGCATCCAGTCTATTTTATCAGCTTGGGATAAGTCGTCAAACTGAGGACCGTCCTTGGAGCGGAAGTTATCCCAGTCGGCGCGTAAATCGTTTTCAGCCGCAGCAAGTTGAGTAAGGTGAACTTTTTTGGTGTGCTCGGCTATAGCACTAGCTCTAGCTTCAGCGACAGGATCAGCTTGGGGCATATCGTCCACTGCGTAGAAGGCGTCGATCTGCTCGTCCGTCATACCATTTTTCTTGAAACTAGCAATTTCAGCCTTACGCTGAGCGGAAGTCTTTCTTTTGCTGCCACCTTCCGATGCAGACGAACCTACGGACCCTACTGTCTGAAATCCTGCCCCTGTTAGCTTTTCTGCACCCTCTAAGTCTCTGGTATCGAAAACACTTACGGGGGCGTCTGTCTCTACAGCGCTTTCCACTGAAACTGTCTTGCCAGCCTGTAAGCCCGCTTGCAACTCCTCTGGCGTAATACCCAAAAACTTCGCGATCTTAGGACCGATGCGCTTCATCCCCATCGACACACCCGACTTAGACTTGACCCCAGCCTGCTTAGCAAACTCCGTAGCGTTGGTTCCTCCATCTACGTTGAGTACAGCGTCGGTTTCGTTGTCGCGCAGAGCCTCAAGCAACCTGTCAAAGACCTTCTGCTCGTTAGGAGACAGCGTGTCTCTAAACTTCTCAGAATTTGCCACCAAACGGGACATCGCGTCTACGTTGCGAGCGGCGGGTGTTTTTGCTCCGGCGCTTTCTGCCGCTGCGTACACTTCCCGGTCGAACAAAGAATATTTTTTAGCTGCTAACATGTTAACAAGTTGTGGGTAGGCTTCCCGCCAATCAGGGCCAAGCTCACGCTCTGCAAGCGTAACCGCAGCTTTCTCGACCTTATTCTTAGGCTTGAACTGCTTAGTTTCGGCCTCTACCTCTACCTCTGGCTCTGCCTCTGGCTCTACCCCTACTGCTGCCTCTGCCTCTGGCTCTACCCCTGCTGCTGCCTCTGGCTCTACCCCTGCTGCTGCTGCTGCCTCTGCCTCTGGCGCTACCCCTGCTGCTGCCTCTGCCTCTGGCTCTACCCCTGCTGCTGCCTCTGGCTCTACCCCTGCTGCTGCTGCTGCCTCTGCCTCTGGCTCTACCCCTGCTGCTGCCTCTGCCTCTGGCTCTACCCCTACTGCTGCCTCTGCCTCTGGCTCTACCCCTGCTGCTGCCTCTGGCTCTACCCCTGCTGCTGCTGCTGCCTCTGCCTCTGCTGCTGCCTCTGCGGCGGCTTCTAACACCTGATGCTCGAACCCTGACCGTCCGTCGGTTACTCTCGTCTTGTAAAAACCCGTGCTGTTTACGAACCGCATCTGGATGTCTGGGTGTTTTATTTCCCAGTTTTTACCTAGATGTTCTTCGGCGAACGCTCGGTTAGCCGCTCGCTTCTCGCCCTCTGGCTTTACCTTTACTCCTGTCCCCCCCGGGACGACAGGATAATACTTTTGGTATTCTGGGGTTTCAGGTCCATATACTTTACCGTCTAGTGTGATACTTCCGGGCAAAGTAACTTCTTGCTTTAGTGGACCGTCAGTTTCCGTAGCAACTTGCGGCTCGCCGCCGAACGGTAGCTCTGCCTGCCGCGCCTCGGGATCGGGAGCATTCGGGTTGTCTGGCCCCAACGATAGTTGGTCGTTGTCTGCTGCGGCTTGAGCCTCTAACTGCGCGGCTCTGTCGTTAAGAGCGGCTTCGTACTCGGCTTTCAGTGCGCCAGTGTCGATTCTTTCTTTAGCAACTTTTTTGAGGAACGCAGATCGCGCTTTTTCAACTTGGTCTGTGGAGTATATCGGTTGGCCTGTCTCGTTCTCGCCGTTCAAAATAGCCTCAAACTCTTGCCCCAACGGAGTACCGGGGTCGTCTACCTCCAATGCACTCTGTTCGTTAAGCTGAGCAGTTCTCGCCTTGATAAACTCGCCTTCGGTTTTGAAGCCCACAGCCGCTTGTCTAAGCCGCCTAGCCTGTTCAGCGTCCTTGGCAACCAGCT
>Ga0208299_1001245_pt1 | contig 19550 bp, 36 predicted proteins | sample 15_taG_FD_184089 | JGI IMG/M metagenome (GOLD analysis project Ga0208299, IMG submission 184089) | Marine viral communities from the Subarctic Pacific Ocean - 15_ETSP_OMZ_AT15312 metaG (SPAdes) (version 2) | ecosystem: Environmental > Aquatic > Marine > Oceanic | place: Pacific Ocean | collected...
GGGAGGTTCCACGGCCGCTGGCTCGACGGGATCGGTGGTGACTTCTGGGGTCTCGGTGACTGCTTCGCTCATGCGTGTTTACCCTTTCATGAATGCTTGGATCAGTTTGTTCAGCGCGGCGCGGTCCCTGGGACTGAACCCAAACCACGGGGTGCGGGCCTGGTTGCCGCGTGCCTTTTGCAAGGAGGTCTCGTCAGTGAATCCGATGGTGGCCGTGAGCTCTCGCTGGTCGACATCGACGCGGAGGGAGCCGAGCATCCGCCCGGTCAGGAGTAGGTCGCGTGTCTCGCTGCCCTTGCGCTTGGCATAGGCAGGAGTGAGCGCTGGCATGGGCTGGTCATCCACTCCGATGCTCTTGGCAAGTCGCCGTCGCATATAGATAATCTGCGCGTTGCCCACTTCAAAAAGGAGTTGACGGGAAGCCATCCCCACCCGGGCCATAATGGCGCGTTCGGTCTGTTCGGAGATGCTCATCGTCGGCCCTCCATCCTGGCCCGGTCGTAGTCCGACGAGGTGGCCAGGGTCAGACCCATCTCACGCACCATGCGGGGAGAGACCGGGACGAGGGAGTGGCGGCAGTTGTATCCGCCGAGGTGGACGTGAGGGGGCAGTCCGGTGCCGTTGGGAGTGCGCCGCAGCCGCTCGAGAGAGACCACCTTGTCGGCCAGCGCGGAGCAGTATCCACGGGTCTTGGCGTCCTCGGGTCCGGCGTATAGGAACAGCGTCTCATGGCCACCCGAGAGTTCGTGTCCGACCTCATGCTGTGCCATGCGCTGCACCCCGCCGAGGGCAGTGTTGGCCAGGGTCTTGGCCTGGGACTTGGTGCCCTGGAGGAGCGACACCAGCGCCTTGGGCTTCATGCGTCCGCGCGTCACCTCTCGGACCAGCACATCGATGGCGGGTTGCTTGCCCTTGAAGAGTTGGCCGAGGCTGTTCGACACGAACACCTGCGCCTGCTTGACAGCCCGACGCGCCACGCGCTTGCCGAGCTCTGCCGTGAACTTGGCAGTGGGCAGCGGGGATGCCTCCACCAGGATCTCAGTGGCCTCGCTGCCCACGACCCGGACCTGCTCGAAGATGCTCCGCAGCTCTGGGACCATCGTGTCAGCCAGGGACTTGCCGCCGAGGAGGGCGTTGGCCATGGACTCGGGGGAGCGCTGCAGGAGGAGTTGGAGCGCTCGCTCTTGCAGGGTCAGGAGCTTGTCGAGAAGAGGTGTCATGCGGGCACCTCCTCGGGGGGTCCATCACCGGGGAATGAGGGGGGAGCTTGCATGGCCGCAGCCACCACCTGCTCGTCGATCACCTCGCCCTCTATCTGCTCAATCTGCTCGGGGGTGTAGCGCCGCAGTCGGAGAGCCTCGGCGCGAGAGATGACCCCGGCAGCCATGTCCAGACGGGTGACCTCGGCGATCTCCTTGGGGTCTCTGCCGGGTCCGACCTCGGGATACTCGATGTGCAGGTCGCCCTCTGGGACGACCATAGCGCCACCAGAGTCGACGTACAGGACATCCCTGGCCGCTGCCCAGAACTCACGCTCCCAGAGTCTCCAGAGGTTCCTGAGGCGCTCCCAGACCATCTGCTGTTTGTGCAGTTTGAGCTTGAGCGCATAGCCCGACAGCGCCATCTTGGTGCCCTTCACGACGTCGGGTCGGATACCATACGAGTGGAACACCTGGTCGGCTGCGGTGAGCAGGGTGTCCAGATGACCGCGCAGGTCTGCCTGCATGTCGAGCACCTGGGCGTTCGCGGCAGCGCCTCGGAGGAGGAGAACAGACGCGGGGTCGCTCGCGAGCTTGGCGATGCTGCTCCCCTTCTTGCCGTCGGTGCGGATGGCCAACTGCTTGTAACTCTGGAGGTGTCGCAGGTGAGCGTGGTCAGTCATGCCAACGCCGATGGCGAGGGAGGCTGCGACCAGCGCGTCAGACTCGGTATCATCCCAGAACCCAGAGGAGGGGTAGCGGTTGTGCGCCACCAGCCAGGGGATGCGGCCATAGGGGTTGGACACGTCGGGCTTGCCCTCGGCGTCGAGGAGCGGATTGCCCTCGGCGTCCAAGCGGGGCAGCACCTTGAAGCTGGCATCCACCATCACCGCCACGTCGTCTGTCCACAGTTCGATCTTGCTGGTCCGGCCGTCGCGGTTGCGGTGTTCGATCAGTGCAACGCGGAGCTTCATCCGGTCACGGGGATCGGGGATCGCGTGGAAGCGATCGCGGGGCACCACGTCCACGCCGATGCGGTCGCCCAACCAGAGCGGACGGATAAGGGTCTCGCCCATGCAGAAGGTCCACTTGCTCGCCAGGTCAAACGCCATGTCGACCTCGGCCGACAGGACCAGCTCGGTCTCGCCGATGCGTCGGCTGACAGGTCGCGAGTAGATGGCGGCGAGCTCGTCGATGACAGACCGCATCATGTTCAGCGTGGTGTCTGCTCGGACGTTGAGCTTCTCCGCATTCTGCGCGAGGAACAGTCTCAGGATCTCGACCTTGAGCTGGTCGGTCCAGTCGTGCTGGTACATCTTGCGCTTGCTCTCTGCCTTGGCGCGGGCTGCCTGGCTACCCTGCCATGCGCGTTTGATGTATTCGAGATCCATGGGTCATCCTATCTAACGGCCAACGCGGCCTCGGCTAATAGACTCCGATACCACCACCCACCACGGGGACGAGATTGACCGTCCCGTATCGCAGCGCGTCGATGGCGTGATCATACCAACCGTCCTTCTTGAAAGCTCGGCGGCGAGGGTCACTCTTGATGCGGGCCAGCGCGTCACGCAGCCCTCGGTATCCGTCGCTCTTCCCGCCCGTCTCCAGCGATGCGTCGAGGTACAGGCGGGGTGGTCCCTGCGCTGGCTCAAGCATGGCCTGGACGTGAGAGGAGGAAGCGATCACAGAGCGGTTGGCGGGGTCGGTGGTGTACTCCACCTCGAACCCCACGTCCTCCAACAGGTCCAGGTCACGGCGTCCGGTCTGGATGTCGGTGCCTGCTCCGGCTGGATCGATGAAGACTGTGTCAGCCACCCAGCCCCTGCGTCTCAGGTCGTGCTTGACCTCGATGACCAGACGGTGGGTGGGGCACTGGTTCGGCATCATCTCACCCACCACATGGATGCACTCGCGGGTCGCATGGCGGGGGCAGATGTCGTGGTATGTAGCATAGATAACAGCGGGGTGGTTGTAACCAAAGTCCATGAATACATGAACCTTTTGGACACCGCGGGTCAGGCCTTCCTGGACGTGGGTCTCTTCCTCGAACTCGGGGAAGGCGGCGTCTGACATCGCCCCCCACTCGGCGTCGATGAACTGCTTGGCCTGCGCGACGGACAGACGCCGACGCTGGTCGTCGATGTAGCCGGGGCGCAGGTTGGCGACGTTGGCCTGGGTGGAGGAGACCACCTCGATCAGGTCTGGGTTGTCGCGGAACTCGTCGTAGATCCACCCCATGTCGGGAGTAGTCAAGAGGACCTCGGCGGGGTAGCGTGCCCGCTGGTCTCGCATCCTCGACTGGAAGATAATGTAGGACTCGGGGGGCCAGTGTCGGACCTCGTCACCGATGACCCAGCCCACGTCGTTGCCGTCCATCGAGGGCGGCCGGTCGGCGCTGCCCCACTGGATCTTGGCATCGGTGGTCAGGTAGATCACCCGCTCGTTCTTGTTGACCCGAGCGAAGGTACCAGCCTCCTTGAGGTGGGCGATGATCTTGGGGATGAGGTTGACCGAGACGTGGTTATAGTTGTGCGATGCAACAAGACCATTCACCCCTGGGTTCAGGTGCGCCAGGCGTTGGCCGATGAACGCGCCGAGTGTGGTCTTGCCGGTGCCCCATCCCGCCCGAAAGAAGTGGCGTTGATTGGGTCGCATCGCTCGGAGGAATTGTTCCTGCGCCGGGTTGGGGGAGAAGTGCAGGCTAGGCATCGGCGGCCTCGGACGGCTGCGGCTCGGCTTCCATCCAGGGGTCAGAGTAGCTGACCTCTTGGGTGCCGTCGCTGGAGGAAGCGCCTGCCTCGTCCATGTATTTGAGCAGGCCGACCAGGGTGCTGATCCAGAAGGAGAGATTGTAGGGGGAGAGCTCGTCAATGCGTCCGTTCTGTTTGCGGATGCCGGTGAGTATTCCGTCGTGGGCTGCGATGCGGATCCGGCTGCGCTGTTCCTTGACGGCGTCCAACTCCAACCCGAGCTGGTGCTGGTCCCAGGCCGCAGCTCGCTCCTCCCACTGGTAATCCTTGGACCACTTCCGGAAGGCGGGGTGGGGCTTAGCGCCGATGATGTCCGACTGGTCCCGACCCTGCTCCTTGAGGTAGAGCACGTATGCGCTCCGTACATACCGACCCATAGAAGGCAGAGACCGATACAGCACAAAGGCCCCGTGCGCCTTCGCTGACTCGTCGGGAAGTCGGTCCCATGGTTGGGGAGTGGAGAGTGGGTTTTCCGCATCAGGCATGGGTCCCTCAAAGTGGGAAGATGGGTGTCCCCATAGGAGTACTTGACCGGATGACTGTGTCGCTCAGATAGTTTGGGCTAACGGCGGAAACCATTGCTGCACACAGGATTCCGAGCATAGCACTGCGGGGGAGTCGTGGTCGGGCTCGGTGTAGCGGAACTCTTGGAGACGGAGGTATACGGGGGAGTTGCAGAGGAAGCAGTGGGGTGGGTGGAGGATCGACTGGTGGAGGAGTGAGAGGAGCCAGTGCAGGTGGGGGTCGCCGTGTATGGCGCGTCGGCTCCAGTGGTAGAAGGTCTGCTTGGAGAGGTGGGTGCGTTCGCAGGCGAGGGTGAGGGGGGTGCCACGGGAGAGGAGTCGGAGGGTGGCACGGAGTTTGCGGTGGGTGCAGGGAGGTGGGCCAAAGCGGTAGCGGGTGAGTCGTCGCATGACCTATCCCCTCTCTGAGTTATCCGGGTGACAGTATGGGTCTGCGGCCAGGACGGCCTCGGCTATGGTGTCATGAAGGAGAGCACTATCTTGAGGAGCACGATCCCCAACAGGCAGAAGAAAAACAGAATGGTGAGGGCGTCCCCTGGTCCGGCTGGTGGTCGTCGTCTCATCGGGTCCACCCCATACGGGAGCGGAGACAGTCACCCCATCGCTCGAGTCTGTTGGCGAGGTGGCGGACTTGGTCGGCGTACCAGTGGAGGAGGGCGAGGAGCCAGGACAGGGGGCAGTGGAGGAGTGGGGTGGGTCTGGTCATGGCGGTGCGCTAGAGCATCTTGATCATGGGTCTGCGTCCGATAATAAGTATTATGTGAACTGGATAATCATAAGATAAAACCCCGACAGGACGGGGCTTTGCGCGGTGCTCTGGAGTAAGCGGGTGGAGAAGAACAGCACGTATGTATGTATTATGTAAACTGAACATATGTCACAAGTCAACATAATACATGTTACGGGTATCAAAAATAATTCCCACCCTCCTCACCCAAATAGTGGAGAGAGTGTATGACCGGAGGAGGATGGGAACATGGGGCAAGAAAGGTGAGAGGAGGAGCAACCGGCGGGCGCTCCCAAAAAGCAACCAGGCGCTCCTCCTCTCCTGTCCCTATTCCGAAAGACAGTGTTGCCGCGATCGTGGGGACGCGGCCAACCCATTCGCATCAGTCGGTGATCGCGTTGGGGAAGTAGTCGCGCCGGATGCTCGCGCGGCTGACGTGCAGCTGGCGGGTGGTGCCGTCGGGGAACAGGACCGTGCACTGCTGGTTCCAGTTGAAGTTGTGGTGCCCCATCGGGATCATGGCGCGGGCTCCCTTATATGCGCCCTTGTATATGTCGTACGGGAATGCGGCGATCTGTTCATCGGTGTATTTGTCGCGTCGGCGTCGGCTCATGGGTTGTATCTCCTCTTGCTTTGGTCGGTGCCCGGGAGGGCAAGTTCGAGTTCTTCGTCGGGTCGGAGGACCAGCACGCTCACTCCCTTGGCTGCGGCCAACTCACGCAGCATCTGTCGGGCCTCGGTGCCGTAGTGCCAGCGGGGGTCAGGGGTGCGCAGGACGATGAGGTCAGCGCCCTCGGTGCAGTGGGTCTCAAACCAGTAGGTGAAGGCCTCGCGGTACCGCGCCAGGTCTGCCTCGAGCGCATCCACCCGGTTGGCCAGTTTGCTCAGTTCGGCGAACAGGCTCACTCGTCTGCCTCCACCACGTGGGTGGGGTGAACAGACTCAAAGCTGTCATCGTCCCACCGCACCACGTATCGGTGCACCTCGCGGTAGTCGTACTCTGGCTTGCGGGGGTTGCAGCCGGGGCGCAGGGTGCGCCCTACGTTGGTCTCGGTCACCTTCACGATCTCGCCCACGCGGGGTCGGAGTTGGACGCGGGTGCCGACGGGTAAGGGTGGGGTGCTCATGCCGCTGTATCCTTCTGGCTCGCACGCCACAGCCGGAGCAGGACCGACCGCACGACGCGGGCTCCCCCACAATCGCGGAGCAGGTCGAGGGTGCTGCGGTAGAGGCTGTAGCTCTGGATGACATCGCTGGGCACGGGCACCCGACCGGGGGGCAGACTGCCCTCTCGGCGGCGCACCTCGAACTCGATGCAGAGCAGGTCGTCCAGCCAGTCGCGCACGGGCTGTCCGGCATCGGCGGCCTCGGCGTGGATCCAGTGGTGGCAGGCTTGCGGGAGCTTGAGGTGCGTGGTCTGTCGGGCGCTCATCCCTCCACCTCCACACCCAGAGCAGCAAGGGCAGCTCGCGCCACGGCTTCGGGGGCGGTGGGGGCATAGGCTGGGACGACCTGCCTCTGGCCACGGATGCAGCGCAGCACCGCCTTCCATCCCGTGTCCTCCTGGCCCTGCTGCCAGTACGCTGAGTACTCCAAGGATACTTCCCAGTCGTCCCGAATGATCGCCTCGACCACCCGGCGCATACCCGCCCATGTGGAGGAGTAGCGTGGGAGAATGCTGTTGCCTCCGTCCCTGTGGTAGACGTATGTCTCGCCGCCGTGGCGCCAGAGTCGCCACTGCCCCATCAGGTGCGCGGCTAACAGTCGGTCCAGGTGTCGTGTGTCGGTCATCGGGCATCCACCGACAGGCGGACAAAGGTCTGCTGGTCGATGCTCCCGTGCTCTTGGAGATGTTCATAGACAGCGGTCATGGCGGCATCGAGTTTGCCGGTGCGACTGCGCCACTCGCTGCGGCTGGTCTCCAGATCGTCACTCGCTCGCTCGGCTGCCCACACCCGACGCTCCAGATCACGCACTGCGTCGTAGTGCTCCAGGGAGCCCATGTCGCGGAGCCGGTCGCTCAGGGTGGTGTCGATGGTGGGGAGATCGGGAACGGTCGTCTGGGTGTCTGTTAGGTGGGTCACTGGGTTACTCTCCTGTGGATTGGGGTCTGTCGCCAGATGGTGTACTGGTCTATGGCGCAGCGTCCCTTGGCTCCTCTCACGGCGAGAGGCCAGTCGAAGCGCTGCTCTACTTTCTCGCCGACGGTGATCACGGACAGGATCATCTTGCGCACCTGCACCACCTCCATCACGAACCCCGAAAAGGGGGACTCGATGCGGTCACCCTTGCGCAGGGGGATCTGTCGGCTGTATGTGCCGAGCCGGGTGTATCCCTGGAGGAGGGGGTGCGTGTGGGTGGCGGGTGCGCTCATGCTGGAGTGGTCGGCATGGGCGCCCGAGCGGGGGACAGCATCTCTGTTGCGATGCAGTTCACGCACCACTTGTGCGGACGGTCGGGCCACGTCCGGCGACAGGACGCCTTGCCGAGCGCTGCCCGAAAGCAGGCCTGCCTGTCGCGGATGACGAGGAGGGTCTGCCGGTACTCGCCGAGCAGGTGGCTCATGGCGGCGTGCACGTCGTCTGCCAGCAGCGCCTCCTCGAGTTGGTCGGCAAGCGTCTGGTCCTCATGGGATGCGGCCTCGGCTGCGTCGAGTCGCTCGGTCAGTTGGCGCACCCGGGCGGCGATGTGCGCGGCCAGTTCGGACGGGACGCGCACATACTCGGCGTGCTGCGCGGCCAGCTCGAGCTCGGTGAGTCGGGTGTATAGATCAGCCATTGGCCATTCCCTCCAGGACGAGAGCACGCACCAGGCCGGTCGCGCCATAGCAGCCTGCACGCTCGGCGACGCCCCTCCATGTATCGGGGTGCAGCGAGAATGAGCGACGCTTCCGATGCCCCTTGCTTCCACGGGACACCCGCACGGGGTCGGGCAGGTCCTCTCGCTGGAGCTGCTCCTTGAGCCACCCGTCCAACCACCTGCTCTTGCCCTGCTTCTTGGAGAAAGCTTGCTTGTCCATCCAGGCGAAGAGGTCCGGGGCGAACGTGAGGGAGAGGGGGGTCGCATCGTCCCAGTAACTGGCACCCGGCGACTTCGCCGGAGGAGGGGAGGGGGCAGCCGGAGGAGGGGAGGGGGCAAAAGGTTCGTCGGGAGTGGAGCTTGCAGCCTCTATGGATTCGCCGCAGTCCGCACAGAAAGACCAGTCGGGCTGGGTCTCTGCACCGCAACCCGAGCACGTATTAACGCAAAGCTTTATCCCGCAGAAGGGGCAGTGGTTCAGGCTACTCATCGACAGCCTCCAGTTCAGCGGTGGGGGTAAGGGTAGACTCGTACTCGGCGATCTCCTCCTCCAGTCCCGGCCAGCCTTCCGGCCAGAGCTTCCCACCGCCGCGTCCTTCCCAGAATTGTTGCAGTTCCACCGCGCTGATCCGCCATGTGCGGCTTGCAACCTTGGCCGCTTTGAGTTCCCCGCTATCCAGCGCCCGCACGATGGTAGAGCGCGAGACTCCGAGCAGTACGGCAGCTTGGTTGATGGAATAGGCTGCTTGCTTCATCTTCTCTCCTTATGTGGTGCGGGTGATCACTGTGATCACCCGTGGTCAATGCGATAGTCTACCGGGCAACTGTGACATGACCGGTCGGTGGTCTGGTCTAGTGGCTGTATCCGTAGATGCCGCGCAGGCTCCTGACTGCCTCGGCGGCTGCGGCCTGGTGGGTCAGGGTGGTCTTGCGGGGAGCGCCGGTCACCTCGTCCCGCATGTGGACGGGGAGGCCAAAGGAGACGGTGCGGTACTCGTTGCGCTGTGCGCAGGCCATGGCGACGGCGCGGTTGTGCTCGTCGCATACCGTGTCCAGGTATCGGTCAGCCTCGTACCGGGCGGCGCCGTCCTCGGTATCCCGCAGGATGTAGGTGGCAGCCCGGACTCCCTGCCCCGCGGCAAAGAGCGCCTCGCCACCGAGCTGCGCCAGACGGGTGAGGCTGGACAGGATCGCCACCTGCACCTGCGGGAGGTCCTCCCCCTGGAGGGCCTGCGTCAGTTCGTATGCGGTGGTGGCAGCGTCGGGTCCGAGGGTTCGGCCCATGCGCTCGGCTGTCTGTCGTCGGGTCTCGGGGTGTCCGGTGTGCAGGTCCCAGTGGGGATCGGGATGTTGACGGGCGGATGGTCGGGTGGTAGATCTCGTCACGGTCTCTCTCCTGTGCGTTCCTACTCGGGATGAGCAGGGGTGGGGTCTGAACTTGGGCGGTGGGGTTTGCTTGGTCGTGAAGCCCACCGCCCTTTCTTTGTTCGCCTCTTCAGGGTACGCCAGCGGACATACCTTTGTCAAGTATTTTGTTCAAGGGGTTTGACAATCAGGGTGTGTCGCGCTACCATACCTTTGACAGCACAAGGAGGACTCGATGTCAGAAAGTCCAGAGAAAAAGACTAGATACGGTGGCCGAGTAGCCACGCTCAAAGACCGAAAGCGCACCTCTATTTGGCTCGGAGAAACAGACCGCAGCGTGCTCAAAGAACTCGGCGAGAAGCTTGGGATCTCCGGGCACTCCAACCTGATCAGGATGCTGATCAGGGAAGCAGGGGTGGAGCACGGAGTGATAGGGGAGTAGTTTCTCCCGAGGACAGTGAGCGGCTTTCCGAGGGAGAAGATTCAACAGATGAAGCGGACGGGTAGAGGTTTTTCCTACCGTCCGCTTTTCTGCATTGACAAAGGTATGTCCGCTGGTGTACCTTTGTGTCAGCAGTGATCACTTCCGAGGATCGCAAGGGAACCAAAATCAAAATGGCCGGGCCGGGCCGAGCAGGAGCCGTCAACGTGAAACATGTTCTACCGATCGCGACATACTACTCCGGTAGATCATACAGCCTCGGCACGGCGAATCGAGTAGCTTTAGCTACGAGAGAGCAGTGCTGTTTTAGAGCGCCCGTCTGCGCGAGCATGTACCGTGCCAACTCCTGCCGGATCGGCGCTGCCCCGCTCCCCTCAAGGGACACAGGAAAACCTAACGTTTCCACCGTGATACTACCCCTGACACTACCCTTGACACTACCCCTGACACGCACCTTGATACTACCCTTGACACTCGGTGTTTCGATTCCCTACACTGAACACCCGAGCACCTGTCTCCACCCTCACCCCGTCGTCACGGAGAGCACCCCATGAGTCATCTTTCGCCCACCCTCTATTCCCAACTCAGGCAGACGGGTCTGTCTGGTGCAGCCCGGATGCTGTTCCTTGAGCTGCTCCACCTCTCCAACGAGGAGCACCAGGTGCACACGAATGCCGGGATGCTGGCCGGTGAACTGGAGAGCCACCCGCAGTACATCCGTCGCAACCTCAAGGTGTTGCGCGGGCAGGGGATGATAGCCACTGCCACCAGCAACGGCCACTACAAGACGACCATCACCATCGCCCCCACATGGCGCAAGAAGCAGGCCGACCCACTGCCCCCTGCCTCCCCTCCTCCCACTGTACCCATGCCCCACCCTCGGGCCACGATCCACGTCTCCCCCGAACCCTCTATCGGAGAGCCACCGATACAGGCTGCCCCTGCCCGCCCGGCTCCCTCCGCGCATGTGTCCCGGCAGCATGCCCCACCCCGCCGCATCGGCAACTACCGGACCATGACGTGGCCTGAGTTCTGGGACGCAGCCGGGCAGGGCAGCTGGCGCCGCAGTCGCTTTGGTCTCGATCACAAAAAGCTGTGTGCGCTGGAGGAGGCGCACACACCCAAGGACCTACAGGCCGACATCCTCGACGGCATCGCCAGCGGTCGTATCCGTCAACCCATCTCCCTCGTCCTCGGTCAGATCCAGATCCAGGACGACGGCGCCCCCATCTTCTCCCCCGACCTGATCCAGTTGCAATCCGTGAAACCAGAGCAGGCTCTGTCACCTGGAAAACCAGCGGAGCCCCTCGACATCGCTCCCCCTGCAGCTGCATCCGCCATGTTTGAGAACGTCCGATCACTCCTGCGAGGTCCTTGATGTCAGCCGAACTTATCCCCGAGCCCGACACCCAAAGCCTGCCCACCACCGGCGCCGTCCTGGATGACCTGTCCAAGGAACTGCCCACCGCGCTGCACGCCGAGGAACAGATCATCAGCGCGGTCCTCCTCCACCCCGAGAAGATCCATACGGTCATGGGGGAGGTGGAGCCCTTCCATTTCTTTGACCGACGATACCGCGTGGTGCTCGCCACGATGTACGCGCTGGTGGAGGATCGGGTGGAGCCCGACGCCATCGCGCTGGCCACCCGGATCAACGACGCAGGGGAGCACGGCGCGTTCCGCAAACCCGACTTCCCCTCTGACAGTTGGGCGTTCCTGTTCCTGTCCGACACGCTCGACGCGAGCACGTTTGTCACCGCTCCCCAACTCGATTACTGCATACGGCTGGTGCGTCAGAAGTATGAGCTGCGCCAGGCCGCCCGCTTCGGCAAGACCCTCGCCAGTCAGGCCAAGGCTGCCGTCGACGGCGAGAGCTTTTGGGAGTGGGCCACCCAGCAGTTCTACAACTTGCGCGGGGAGTCTGCCGAGGACCAGACCCACTCCCTCAAGGGGCAGGTCAGCGATGCGTTCAAGCGCATCCAGCAGCGGTACGAAAACAAGGAGCCCATCACCGGGATCCCCTCCCGGTTCGACGACCTGGACAGCATGACCACCGGCCTCCACAAAAAGGAGCTCGCCATCCTCGCCGGTCGTCCCTCGATGGGCAAGACCTCCCTGGCGTTTGGCATCGGGGTCAACGCGGCCGAGTCGGAAGCCCGGGGGATCATCTTCTCCAGCGAGGAGAGCAAGGAGGCCGCGACCGAGAAGATGCTGGCCGCCCGTGCCCGCGTCGACAACCAGCGATTGCGCACCGGACAGATCGGCGCGAGCCACATCCCTGCCCTCACCCAGGCCGCTGCCGAGTTGGCGCGACTGCCCCTCGAGATCAACGACGAGGGTGGCATATCCGTGGCCCGCATCGCGTCGGTGTGTCGCCGGGTCAAGGCCGAGTCAGGCCTGGACTTCATCATCATCGACTACCTCCAGCGCATCACCGCGACTGGCCCCGACGGCAAGCAGTTGCGCCGAGAGGAGGAGGTGCACACCATTGCGAAGTCGTTGAAGAATCTGGCGAAGGAACTAGACATCCATGTGCTCGCGCTGGCCCAACTCAACCGCGACCTGGAGAAGCGGGCAGACAAGCGTCCGCAGATGAGCGACCTGCGCGAGAGTGGAGCCATCGAGCAGGAGGCCGACCTGATCATGTTCGTGTACCGCGACGAGTACTACAACGAGCACACCGAGGACGCAGGCATCGCTGAGGTGATCATCGGCAAGCAACGGCGTGGGCCGCTCGGCACCTGCCGCCTGCGCTTCACTGCCAACTGCACCCGCTTCGATAACCTCGGACCCGGCGAGGGATACTACTGATGCTACTCGACTCGGGCGCATCTCCATCTGTCCGGCTCCACCTCTTGGCAGGTGTCCCCCTTTCCATACCTGGACTCGGGGCAGTCGTAGTTACTGTTGCACCCGCCACCGCTGCGGGTGAGGCCTCCCTCGTAGCACTTCCACACCCACGTCTTCTTGCAGATCAGGACATGGGAGAGGTTGCCGGGGACGCAGCACAGGTCGCCAGGAGGGCAGTGTTTCTGGGTGGCGTCAGGACCGCAGTGCCCCGTCACGAACTTGGGCAGTGGGGCGCCGTCTGTCTGCCCCGGATCCCCACCGCAGGCGACCAGCGCCGCCGTCAATATCACCAGTATCCATCGCATGATAGCGCTCCTTTTCGTTGTGCTCTACAGCGTAAGGCTGCGAGATCTCCGCGTCAATAGACCACCCAAGGAGAGACCATGACACAGCCACTCCCCGCCCCAGACTACATCGGGATCCCAGACGACTGCCGCTCGATCATCGAGCCACACCTGCAGCCCGACGAGACGCTGGGGGAATGGGCGCATCGCATCCTCACCGCCAAGGTTCGCGAGTACGCAGCCGAGGCCGTGCCGCCCGTGCCGGACACCCGCGAGCCCCTCACCCCACGACAGCGAGAGATGCTCGACTTCATCCAGCGGTTCCGGGAAGAGCAGGGGATGTCCCCGAGCTATCAGGAGATCGGTCAGGCGATGGGCATGACCTCCAGGTCTGGTCCTGTCACGGGGGCCAGGGCGCTGCTCAAGAAGGGCTACCTGCAAGAGCATCCGCACACATCCACCCGAGCGCTCATCCCCGTCAACTACCCCGGATGACCGGGTCCACTCAAGCCAGTGATACGGAGGAGACAATGGCCTCACACTGCGACGAACTCAGACGCCGATCCCGCCACCTCGCCGACACCGCCTGGTACGATGACGATGACTGGCAGGCCGACTACATCCATACACCCACTCAGCAAGGCTGCCGCATCTACGACACGGAGCCGGGGCTTACCGGGTACAGGGTTATCCTCAAGGACGGGGGAGAGTTGCGAGACGTTGCCCCCGAACTACTCGAGGACGCCGACCAGCTGCCGCTCTTCTGATCCTACCCGCTCCGGCTGCCCGGCCTCTGTCGCCGTCTCTCCTCCTGCCGGATCTGGAGAGCCCGACGCAGGATAGCCTGTCCAGCCAGGGAGCCCCGGCGCAACTCCCTGATTCCAAACTCTGTCACCGCATTTGCAAAGGAGGTCATCGTGGGTGTCTGTGTGTCGTACCGCTCCTTGTGCTGGTTGCGCAGCACGTCCGCATCCTCCCACAGGTTGCGGTGGAACATGACCTCCACCCGCTTGAGTTGCGGACCCTCCACCACCTCCGGCCTGGGGTCGCTGTACGCCTCGGCCTCGAGCACCTCGGGTGCAGCGAACGCATCCAGTTGGAGCTGCGAGGTGGGCTCGTCCTCCTCCTCCTCGGCCGGGCTGTCAGCCGCAGCCGCGACCATGCGCTGGTACTTGCGGCGCATCTCCTCTTGCCGGTACTTGAACGCCTCGATCCACACCAGCCGACCATCCATCCGGTTGGCATCGATCTCTCCCAGGCAGTGCTCCAGCGAGGCGTTCACGAAGCTGGTCATGGTGGGGGTGTCGAGCTCCCAGCTGGTGCGGTATCGGTCGAGGAACTCCTGCACGTCCTGCCAGATCTCCGAGTACATCCAGACCTCTACCCGGCGCCGGTCATGCAGGTCGGGAGGCGGGGGCAACTCGGGCAGGTCCTCCGACCAGTCGAAGTCGGGCAGGGCAGGCGGGGCCACTGGCTCACCGGAGACGAACGCCTCCATCTGGTCGGCCTGTCTCTCGTCGTGTTCGGGGACCCCGGGGTTGGCTCGCAGGGGTCGTCTGTTCTTCGCTCTAGAACCCATCGTCTGCCTCCAGTTGTGTCCGCATGGCGTCGATATCGTATGCGTGGATCTCGTCGCAGAGACTCTCCATCTCTGCACAGAAGGGGGACTTCTCATCGTACAGGTAGATAAGGTCGCCAGCGTTTCCGAGCTCGGTCACGGCGATGCGCTCGGTGACCTCCGTCGTGAACGTGGTGAACTCCCCGAACGGCTCCTCCTCCAGCGCTCCCCGGATCTCCTTGCCCTGGATCGTGCGGGGCTTCTGGCGAGAGATGAGCAGGCCGACTCCCAGCCGGGGGTTAGGGATCTGCGCATCCTCCACCAGGGGCAGCGTCTGACGTACTGCCTCCAGGTCCAGCGCCGACGGCCCGATGGGGATCACCACCAGGTCCGCGTGCATGAGCGCCGACCGGGTGATCGGTCCACCGTTCGGGGGCGTGTCGATCACCACATGGTCATACGCCTCCATCAGGGCTGGCACCTGGTTGGGTCGGTGGAGCACCGGCTTGGCGCACTCTACGATGGTGGGCCAGCCCTTCCCATCTCCTCTCCCGTGCCACCGGCTCGCGCTGCCCTGCGGGTCTGCATCGACCAGCACCACGCGCTTGCCTCGTCGCACCAGCTCACCCGCCACCGACACAGCGGTGGTGGTCTTTCCGACGCCTCCTTTCTGGGAGGCCACAACAATAACCACGGTCTCTCTCCTGTCGTCTGGTTCACTGTGTAAGTGTCAGGACATAAAGAGGAATCGTCAACCCAGAAAGTATATTCAGTGAAACAACTGTTCAGCGAATGGATCTAAACAATTGTCTAGCAGACAAAGGAGCACAGGCCCCTATGACCTTCCACCAAAAGTTTATCATGCTGGTGCAGATGGAGCTCGCCGACTGGTGCAGCAAACAGGCCGACCTGCACCGGCCCGAGCGCACCCCGATGGAGGTGCTGTGCCTCGCCATCGAACTCTCCATCCCCGACGTGCAGAGACTGTGTCGCCTCGGCGTGCGGCTCGGTGTGCCGTGGGTGGTCGAGCGCTTCTGCACGAACGCCCTGTTCGATCCGTCCGATGTGATGGCATGGGTGACCGAGGAGGAGATGGAGCACGCCAGGGCAGTGGCCGAGCTGGCAGCCGTGACCGAGGAGCAGGGGAATGAGTAGGTGCCGCCTCACCCTGGAGGGGGCGATGTGGGTGGCTGCGCTGGCAGGCGTGATCGTGGGGGTGGGGGTCGCGTCTATCGGGTGGGTGACCTGGTGGGTTTACTGGTAGGGGTTGGCACGCACCTTGCTGTATCTCCGACCGAACCACTCACGACAGGAGATCCATCTTGACCAAGACCAAGAAGAAGCTCAAGCTTACCCGCTACACAATGCGCTGCAGTGACGCAGACTTAGCACGTATCGACGCAGTAGGGGAGCTGCTCCACCAGCTCGGCGAGGCAGACGACGGGGGCACCCGAGCCGACAACATCAGGGAGGCGACCAGGATCGCGATCCGGTCGCTGCGTGCGAGGGTTGCGGCGGAGAAAGGGGAGGTGCTACCTTAGTGTGACGTGCGAACCTGAGTTCGCACTATCTGTCTGCGCCCACCATTCCCTTGAGGGGCAAGGGGTTGGGGGTTAGTTATATGTTAGTTATGTGCGAACAGTGGTTCGCAGTGGGGAGGATGGGAGATATGGGAAGTTCCTTGCGGTGTCCGGGTTTGCGCGTTCGCACAAATTTGGCACGCACCTTGCTCTATACTTTGGCATACACGGCAATCAAGCCAAACACTCAGGAGAGAGTAACCATGGGTATCTTCATCATCGCAATCACCGCAGCCATCACCATCACCATCACCACCGAAGTCGACGGCCTCCGCTCCTACCGACTCGCCCAAGCCAAAGGCGCCACCCAGGAAGAGCTCGCCCAAGTCAAGTTCGAATCCGGCGCTTTCCTGACTCGCCTCTGGTAAGCCAAGTCACCCAGTCAGCCGATACCACTCACACTCAGGAGAGAGTAACCATGACCCGCCTGACCCTCAAAGAAAAACACTACTGCACGATCATCCGCAACACGCTCGTGACGATCAAGGTCGGGTTCTGCTTTGGCTTCCTCCCTGCCGCCATCTGCTGCGCTGGCCTCGCCGTGTTCGGATGCTACCAGCTCCAGCAATACGCCGACCGCAACACTGACCTCACTTGGTAAATATTCCAGACCCGGACCTGATATACTGCGACCCGCACCCACACACAGGAGATACCCCACATGACCAGAATCCAAGACCAGAAGACCCACCCCGAGCTTGAGCGCACCCCCGCAGAGTCCTACCCCCTGCCCGACTGCGGGTACTTGCGAATCGGCAACATCGAGCGCCCCGGCTGCACCCTCTGGACAGCGGACCAGGGGGTCTACTGGATCGCCGCCTGCGACGATCCGAACCTCCCCGACGAGGCGAACGAATCCACCGACCAAGAGAAAGCGCACCTTGCAGCTCTCGTCGAGAGAGCCCCGCTCCTCCACAGCGATGTCAAGGCAATGGTCACCGCGTACCTCTAGACCCCGCCACTGCCAAGGAGCAGACACATGACCAGAATCCAAGACCACCAGATCCACCCCGAATTCTTCGGACTCATCGCAGAGTCCAGCGCCAGCGCCACCGAACGCCTCAGTGGCGACGGTGGCGCCACCTTCCACCCGATCCACCTCACCGAGGAGATGTTCGCCGCGATCGTCTATGACATCGAACACTGGTTCGTCAGCGAGGACCGTGAGTACGAGAACCTTGATGAAGCCTTGCGCGACCTGTTCTTCCGACAGCACGGCCACAAGATCGCAGTCTGGGTCACTTGGGACGATGAAATCGTTTCCATCGATCCCGATCGCACCGGCCAAGAGAACTGGCTTCCCTGCGAGAAGGTTCGCGTCCTCCCCGAAGACGGTTCCCCGTTTTGGTACGGCCTCTGGATTCAGCATGACCCCGAGCTTGAGCGCACCTTGATCGAGAAGCTCTAGCCCGCCCCTACTCCTCCCCGATCCTCGCCATCAGCCACCGCCGCTTTCTTCCGTTCTTCGTCTTCTCCTTATAGTATGGATCTGTGCCCACACCTTCGGCGTAGGGGCTCGCGCCCAGCGTCAGGATCGCGGGGTTGCCGTTGTACGTCGTGTGGGCTTCCTCTCGCGTGGCGGGGGCCACGACAAACCAGTGGTGGATCTCGCCGTTGCCTGCGTCGTCGAAGTAGCCGATACACCCAAGGTCTCCGGGCTCTGCTTCTTCCGGGTCGTCGTAGGTATAGGACGCCCACCCGAGATTGACCAGAGCCCCGGCAACGCCCTGCTTGTGCTGGAGGGTCTCGCGCTTGAGTTGCTCGATCTGCGACCGGGGGATCTCGTCTTCCAGTCCAAGGTACTTGAGGGCGTGGAGCACAAACCACATCTGGGTTCCCATGCAGGCGACGGGGAGGGTCTCGCCCTCTGGGATCTCCACATCCAGCTGGTTCGGATAGACAGCAGGGTAGCACCACAGAGCGGGCTTGTCCTGCCAGTGGGTCGCCGTCTTCTCCACGCCATCCAGGGATGCCTGGAAGAACTCCAGGGGAGGCGGGCACCCGTGGTCGTCGTTCAGGCTCCGCGTGGAATACTCGACGCGCTTGTCGGTGATCTCCCACCAGAGGTTATACTGCTCCCACGCCCAGGCGAGGGCGGCTCTCCATTGCTCGTTGGTCACTGTCATTTTGTGATACCCCACAGGATAATTCCACCCGCCACAGCGCCCACAGCCAACCCGACGATCCCCGCTCCGAGGATCTTCCATAGGCAGGTAGGGCAGCGTCTCGCGGCGAGGGCTCGTTGTTTGGCCTGGCAGGCGTTGAGGTCAGATTGCAGGCGGGCGGTGTCTCTCTGGTGGTCGAGGCGCAGTAGCTGGATCTCTTTCTCCAGCCGCATCCGACAGCGCTTGGCCTTGCCCTTGCACTTGTTGATCTGCCCTCGGATAAAGGCGACCTCTGTGGGGGAGAAGCAGACCTGCGCCGGCGCAGCTCCCGCCCCGCCTCTCGTGTGGACACAGCCGGCCAGGAGAAGACCCACGAGGGCGATAGCGATCGTCTCACTGTATCGCATCGATCTCCTTCGCCTCACGCAGTAGCGCGGCCTTCTGCTCGTCCGTCGCCTTCTTCTTGTCCTGCTGGATCTGCTCTTCCGTCTGGGCTTCGCGCGCGGCCTGTGCGCGGGCCTGGTCATGGAAATTCTGGCCGACCTGCTGGACCTTCTTCCGGTGGTGTTCCACGATGGCTTGTTGCTCTTGCTGTCGTTTCTCTTCGGCCCGCTGCCATTTGTCCATGGTACTCTTTCCAAAGAGGAGAGCGCCGCCTCCGAAGAGGCTCCCAAGGGTCTTGAGGAGCCACCCACCCATAAGGACCATCACCACGCAGGCGATGGCGATCCCGACAAAGGAGAGGATTAGAAGGGGTTGCTTGTACCAGGGCTTCTCTTTCATGTTGGCTCCCATGGCCACTTTCGCGCTCACGGGCGCGAGCAGTAGCGGTGCGAGAAAGGGCCAGACGCCACCGATGCAGCCGGACGCAGGGATCCACAGCATGGAGAGCATCAGGGCCAGGGTCCAGCGGTCGTTAGTGTCCATCGTCTTCGGCCACCGCGTCGGCAGCGGTGAGGACCGGAGTCGGTGGCGTCGTCGCCTTCGCTTCCTCCCCGAGGGCGTAGCCGCTCTTGATCTGGGAGAACAGCAGAGACAGCGTGGAAGCACTGGTGAGGTAGCCGATGCACGACTTACAAAAGTCCGCCGCCGTCTTCCTCTCGACGAACCCTGCGATGGTCCCTGTCAGCAGGAGGATAAACACCGCTACGACCAGATAAAAGGCCAGTGTCCGGGGAGCCGATGGGTTGCCTTGCTCGTCGCACAGGGCACGCTTCAGGAATGATGGTTGGGGCATGGTCACTTCCTCCGTGGGAGTCGTTCAAGGATGCGGTCAAGCTTGGTGTCGATGCGACCGATCCGCGACCCAAGGCTATTCAACTTGACCTCCACGCGGGCGACTCTTTCCTTGCTCGCTGCCGTGTCTC
>Ga0208299_1001247_pt1 | contig 19543 bp, 23 predicted proteins | sample 15_taG_FD_184089 | JGI IMG/M metagenome (GOLD analysis project Ga0208299, IMG submission 184089) | Marine viral communities from the Subarctic Pacific Ocean - 15_ETSP_OMZ_AT15312 metaG (SPAdes) (version 2) | ecosystem: Environmental > Aquatic > Marine > Oceanic | place: Pacific Ocean | collected...
CAGTCGCAGGCGTTGGATACGGTTGCTCAAAGGTAACAGGGAAACGGTCAAGCATTGCTTCGTTCATGATACCAGTACCGATAAATCGTCCGTCATCCGAACCTTTACCTTTAGTATTGGCAGTTGCAAGAACAGTGAAACCGTTCGCAGGAGTAACCCACTCACCGATTTTCTTGAGGAATACACCCTTACCTTCTAGGACAGGTTGAAGACACATCAAATTGCGACCACCCAAGTCCACTTCGTCAAGTAAGAGTACACCACCGTTTTTCATTGCGGAAACGACAGGTCCATCTTGCCAGACGGTATTACCATTGATAAGACGGAAACCACCTAGAAGGTCATCTTCATCGGTTTCGGCAGTAATATTGACACGATAGCATTCTCGTTTCAATTTCGCACAAACCTGTTCGCACATCAAAGTTTTACCGTTACCCGATAAACCAGTAATGTAGATATTATAATTCTTTTTAGATTTTATAACCTTCTCAACATCTTTGAAATGTCCCCAACGAACGAATCCGTCAAATGCGGAAGGTACGAGTGATTGACGGTCGCCGCCAGTCATACCCATAATCATATTAGCAGTTGCAACTTCAACCGCACCCTGTGGGGTCTGAGTGACCTGTTCGACAACAGGATTTACACTACATGGCACAGGGGCGGGAGTTGCAGATGGACTTGGAGTTCCACCATTTTGATTGGCATATTCCGTCAATTCAGGAACATTGTACAAACCACGGCCAGCACGGCGGGTGGTGTCTTGAGTAATCCACGATGGTGGACACGCATAAATGCCAGTTGTTTCACAAACTGCTTGCAGTTCATCACGACTGGCAGGCGAAGTGCATCCTGCGGATACGCATTCCTGTACGAATTGTAATTGACGAGGTTTTAGGTTATTTAACATTATATTGATTCTCCAAGTAAATCAGGGTTTTCGATGGAATATGGCGAATCTGGGGAGAGTAAGCATTTGAAGCAAAAGCCACAATTCTCTGTCATCCACCCCCAAATTCGACCATATGTCCGTAACATCATAAGTGTATATTGTACCAGAAATCGACCCCTATCGATAGGGGTGCATCGAACTATTTCCCGGAAATCTTTTCGACACTGACACTATGGTGTCAGTGCCGAGGTTTGGAGTCATAAGTCATTGATATATAGGCACTTATGTGAAATGGATTTGAGCGAGGTGCGAACGCGTAAACCCTTGGTACTAAAGGACTTACAACTTATGTGCGTTTTTGGGGTAATAATGAGGGTTATGGGTATTGTGGATAGATTGTGGATAACTCTATCTTACCTACCTTAACACCGTGTACACGGAGGGTCGTAGAAATATGCCTTATAAATCCTTTATTATCAGACACTTATGCCACTGACACCATAGTGTCAGTCAATCGAAAATAGTCCCAAATTAGATGGATACTAGACTCCCTGAAAAGGGTGTTTTATGGTACAATATACGCATATGATGAATCAAACCAATACAGTTAAATCCTCCTCAAAAGACATCCTTGCGAAATGCATGGCGGTTGAGGATATAACGGTTGAACATCGTGCAAATGTTCCTACTGCATATTTTGACACTAAAAATCGTGTGTTGTGTTTGCCTATCTGGCAAGACATGACTAACGAAGTTTATGATATGCTTGTTGGACATGAAGTATCTCACGCATTGCATACGCCTGCCGAAGGTTGGCAAGACTTTGTTGGTACTGGTAAAGGTTCTAGTATCCGTCATATGTTCTTGAACATTGTCGAAGACGCACGAATCGAACGATTAATAAAAGACAAATTCCCCGGCATTCGCAGGGACTTTGCTAGTGCATATAAAACCTTGCACTCTCAAGACTTATTTGAATTAAAAGACCGCACTATTGCGGTTACTGATGAACTTATTGACCGATTGAATCTTCACTTTAAAGTGGGTTTGTTCGGTCTTGAGCAAATCCCATTTGCCGATGATGAAAAACAATATGTTACTCGTATGGCGAATACTGAATCTTTTGAGGATGTTGTTGCACTCGCACAAGAGTTGTACGAAAAACATCAAGATGAACTTCCTGAAGAAGATGAAAATGGCGAATCACAATCTGGTGGTGAATCGGGTGAAGGTGAATCCCAAGACGGTGAATCCCAAGACGGTTCAGAATCTGGCGATGGTAATGAAGACGGTTCAGAATCTGGTTCAGAATCTGGCGATGGTAATGAAGATACTGACTCAGTAAATCGTGGTGGTGAAGATTCTGGTCAATCACAAGATGACGATACCGATGACGGTGAAAGTGCTGACTCTGAAGCCGGCGATTCACAAGATTCTGATGGTGATTCGGGTGAAATGGAATACGATGACTATGCGAACGATGTCAATGCGGCAGGTTCAAGTCAACGAGCATTTGAAAAGGGTGTTGAGAACTTTAATGACTCCACTGGTGCTAAATATACTTATCATACTCTCCCAAAGATTAATCTTGATGAGATTATCGTAGATTTCACTGAAATTGAATCAATGTGGCAAAGAATTGACCCTGATACAATCTCTGAACGCAATCGAGAACGAGCAGATGAATGGGCAACCGAGTTGCGAACATTCTTGAACGAATCAAAAGGTACAATAAACCAAATGGTTCAGCAGTTTCAGATGAAGCAAGCCGCCGATGCATCACATCGGACACAAATTAATAAAACTGGTGTACTTGACACTCTTACAATGGTAAACTACCGTTGGAGTGAAGACATCTTCCGTAAAAACGAAACTCAACCCGATGGTAAGAATCACGGTATGGTGATGTTCGTTGACTGGTCTGGTTCAATGAGTAGTATCTTGAAGGATACAGTGAAACAACTGATTATACTCGTTGAATTCTGCAAAAAAGTTGGTATCCCTTACGAAGTGTACGCATTTTCGTCAAACCGATACCATCATACCCTTGAGGGTCTTGACCGATACAGTGATGAGTATCGAGATGCTATTAGAGCAATCGATGAGAACGGTCATCAGTACACCAAAGAGAATGAAGACACCGATGTAGAACCTCACGCATTTCAACTTTATAACTTCCTATCCAGTCGAATGACTAAAAAGCAGTACACAGTTGGAATGAGTAACTTCTGGTTGACTACTAATTCAATCAGTCGATATGGTGGATACCCTGCACCTCGATGCCTCGCCCTCGGATGCACTCCATTGAACGAAGCAATCGTTGCCGCATTGGATATAGTTCCTGCGTTTCAACGAGCAAATGGCATTCAAATCGTAAACACCGTATTCCTCACTGATGGTGATGGACATGGAATGGGTATGCAATCATACCGAATGCGAGATTCAAGTAATGCCGATAAGGACATCCTTCGGGACAAAAAGACTCGTAAAGAATATGTACTCCCAAGGGGTTCACGACACGCAGAAACTGATGCACTTCTTACTCTTCTTAAAGCAAGAACAGGATGCAACACAGTTGGTATCCGACTTCACCCTGCTAAGAACATCCGAAATCTCCGATACAACCATTGGGGAAGTGATGATGGTGCATACGCCGCCGCCTGCAAGCAGTTCACCAAGATGAACTACACGACTGCTGACACCGCATATGACGGTTACTTCATCGTCAAGGGTGACCTCAAGGTTGAGTTCGATGCTCTTGAATCACTTCAAGACGGTGCTTCATACACCCAACTGAAGAATGCATTCATGAAGGGTAACACCAATCGTAAGACTAGTCGAGTGATCGCAACTCAGATGGTGAACATCTTCGCAGTCTAAATAAGATACATTTCTCGCAGGATTCTGTCCTGTTTAAATAACTCCCCTGCCCCTGATTCATCTCTCGGCGGGGGAGTTTTCTATAATTATAGAATGCCGATTGATATTATTTGGTTTTGCTGGGGCCCCGTGCCCGGGTCGCGCAGGTACAGGAAACTTTCGATATTAATTATAAGTTATAATTATAGAATGCCGATTGAAATAATTCCACACCTGCGCGATCCATGGCCCCCAGGTAACAATCAGTAATTTCAAATTATAAGTTATAATTATAGAACTATATATTAGTATGGCTAAGAAACAATATGACATAGTACAGGTTACATGGATCGATGCAGAAGAGTTCGGCGAGACCGGATGGAATGATAAGAAAGAGATGCTGGCATATGCCAAGAAACCCTGTCCTGACATGAGAAGTGTTGGGTATCTTGTCTATCGGGACGATGACCACCTCTCGTTACTCTCTACGATTGGCGTGAAGGAATGCAGTACAGTTGAGAAGATACCAGTGGCGTTTATTAAATCAGTTGAAGTACTCACCCCGCCTAAACCGTCAAAGTGACAGATTAAATGCCGCGAAGGTCCTATTAAAATAATACTAACTTAAATAAAAAACCCCTTCGTTATATCGTGAAGGGGTTCTCTAAAATTTCTATTGCAGAGGCTACTGAGGTCCTTTTGTTATGGATTGGGATTCCAACCACTTGGATTATCATCCGTTGGCATTCCGTACCATCCACCATAGTCATTGATGTCAAAATCATCACTACCACCAACTATGTCATAGTCTGTTACTTCTCCTGGACCGCCTGGAATTTCCACAGGGGTATTAAGTATCGTCTGAATTAAACTTGGTCCAACACTACCATTCCATAACCAATCAGGAATGACATCGTAAGTGCCGTTTGGCTTCTTAACAAACCATTCACCGTCTTTACCCACAATGCCAGGAAGGCCTTTCGTGTGACCAGAGAATATACTTTGTTCATTCAATTGCTGACCCATTCTTTGAATAGATTCGTTTAGGCTTCTATAGTCGTTGTTGTTTAATCTGTTCATTACTTTATGTATAATATATTAGAGTAATTAAAAACCCCACTCAATGTATCTTGAATGGGGTCTCTAATTTTCGTTAGAAGTGATTAATATTCGTTACTTCTTTTTCTTCTTTACCGTTTTGGCATTTGTGATTTTATTATCACTTACAATGTCAATCTTCTTAGGTTTCAATTCCTCTGGTACTACCCTCTCTAGATATACCCTAAGAATGCCACAGTCTACACTAGCACCATTCACCTGAATGTGTTCTGCAAGTGCGAATGTCCTTGTGAAGTTTCTATATGCAATACCTTTATGTTGGTACTTTGCATCATCTAACTTGACATCTTTATTACCATTGATAATAAGTTTACTATCCGCAACTTCAATATCCAAATCATGTTCATTGAAACCGGCAACTGCCATTTCAATAATAGATTGGTTCTCTCCGTCATCTATAATATTATAGGGTGGATAGTTTCCAGTGTTCGATGTGTCTGCAATTCGTGTGAATCTATCAAACATATCATCAAACCCAATTCCAAGATTCATTGGAAACGATAGTGAATACATATTGTCCATTTTTGTTCTCCTTATATAAGCAAGACCAGTATTCGTGAGAATCCCTTTCGGCAATTCTCGTTAGTTTATAACCATATTATATATGCAAATGTTTATGATGTCAAGAAAATAATATCAATAAAAAACCCCTTCGTTGTCGTGAAGGGGTTCTCTAATATTGTTAATGTGTAAAGTGCAATGTCAATTTCGTCTTCGTGGGTCTTGATCAAGTCGATATGGGACTGGTGGTAATGGTTTGTTGAAATTCTTGCCTGTTTGCGGTTGGAAATTCTCACCCCCCCAAATCGGGTCATCTTTGCCTGGATAAGTAACTTCAGGCCACATTGCTATAGGCGGGTCACCCGGCAAAACCCAACCAACATCCTTCACCCAATAGCAAGTATCGCATGGTGGAGTATTCCAATAGTTAGGACCGTAGTTAGGATCATCGCTAGGCGCGCCTTGTTCATTCAACGCCTTTCTATAACCGGCTTCAAATGCTTCTTGTAATTGTTTATTGTATCTGTTTTCGTACATGGTTATTTTCCTTCTTCATTCAATTGCTGACCCATTCTTTGAATAGATTCGTTTAGGCTTTTATATTCGTTGTTGTTCAATCTATTGTTTGGCATTGTATTAGTTTCCCTTACAGTTTGGTGTAAGGTCACATCTGGTGTGGTGGTTCTGGCCCCAATGTGAGGTTCTTCTGGTTTACTTTGGGTTGAAAGTTTTGTGATTTCTGTTTTAATTGCATCACGACTTGCTGCTGCCCCTTCTCCCTCAAGCCATTCCCAAAGTTTTTTAAGTTTTCTCCAAATGTACTCGCCTGGGTCATGAAAAAACTGCAAAATATTAAAAAGGTCTCTTAGATATGGTCGCATCCATTCTGGTTGAGTCATAATCCAACACTCAATGAATGTTTCCCACTGTTCTGCGGTGGCACCCTTCCAAAGTGGAGGTATACAAGGCATTGCATTGCCAAATTGTTCAAACAATTTATAATTTCTTATTGGTGCTTTGTACATTGTCTAGTTTTCTTTATCTACATTCGTGGTGATAATATACTACACCATCTTTGATGGTGATAACCATCTGCCAAGATTGTCCAGGAGGACAGGGTGTTTTTGGTGGGTCTATATTAGGGGCTTTGGCGAATGCCTGTGGCCCACTTCTTGATAAGGATGTCTTATCTCCACCTTGCATCATGTTCCCGACTTCATTTAATGCTTGTTGATAACCTTTTCGATATGCTTCGTTTAACATTCGTGCGTTTCTTGTTGGTGAGTTATACATGTTTGTTCTCCTGTTATATTATGTATAAAAAATCCGCATTGCAATTTTATATATATTAACATGATTGAAGTGGCCAAAGATGTCGATTGTTATATGTTATCTTTCCCAAGAAGTGGTTCAACATTGCTTCGTGGGTTCTATGAGTTCCTAACAGAAGAACCAACACACACAGCAGGAAGTGATTCAAAGCCTATCTTAACATCACTACATGGTAAAATGAATCAAGAACCAAAAACATATAAAACACACTCTACTGATAATATAGAAAAATGTGGCAGTCTTTTATTAATTTATAGAAAACCACACGAATGTATATTCTCTCACATGGTTAGAGGTGGTGGATTTGGTCAAATAGACCCCATATCAGGTGAATGGTATATTGATATGGATAAGTTTACCGAACGCAATTGCAAGGAAATTATAAAACAATACTCCAATTGGTTCAATGATAATTTAAACTTTGTATTTTCAAAAATAGATGCGGGATTGCCAGTAAAGGTTATATCATTTGATACACTAGTGCAAGACCCATACAACACTACCAAAGAAGTAGTTTCATTTTTTGATAAAGAAATAGTTGGTGATAAAGCATGGAAGGATACACCAGAAAAAATTGCCGAAGTGACTAGGTATTGCAAGACAACATACGAATGGTGGTATCCGCCACTCACTGAAAATTTGAGAGAGGAATTATTCTTATTCAAAGACCTGCATCGTAGTGACTCAATGATAAACGACTTGGTAGGAAGAGATAATATAGAGAGGGTGGAATCTCTTATCTAATTACATAAAACTATACATATCTTTGTACCTTTCAAAGACCACAATAATATATCATAAGAACACTTTCGAGAGTGTTCTTTTTTTATAGATATAGTATTCTAATGGAGAAAGTTTATGCGTAACAAAAAATGTCAAATACATGAGTCTTGCTTTTTCGATGAAACAACATTGTATGAAGCATCTCCAAAAATCAAATACGCAAAGATTGTGAAAGGCATTCGTGATTCACAAGGGCCATTCTCTGTTGTTGCAATAAAAAATGGTAAGGTTGTTGCTCAAAAGAATTCTATCAAAAATAGTAAAATGCTTCCCATTGAAGTAAATGATATGGCAGATGCCCATCCTGGCGCAACCATCTCTATTGAAAGTAAAGGTGGCAAGATTTTGAACACCTTCAAAGAATCCTATATGAATGAAGCAAGTCAACGATTCGGTGGGGACACGAACATTCCTGCGGATAAGCAAACCAAAGGATATATCGAAAGTGGCAGAGCAAAGATTCTAATAAATGTGCCCTCGGCACTCCATCCTTCTGCTCGGTTTGTTGTGGCCAAAAATCCCAACACAGGTAGCAACCAAGACAAAGTAATGATGTTTACCATCAGTGACCCAGACCGTAGTAGTCGCATTAAGATGTTCTCATTCCACGGTACTCATGTCAGTCACCAAAAAGCAATGGACTTTGCAAAACATCATAAACTTGTTGCAAGGAAAGATGCAAAGGGAAGACCTCTCTATGCAAAAGAATCCTATCTGAATGAAGCAGGAATATTCAATAAGCCTCGAAAAGAATACCTGAAACTAGCAAAAGCAAAATTAGGTAAAGGCAAAACAAGAACATTTGAATTCCCTAACAATAGACTTGCGAGTCAGTTTGCAAAGGATATAAGTAATAGTGGCATCGCCACAACAGAATTGGTTGACTCGACAAAAGTACAAGTTCAAATGTTGCCTGGTAACAAATCAGTCGGTAAGAGTGGACTTGCAAAGTATTTGAAGAAGAATCGTGGTAAGGAACTGAATGAATCATATGATATTTCAGATAAGAACTTTTTCAAATGAATAAGTTTTATAAATAGAATAAAATAGGAAACTTAAAAATGACAAGAATTAACAAAAACAACTATAAGCACCTCAACGAATCAATCATGAACATGAATGGTCCTCAAGGGGGCATCAATGAGCAATGGGGTCGTACTGGTGATACTGGTGGTAGTGGTGGTTGGCCACCCGGATTAGAACACTTCGAAAATTGTTTCAATGCTACAAACCCAACGACCTGGTGTTTAAATAACTATGATTTTAATGGCGATGGCGTTGTTGATGTCAATGACTTGTTATGGTGGTTAGCAAACTATGGTGGTGGTACTGGTGGTACTGGTGGTACTGGTGGTACTGGTGGTAGAGGTGGATTTGCACCTCCCGGTGGCGGTTCACCAAGTTTTGGTCATGGGGCGCCACCGCCAAAAAGACCTTTTGGTGGATTTGGTGGGAGATAACAACAACAATGTATAACTTTAAAGAATATTTAAGAAGCACATTAAGAGAAGCATTTGGCGACTTTGGTACAAAAGGAAGTGGTCGTGCAAACATTAATTATATGTCTGGTAAGGGTCACCAAACACAGATGGCAATCCCCTCCCCCGGCGGCGACATGGATGACTTGAGGACTCTATGTCGTGAAATGGAAAGAACATGGGATGATTGGGGGGAAGGTACACATCCCGATAGACTTTGCGAACAAATGAACTACTATTATCAGCAGTTATGCAACTCAGGATGGACTTATTTTTGTGGCCAATCTTGCGTAAATCAATCCGACCACAAAGATTGGAAAAGTTTCTGCAAAAAATATGGGATGGTGGATCTATAAAAAATGATTAGACATACAAAAGACCAATATAGCAGAAACACTTTAAGAAGTTTGAATGAACAAATCACTCCACCATCCTGGCCGATACAACATCAAGACGACCATCACGGAATTTTACGAGATTCATCGGACAGAGGTTTACCACCAATTCCAAAGTTTGGAAAAGGTGGTGGAGAGACCGAACGAGCAGGCAGTGACCACACAGATATTCTGTGTATAATAATGAAATCTTGGCAGGACCAGGTTTGCAATGGAGCGCACAATGGTTGGTTTGGTTGTCAAGGAGAGGGTTGCAGGATTATTCATCGAGATGAAACAGCATGCGCGGATGTGAATTCTTACATTAGTGAGTTTTGCAAGGGGGACCCAACACCAGACCCAGGACCAGGACCACCACCATGGTCCAATGTACAAACTGAATCATTTAAACAACATTTAAAAGAATTATTGAATGAAGAAGGACCAGATGGAACAGGCGGACCAACACTAAAAGCCCCCAAGAAAATTTGGCCAACGTCAAAGTATGACCATGATACTGGACAAGAAGAACCCCCTTGCGACCCATATCCATGTGGTTGCGATGGTGTCCCCATAGAGGATGGCGGCGGTGGCCACTGTGTAGGCGATAGGGATACAATGGGAAATGAATTTATTTGCAGTCCTCACTGCCAAATTGTTGGCGCGGATTGTTGTTGGCGGGCCACTGGACTAGGTATTTACGACCCCAACACGGGTTACTATTGGACAATAGTTAATGGCGAATGGGTTTACGGTGTTTATGAATGTGTTGAAGATTATTACGGCGAAGAGGCAATATGTGGTTGGCAATTTTATACTGACAAAGGTGCAATGGTTGTTGATCAGGATGGCAAGTGGGTAAGGCGTGTTGTTCAACCTGGGTTTGGTCCTTACTATTATTATCATGTTGACATCGATGGCGATGGCGTTAATGACATTGCCTGCGGATTCTTTTACGATTTTGCAACTGGTGAATATCATTTCGGATGTCAATATATTTTCTAAGTTAATTTGGAGTTAAAATTATAAATATGCTAAATATAGTAGTGTTGAACAGAATGAAATAAAATAAAACACCGACTCCTTCATGGGAATCGGTGTTTTTTCATATGATTGACGAACAGGGAGTTTGTTACTCCATGATGCACTAGGAACTTCGCTACCTTAGTATCGTCATTCAATAAAAGGGAAGCATTTGGTAACTTGTGGCGCCAAATGCTTCCTTTATTTATATAAAATTTTATTCGCCTGTATAATATAAACTGTATCTGTTACTTTTTGGCGTATTCATATTCCTATGCATGGCCTGCCAACAGGGTGAATCTTTAGGGTATTTAATCTTACCAGACAAATCACAACCCAGTAAATCTAAACTTTTTGGACCTGGAATTTCTGGTGGGTCTGGTTCTCCCACGAAAATGGATTGAACATCAATTGGGTCTGGTGGGTCTGGTGGGTCTGGCCAATCTTGACCACTAACGTCATCTAACCATTGGTAATACTCTTCCCAATCTTCTCTCTCTTTTCTATCCCAATCTGGGTCATTTCCAAATGGACCGCCATCACCATATTGAGGTCCTGCATTTTGCCACGGATTTTCATATGAACCTTCTCCATGTCCACCGGGGCCACCATGAGGTATTCTTAATCTGCCTGAGAAATATGGGTGTGTATTAGAAAATGAAGGTAGTCCTCCTTTTCCATCTCTTGAATCTTTCTTTCCCCGTCTTGATATAAATTGTTTGAATGACATTCTACTCATCCCGACTTCCTCATCATCTGCATGGCCTGCCAACAGGGTGAATCTTTAGGGTATTTAATCTTACCAGACAAATCACAACCCAGTAAATCTAGACTTTTTGGACCTGGAATTTCTGGTGAGTCTGGTGAGTCTAAACAATTTCCATCTTCATCTTCTCCTTCAAAACACGGACCTACATGAGGTTTTGTAGGTTTTCCTGAACCTGAATAAGGCTCTGGATCAGGTAAATGTTCACCTGTCCAATCTGGTGGTTCAAACAATCGGGGAGGACAAGGGCCGCCATCAATATTTACACCCCAAGGACAAGGTTCTGTTTCTGGTGGTCTAACATGACTGTCCAGTTCAGGACAACGAGGCTGATTGACACCCCCACATGGTATGTCATACCCCCCGCGCGCCGCGCGCGCCGTACCTTCATCTTCATCTTTTTTATTGTTAGGAATTCTTAATCTGCCTGAGAAATAGGGGTGTGTAAGTGAAAATGAAGGTAGTCCTCCTTTTCCACCAAAAGTTCCATCTCTTGAATCTTTCTTTCCCCGTCTTGATATAAATTGTTTGAATGATATTCTACTCATATAAAGTATTTATAAATACTAATATGTACACAAAGAGGAAGATAAATGCCACTATATGAATATCATTGTGAGTCTTGTGAACATTCTTTTGAAGAACTTTTGAATGTTTCTAAAAGAAATGAACCACTTAAAACCCCATGTCCAGAATGTGGGGAAGATAAAGTGAAAAGGGGAATAAGTGTTCCAATCACAGGAGCAGATGCAACAATAACATTAGATAAAATGTGTCCCGGCTTTACAAAGAAGATGGAACAAATATCAAATTCTCCTGTTGTGGGTAGACAGGGCAAAAAAAATATTATGGCGAGTGCTAATATGAAACCTCACGGTCACCTTCGCCCAAATTAATTTAATATTTTTTAATAAAAATGCCAAATACGGTTCACATTTCTGCCTAAATAGTATAGTAGGTAGTATGTAGGCATGAAAAATCTAACAAGGTATCTCTCAGCATCTTTGTTATTAATTACAGGGTGTCAAGTCCCTCAGGCGTCTATCCTACCCCCTCTATCGACACTCGATATTGTTATAGACATCCCACCACCAAAGGTAATCAATCCTTTAGACAGGTGGTTCACTCCAACAACTGAAGAACACGACCCGTATCCATCTGTAGGTTCATTACACAGAGAAGATGGTTCTATGATTGGTTCTGTAATTCTCATAGAGAAGGATGTTGCTCTAACGGCTGCCCATTGTTTAGACGGTGGTGATGTCTTCTCAATTATCATAGGTGAAGAAGAAATTATGGTGAAGGACACAATCTTACACCCTAGTTACAGTACTTCATCCTTCTCTGTGAGTGACGACATTGGTTTAGTATTCCTTGAATGCGAAAGTCAATACGAACCTGCAATAATTGGATGCGTAGAGTGGATGCACAGATATCAAAACATTACCACAGTAGGATATTCACAGGGATATAAGAAATACAGTAAAAGGTGGGTGTTTACATACTTTGGCACACTAGTAGAAGAACCGAATGAAATTAAATTCATACCCCACGGTGCGAGTGTGTGGTTCGGAGATTCTGGTGGTGGAGTGTTCGCAAAATTTGATGGTAAGGAATATGTAGTGGGAGTCATAAGCACATTCACTATTATGCGTGTGTTTGAAAATAGAGAAAAGGTTACAGAATGTTCTGCAACAAACATTGCAAAGTATTTAGATTGGATAAAAGGGAGTATCTTATATGAACAGATGGAAGAACTTGAAGAAATTGTTGAGGATGGACGGTAGTGTGGTGGAACGCATTGGAACTGGTATTGTTATTATCGTTGGTTTTCTTGTCGGATTGTATGTCGGACGATTGATATTGAATTGTTTATAGGGTGTGAAAAAGAAATTGGTTATATATATTATGTACTAAACAAGGAGTATAAACTATGTCATTTTACATAAACGATTTTAAAGAACATCTTCAAACACTAGCATCCAAAGTGGAACGAAAAGATTATACAGAACCCAAAAGACAAACTAGTCTTACTCTTGAAGAACAATATTCACAAATGAGTGGTGGTCCAATGGCGTTCCCTAAGAAGAAGAAGAAGAGAGAAGGTGAGGCGGGTATGCCTACATTGGGGAAAGATGCAGGTGTTGATGGTAATGGTATGCCAGAATCTTTTAACGAAATGCCTAAAGAACAGTTTTTTGCAATGATGCAAGAAAAGGGAATTAGTAGAGAAAAAATTGAAGAACTTATGGCAAAGGCTGCTGAAATTGAAAAGAGGAAACAAGGCCAACCTTGACTATATTCGATATAAAATCATTAATGAATTCATAAAAAAACCCACCTTCGAGGTGGGTTTTCTTTTATATAAAATGAAGTCATAAAAAAACCCACCATAAAGGTGGGTTTCTTTTATTTTATGTAATTACCCTCAACCATAACCACCGCCGTCGTTGCCCAAGTCAGTTAATTGTTGCGGAAAGTTGGGTATATTCTCAATATCTTCTACATTTTCTGCATCGCCTGGGTGAGTACCACCATCACCAGTGCCGTCCCCTACGCCTTGTCTTTTGTGTCCCCTTCTTTTTTTCTTTCGCATTAAGTAATAAACAACTCCTGCAATGATAACAATGATAATTATCCAAACCCAGTCATCGTCATCATCTTGTTCAAGAGGAATTTCCATTTCCATCAAGTTCTGTAAAGCCCCTCCACCAAGATATGATTCTGCCATATCAAAAATATCTGATGTCCCAACGCCAAATTTTTTCATTAGTTTTTCTAACAAAGGTTTAAACATGGTAACGAGAGATGCTATATCAAACCCTTCGGTCATGACAGAACCAATTATATCTGAAGAGTTCTCACTTAAGATATAACCAAATTCTTCTGCAAGGCGTTCAACCTTTGCGGCTTGACATGGTTTACAACCACTACTATTATTTCTACTTCTACTAGTATTATTACTTCTCATCGAAGGATGATTCTCGTATAGTGATTCTTTTAAATATTTCTTAAAATCTGAACTCATTTTTAACATCTCCATGTTTTATTGTGTTATAATATTTTTTAATGTTCGTTATATGTATACATCCTCTTATTTAGAAAATAACATAGATATCATATGGAGATACAATTATGTCTGGTTTCGATATAAATACCAAATCTGAAATAAAAACTTCGCGTAATTTAGGCAAAGAACTATATGATAATCTTAAAAAACCATTCTTCGATAAGATAGAAAGTGGTCAATTTTACTTTAAACCAGTTTCAAACACAACAAATGCCAAATTATATGTGATTAAAGTATATAATGGTAAAGATAACAAGGTTTGGGATAAACTGGTAAAGAGAGGTTCACTTAAAGATAGGAAAAGAAGTGAATTTATAAAACCTACCGAATTAAATGTTCCGATACAGGTAAAAAATACTGGTACAAAAAGAGAAGTAATAGTTAGATTCGTTGCTACTGGACGGGACCATTCTGGGGGCGGAGAGAATAGTGATTCTAATAAAGTTATTAGTCCCACAGAGAAAACAGTAATGCAAGAAACCGCATCTTTGCTTTTTATTCAAAAAGCATTAAATGGTGGCGGTCAAGGGAAAGTTTTCCGAAAGTGGGCGGGAGAGAGTCAAGACTGTGTGACTGCTGATAAAGAATTCTATAAAAAAATTAAAAAAGCATATCCTATGATTGATGATAATACTGATTGGCAACAATCTTTTATGGCACAAGGAAGAAAGATGCTAACTGTTGCCGCGGCCGCGGGTTGGAGTGAAATGGAATTTGACCGTGATAAACCTGGTGGATTCATGAGGTTTATTGAGAGAATAATTGTTGACAAATTTAAAATATCCAAACCAGATGCATGGAATCCCGCAGATATTTGGATGGTAAAAGATGAAGCCAGAGTACGCAAGAAAATAGAAAAAGCAATTAAAAATATTCACCCCACTTCTGCTTTTGGCCAGATTGGTATATTAAACGAAATTATGAAAGCAGAGTTCGTTGCGGGCAGAATTATCGGTGTTTCACTTAAATTGGTAACCAAACCAAAACAAGGCGCACATTGGAAGGTATATAATGTTGAACACCCTGCGTTTACAAGACACACTCAAACAAGAGATTATATTGTTACTATTGGACCTAACGGTGGACAAACGAAAAGTAATTGCTTTCTTGCTTTGAATTTTAAAAATGGCAAAACTCCACCATTTGCAACTCAAGAATTAAAATTTTGGTTATATAACGGGTCTAAAAAAAGTTACGAGTATGTTGTAAAAGGCGTATCAAGTGTAAAAGCACCATGTAATATGAAATTTGAACCAAAAGATGTAGAGAGAAGTAAAGCATTTATGGGTAAATCACCAGTTCCACAGGTTAGACAATTGATGAAGGATTATGGGGTGGGTGGTGATAAATCAGATAGGTTGTTGGGGTTTGATAATCAACATTCTAGTTACCCAAAAGATTTAGAGGCATTCTTAAATGCTCCCAAGACAGCAGGTAAAAACATATATACACATATGTGGTCGAAAATATCAAGTAAGGTAACAACAAATATAAATAGTGAAGAAGAATTCATGAAAAATATGACATTGCAATATGCTTCAATGGCGCCTTTTGCTCAACAAAAACTAATGGAGTTGAATTTCATATATGTTGTTTTAGAAAAACTTACAAAAGACAAACGAAATCAGATGCTCACGGATATGTTAGCATATGCAGAGAAATTTGGTGAGAAGTATGGACCGTTTGGTAAATTGTATTAAGGGTCATGGAAGTGTATCGATTATACATATAGTAGATATCGAATTATAGGAGATTATCATGGCAAGACAGTATAAATATGGACAAACCATACTTTCGAGTGCTGGACCTACTGGTGAAAAATCCGCGTCTGGATTAGCATTATATGTTGGTCAGCAGGGTGGAACAGGAAATGTTGGAGTTGTTTTACAAGATGGAACAAGTTTGTTACTAAAAGCAATATCGCCTGGTATTACCCCAATTGCAATCCGAGGCATTCATGGTGCTACTCATGGTACACATGCGACAACCGCACACAACTTAATAGTTCTAACTTAAAGGTAAAAGATGAAAGAATTCACAGATTTTTTAAGAGAACAACATGAATTAATTTCAGAAGCACCCGGTGCCATGAATACTTCTGGTTTTGGCACAGGTGGAAAAACTAGTTTTTCGGGGACAGGTGTAGGAGAACCCCATAAAACTCTCAGACATACTGCTACAATGCAACAATCTCCGTTGTTTAAAAATATGATGGTTAAAACTAACATGTATAATTTTAATCAATTATTGTCCCAAGTTCCTGATTTGTGGACAGATATGATTTCATCCGATGAAAAAGAAAGACTTGATGATGTTGTTGCAAACATGGCGGATGGACCAGAAAAAGATAAACTAATGAACAGAATGTCAGAATTGATTAAAATGGGGGACGGTGATGTTCAGAGAAATACAGCAAGAAAATTAATCAACGATTTAAAGAAAGTAAGTTTTCTACAACAAAATCCACAAGTAGAATATCAAGAATACGGACTATATAATGATGCGTATGACACTGTTGGAAATAGAACAAGAAGGTTTTAAAAATGATTAGACATACATGGGATCAATTATCAGAGAATACACAAAACAATCTACCTGAGGCCGTGACCTCCGCCAGATATGGTGGTTCAGTTCACAAGCCCAAGAAGAAAAAGTTTGATAAGAACGATTTTAAAATGTTATCCAAGAAAGAACAAGAATTTCTTTCTATGGGAGCAACTATGTTCTCTGGTGCAGGTCCTGTAATCTCACCAAACAATCTTCATTTTTTGACTCCAAAGGGTTTGAGTATAACTTTGAAGAAGATGGAAAAGGAAAAGAGAAACTTAGATTCAGAAGGAAAGAAACTCCTTCAATCTGTTACTAAGAAACTTTCCGATTTAACTGAACAACATGATTTTGGTCAATTTTCACAATATGCTACATCTGGATTGGGTCATGAAGAGGATGAAGAAGAAAAACGAAGAAGAAGACTAGAGAAAATTCAACAGAGAATGGATAATACGAAACCTCTTGAATTATCTCAAGACCAAATAAGACCAATGGAGACCGGTCAGCCAGGTGCTATGTCTATCGAACCGACTTGGGACCAGTTAGCAAAGATGTCGCCTAAACCCGAAAGAGATAAAAGAGAATCAGAATTTGGTGGCGATGATATATCAACACATGAGAAACCAAAAGCACCAGACATGAGCGCGCAGCCTGGTATGCCAATGCCGAAAAAACGGATGCAACAGTGGCAACAACCACAACAACCACAACGACCACAACAACCACAACGACCACAACAACCACAACAACCACAGGGTGGTAACCCTAAGATGAAAGAACTCGTTGATATGGTTAAAGGTGACCCAGGCAGAATGAATTATCTTGAAGGTTTGATGGGAAAAGAAAAATTACAAAGTGTTCTGGCAAAAATGATGAACATGTCCCCTGAAAAACAAGAAAAAGCAATGAAAGTTGCTTCTGAATTTCAACAATCTGGTGATATGCCTGCTCAAGGTGGTATGAACCTTGATAAAATAAAACAAATGATGCAAGACCCCGAAAAGAAGAAAAAGTTACAGGCGATGACGGGTAGACAAGGTCCTCCTCAAGGTATGCCTCAAGGTATGCCTCAAGGTATGCCTAAAGGTATGCCTCAAGACCCCGCCGCGAAGGCAAAAGCAGAAGCAGAAAAAGAACGATTAGCAAAACAGGGTCCTAGAGATATGGTGCCATCTAAAACTTTTGGCGACAGAATGGGAATAAAACCCATAACTAGATTAGCAATTCAAAAACATGAAGACGATGAAGAAGATGAAAAAATGAAACCATCGGGTTCACCTCCCGGTCCTCAGCAACAAGCACAACAACCGGGGGCGCCAAGAGCCGGCGGACCACAATCACCAACGCCTACACCAACGCCTACACCAGATGGTAGACCAATCGTAGACCCAGAAAACACCGAGAAACAACAACCAAGACCAGGAACTACACCAGAATCTCAAGAATTTTTGAAGAAATATGAACCTATGTTAAAATCATTACTTCAAAAAATAGTTGATGAAGAAGAAGAAAAATTCCAAACTAATGAATTTGGAAGTGCGGGGATAAGGGAACAAGCAACTAATGTTGTAGGTCCTGGAATGTCGCCTATTGAGGGTGAAGGTAATTTTAAAGGTACTGATCCCATGTTATTTAGAAAGAAAAAGGGCGACTGTGGATGTGCCAAATGTAAATGTAAAGGTTGTAAATGTAAAGGTAAAAAGTAGTGAAATCGTTCAAGAGATATTTACAAGAACAAGAAGATAAAGGTACACCGCCAATTCCGCCAGCGTGGGACCCCACCCAGATTTCGCGACCCCATAAAAAACTACTGCGGCGATGGGTAAACCAAGGTTACACACCTGTTGATTTACCTGAAGGGTGTCCAGACTGCCCACCATGTCAGTTTGAAGGATGTCCACCGCCGTGTAGTGGGGAATGCACATTCCAACAGTGCGATGAAAATGGAGCAAATTGTGTTTGGTATTGCAACTCAACTGAATCTCCAGGGTGGAGTGTGTGTGATGACCAAGGAACGAATTCGACTCCAGACTCGGTGCAGGGCTCACTCCGCAAGTTGCATGAAATAATTAAGAAAAAATTAGGATGGCGGTATCATATTCCCGGCGTTCAACCGCCAATTCCGCCGGAATGTTCAACACCGGGGGGATTCGACAATTACGATGATATAGACTGTAATAATCAATGGAAGAAATATTATGAAGACTTGGTCGAGTACCTCTGTGGTATGGTTGCTGATGGACAAATGGACGACCTTCAATTACCACAACCACCCGATTGGTGGCCATCGTGGCTTGATTGGCCCTTGACTTGGGAGAACATACTCGGCGATTGCGAGTTCGCGAAATGACACCGGGAAATTAGGATGAGTATAAAATATTTAACTTGACAAACACACATAAATAGTATATAATGAAAGGAAGTGATTTATGAAAAAGTTTAACCATGTAGAGTTGAAAGAGGCATTCAAAGACCTCTCAACCACCAACCAAAACGGCAGTAGGTATTACGAAACTCCTGAAGGAAAATATCCTTCAGTGACTACTGTTACTGGATATGAAAAGAAAAAGTTCTTTGCCGAATGGAGAGCAAAGAACCCCAAAGAATCTCGTAGAGTACTCAACAGAGGAAATAAACTTCACAGTCTTATTGAGGATTATATCAATAACGAATTTGATGTTAAAGAAGATAAAGGCAGAGTTGATTTGCCTATCTTGGATTTGTTTCTTCAACTACAACCAGAACTAAACAACATCGACAACATACTTGCACAGGAAATTCCTCTGTGGTCTTCTA
>Ga0208299_1001250_pt1 | contig 19518 bp, 7 predicted proteins | sample 15_taG_FD_184089 | JGI IMG/M metagenome (GOLD analysis project Ga0208299, IMG submission 184089) | Marine viral communities from the Subarctic Pacific Ocean - 15_ETSP_OMZ_AT15312 metaG (SPAdes) (version 2) | ecosystem: Environmental > Aquatic > Marine > Oceanic | place: Pacific Ocean | collected...
TTATCGTTCGTAGTGAAATCTTCATCATCAATACTGGTTTGGGCAGAAAAAGAATATTTTCTCTTTCCCTGTCTCAGAGCAGAATTATCATCATTATCTTTAAAATCTTCTAAATCTGATTCATCGGGCTCAATACTTATAGTTGCCCCTACTGATGAGCCAGCTGGCGCAGGACGCTTTCTAATTGAATCCCAAAACCCCACTTTTTTATTTTGATATGAATTGCCGCCGCCGTGAATGTCTGGCTGTTTTATTCCTCTAATGTTGTAAGGCTTGGCCAATCTTCTTGAAACATATGTTGAACCTTCGTAAGTGCCTGAAGAGCCGCTCAGAGTAGGCGCGGTTGAATTAGTCTCATTAACAATAGCATCCAATAGTTGTTGTTTGTCTGTGTCAGCAGCTGTGTCACCAGATGAAATAACGGAATTGCTTCTTTCGGCGCGCTCCTTCCACCAAACACAACTGTCGTTCTGTTCATCTGAAATCGGGGCATGGCCATGTTTCCAATCATAAAGAAGTTCATTAATCCCCAATGCTTCACCAATAATCTCTTGCGGTTTAACATCTTTAATAATCGGATATTTACCTTGAAACTTGCTCCTATCTCCTAAAACAAAATTTTCTATAACCGTAGATATTCCATCTTCAAAAGTTAGCATAGAAGCTGGGATCAATTGGGAAACATATTTGGACACTGCATAATCAATGAATTTAAAATATTCTACATACTTATCAAAATCATAATCATTGCCGACTTTTTCAAAAAATAAATCTGCTGCTTTCTTCAGTTCTTTATATTCACCGCGATAAATATTAACAGGATTACCAATCATATTGTTAAACCAGACTACTGAACCAAACATGTTTAGCATCTCTTCTGAAATGTCTTGAAATAAATTCTTTTCGACTGACATGTGATATGTAATTGGTCGAGTATTTCTATTAAAATATTCATCATCTTCGGAGAGTATTCTGGTTAAATTGGAATCAAGTAAAACTTCAGGAACTTGTGCTTGATAAGTGCCGCGATCTAACGATTGAACTACGTCTGTTGATGATGCATCAAAGAAACTTCCACTAGCTGTGTGTCTTCTGGACACTACATCGCTAAACCAGCCATAACGACTTTCAGAAGCACTACCCGAAGTTTCATCTTCTACGGAAAATTGACCATTAGCATCAGAACCAGTGATGGTTGTAAAGTCCCACAATAATGCAAGAGTTTGTATCTCTGGTACATTTAAATGATTAATACTATCCTGGTATAGGAAGGCGTTTTGTGTAGGCGAATTAGAGCCATAATTTCCTATTTTTAAGTTATGATTGTCTATTGTTTCAGTAGACACGCTAGTCATCCAGGCTTTGCAAGAATTGATCTTTGTATCTGCAAAATCAAGAACTGAGCCAGTGAAGTTTGTTCGATGTGCGCCGGTATACACTCTTTTATGACTTGAGAGGAATTGGCGACCTTGTGCGTTAGTCATCGTTCCGGTGACTAAAAATTCTTGTGCTTTATAATCGGCAATATAGTTAACGCCATAAAACCTAACCGTATAAGTGGAATCATCTGTGCCTGAAACTTGATTAACTAATGGATATTTTGTTGGCTCAACGGTGACGGCAATCGTCCACAACTGATCATCATATGCATCTTCAAATAATGAAGAAGTTAATTCTGGGATATATCCGCCAATGGTACCAGTTAATTTGAAATAAGTATTAGAAGAAAATTTATCATCTTTGACCGTGGTAACTTGGAAATTAGCATAATCATTAGTTGCCCAAGTTAAATCATTTTCAGTACCATTAGCAGTATGTATTCCAAAAAGAGATGATTGCTTTATCAAAGGATAAACATTTGCGATTTTACCTTCATAGCTTTCTTTAACTGTGTGGTAATCTGCTATTGTTACGCGATTTGGGAGAACTATATTGGATTCTAAAGTAAAGGCCAGTCCCGCGTTTTCATATGTTCCATCTGTAGCAGAAGTTCCTGAAATATAGGAGGTGGCGCCACTGTCTATTTTATATTGATAAACACTGGCATCGCTACTCGCAATATCATTAAAGTTAATATAATTTTTTACCCTTGAGGTAAATTTTAAGTTATCTTCGAGCTTATAAACTACATTGTTGCCGTAAAGATTGAACTTTAATATTTCATCCCCCAATCCAAAGCAATGAAATAAGTTTCTAAATGCTTTTTGAGTTCCTTTAGATTTATAGATATAATTTAAGTTATTGTAAATGTTTTGATAAATCGTATTCTTAACTTCTTGTATGGTGCTTTTAAATTTTAATTTATCATCGCGATCTTCAAATTTTTCCAAAATGTCCGCGTTTATAAATAATTCCGGAACAACAAAGTTTAACGAATCTAGTGCTTTCTTATTAAACGGAGGCGGATTAGCGACTCCGGAATAATATTTTTGTTGTGCTAATTGAGGCAACTTTTCAATTAATAAAGTTGCTTCATCAAAATAACTCGAAATAATTTGTATAAGGTTCCAAAGATAATTTTTGTTTTTTATACTTGAGTCGGTCGCGTTCTCGCTAAGCATCCAATCTGGAATATAAGAAAGCATAGAGTTTGTATTAGTATCATCATATACACTTCCGCTAGCTCTCATATTAGTCAAGTAAGTGTCGACATCTGGATGAGAAGAATAAATTATCGGATCCTGAAACTCACTTCCAGAAAAATTAGTAGACGTGCTATCGTTAATGGCCGAATTGGTATTTCTAGAATCAGTAGAATATCCAACCCAAGTACCATTTGAAATTCTTCCAGAATAATCTAACACTGTAGAATCAATAGAAGTTGTTTGTGTTATGCCTTCATTAAATTTGTAATAAACGCCCAAATGGGTATTAGAAAGATCAGTATTAGTGCCGCCGCCGACTTGGTCAAACCAATATCTTTGTATCTTTTTAGAGCTTCTAAAGGTTTTCCAATATCTGAATTCGTCAATAGAGCCTGATAGCTTAGCCCAGCCCCGTTCCGGAGTAGTGGTAAAACTTCCAGAAGGAGTATCGCTTAAAGCGCCAAGAGTGGATACCAATGCGCCACTTACATAATCTATCGTTGTACCGCCAGTAATACGTTCATTGTGCTCGCCATCAACAAAAAGATCAACTAATATATTACTACCAGTGTTTTTCATTCTAATGGAATAATGATGCCAACTACTATCGGCAATATTGGCTTTAGTTAGAGAAGTACCAATATTGGCCACTTTAAGGCCATCGGTACCGGATTGATAAGTAATTTCGAAAGGCCCAGTTCCAGCATCAGCCGAAGATGTGTCTAGGCCTACAGTTAAACGCGCATAATCTGCAGAGCTAGAAAGAGTGCCGGTTGCTGAAACATCAAATATTGTTTCTTTTTGGTTCACAAACTCTGCTTTCTTTAGCCAGAATTCAACTGTGTTACCTTTTTCTCCGTCAATTAATAAATTATTTTCTCTATTTTCTGAAAGATCATAGATATTCGCGTCTTTGCGATAAACAACTTCATCAGAAACCTGATTGTAATAAAGGTTGTTGCCTGTGCCGGCGTGTGGCCCGCCCTTAGTTAAAATATATTCATCGTCGCCACTAGAAGGAAAATATCCAGAATCTCCACCCGAAGTACCCGGATCTATTACAAAATTAGCATAGCCCGTTGTGCGAGGATATCCATTCTCGAAAAGATAAAGATCTACCAGAGAAGAAGATAATTCCCAAAGTATTTTCTCTTTTAATGAACCATCATAAGGATAGGTATTATAAATTTTAGATATAGAATCTTCATAATACTTTTCAGCGGAGCCGTATCTAGCAAACACAGAAGGATCGTCAAAATTTTCAGTAGCTAAAAATCTTGCATCTCTGTCTTTTATCGCTAAAGCATAATCAAACGATTCTGTTTCGTCTTTAAAATCCTGTTTTGAAAGAGGTTTAGTTGATTTTAAATTATTGTCTAAAAATAAATCTTTTAAGGCCATATATTATTCCACTCTAAATCTGAATCTTTCAGGTTGCTCAACGTAGCTGCCATTGATTACGTATGCAAAGCTCAATTCGTAAGCAGTATCAGTATCGAATAAATTCATTTTTAAATCAAAGTAGCTTCCACTAGCATCATACGAAAGTAACGTATGATTTAAAGAACCGGTCCCAAAAGGAATAACTTCTAAATTATCAGAAACTCTAGCTATTTTATAGTAAGCGTCCTCAATCGTTGAAGTTTCAATCGCTGTCGATGCTACTGTATAAATAGTTGGAGACCAATCTTTTTGTCTAACATAAAGTCTAAACCTGACTGTTTCATTAGTAGAATACACTGCTCTCAAATTGGTGACCTTTGAAACATATTTTTGGTCGAAATTGTAATTCTGACTATCGAACGTATTAACGGCAATAGCTGAGCCGGTATGATATTCGACGCCCCCGCTGTGCCATACATCAAAAATGGTAGTTATTGATGACGATGCATATGCAAATGAACATGAATATATCCCCGCTTCAACATAGGAAGCAGTGGTATTGGTATGTCCGGTAGCAACAGTTCCACCGCCAACTGGTAAATAAAGTTTTGAACCGCTTGGAGCAGCATTAGTGGCTGATCCAGAATAAATGCTTACCTCTATTTCACCAGTTCCAACAGCTGGAATGTTTGTTAGATTTCCCCTTACAACATTGTAAAGATATAATTTCATTAAGTTATCAGAAGCCGGGACAAGCGAGGAGCTTAAATAAAAATCACCTCTATTGTCTTTCTTACTATCATCCCATCTTGCTTCTAAAACTGGTCTTTTGAAGAAATATTGAGAGCCGCGGCCAAAGAACATTTTTGTATAATAAGAATCAGTTGTCGTCTCTAAAGTGCTTGTTAGCTGAATACCAAATCCGTAATTATTATCTACTGGTGCCGTCTCGCTAATCCAGTCTTCAACAAGATGACTAACATCAATTTCTAAATCCTCAAAACCAGTATCAAAAGATTGTGTGAAAGTATACTCCAATGGTGAAGCATCAGATCCCGTAATGTAACTTCCGCCGGTAAGTTCTGTTCCGGCATAATCCGCCCATCTGGTTGCACCGCTACCACTAAGCCAGTTAGAAGAATCAAGATCTGAATAATTTTCCATATCCAAACCCAAGCCCTCGTCCCATGACTGCGATATGGCCGATGCTACTAATGTAAAATCTTTTGGAGTGGTCTGAGAGTGTTCTGCATTGTACATGGTTAGATAAAAGCTCACACTACCTGATGCTGGAATATCACTATTTGTTCGATCCGTAGAAATTGCAGATGTATCAAATTGAATAAGGACTCTAGAATTTTCTGAAGAAGTGGAAGATGCTTGTCCATAAATGTGGAAGATTTCTAAAATATCAGACTGCCCCATATTACCGCTAACGCCGCGCGTCGACAAGTTGGACTTATAAGCGTTTGTGATTGTATTGTCTTTTGTGGCATAATATCTTTTGATGGCCATTAAACGATTTCTCCAATAATGTCTGTTAGCGGAAACTTAATTTCGAACACAGCATTCTCTGGTGGAATTAAATATCTACCATCATCTGAAATCAGATCTTCTAAGGCGATTTGAAAACTAGAATATCCCGTATTCTGTATCGGGACTACTTCAACCATCTTTGTATCCACAACAGAAGGCACGCCGTTTAAAATTTTATATACATCACTAATTTTAAATGGTTCTCCTATATCATAATAATTGCTTACATAGTAATTACTTAAAGTCGCAATACAGTCAGAAAGAACATCAAACTTACCAATGTTGTTAAAACCAACAACTGAAAAGTTGATTTTAAGATTTATTATTCTAGCGTCTAATATATCGATTGTGTCGCCTATCATTTTATATTGGCCAATCCATGTCTTTAAATTTTGCTTAATAATATCATTAGTTGATACCAATCTGCCAACAGAATCTTCTGATATAACATACAAATTCAAATTTTTACCATTAAAGCTTGTTTCATCTCGCATCAAAGTCGCTCTCTTAACTTGCCCGAAATTTGAAGGTAAATTATAACATAAGCTAATATAATCTTCTTTTGTAACAGCCCTGTTTTGAGAAAAATATGCCCCTTTAGCTCTAATTTTAAGTTCCTCGCTGGACATGTCTACTACTGCCCCTCCAATATTTTCCTCATTGGTCAATTCTAAACTGTTGGCCGTCTGAACTACTAGAGAAGGATTTAATGAGCCTTGATTCAAAAATTTAAAAATAGGATTAACTTTGTTAGTCAATACATCGACAGGAACATTAACATCGGAAACCGAATTTCTCCTATATAATACATTAACCACTGTACTAGAAGGAACGACGCCCAGTTTTGTTGTTTTAGTCAGCACATGTGGATCAAAAGATTTATCAGTGATATAGTTTTTTCCGTGAATATCTAGTAAAACATTAGTCGGATCCAAAACTTTGTCTTCATTGTCTTCGGTACCATAACCAAATTGTATCGTTGTGGAAAGCATACCGTGTTCTGTTGTAAATCTGCGAGGGACTGCTATTGGTTTTAAAATGTTTTTCGCAAATTCTTTATTTGCATTGGTATTCAGAACCGGGACATAGATTACATCTTGAGATAAATGTTCTACTTCATAATAGATGTTGCCTTCTAAATCGGTAACAGATACCACTTCTGTTAGGTTTTTATCAAAAATCTCTAATTTTAGAAATTTCTTGTAATCTTCAACAAAGAAATCTTCAAACAAAAGTTCACCTGATATCACTAATCCTTTGGCTTTTATTGCAAAGTTGGTTGGCGAAGTGCCGCCGGTGTTTGTAGAGGCCACCAGAATTTCATCCGGAGAGTTTCTGAAATCGACATCTTCGACTAGGGTAAAAAGCACTCCACCAGTACTGGAAAAAGTAGATCCTTTCTTTAATACCGGTGCGTATGAATAATCTGGTGCCGTAGCATTTGATAAAGCAGGTATGGTAATAAAGAAACTTACTTCTCCAAAAGATGAGGCATTGGGTCGATATTTATATCCCAGTTGTTTAGACAACTTAAGAACGTTTTTAAATTCCAGTGCAGTATCAAGAAAAGACTCATTTGCCTGATAATCTGTATAAAAAGATGTGATATCGCCAATATAGGATACCAAGTCCAACATTAAAGACCCAAATGAAGCTTCATTAAAATCTCTAAAAGTTTCAGGATAGTATTTTTGAGCATAATTGACCAATTCATTCTTGATAGAAGAAAAATCGCGAGCAGTGTAATTTATAATAGGATTCTTGATTTTCGGCATTTATTTTAGTTCCATATTCAAATAATATCTTTGGAAATTGTTAACATGTCACTTATTCCTTGTGATGGGATGGAATAAAAAATCCTTATCGCTAATGCATTTTCAGTTAGGCCGGTCATCGCATCTTTGTGGTCAAAAAATTCCATTTCATCAATATTTAGGAATGGCATAAACTCGGAAACTTGATTTTCTATCCTTTCAGTTATATTGCTTTGTACCTCAAAAGATAAATTTTCAAACAAGTAAGCGCGCAGACCAACTCCAAAATCGGGAATCATGACTCTTTCGCCCGGCGACGTTAACAATAGGTTTTTAAAATTCTGTTGTATGTTTTGAGCTATTGTTTTGGTTAGGACATAAAACCCATCTTCTGCGTTTCGTTGTAAAGGTATTACCGGCGAGTATCCGTAAGACATGTTTATTCCTCTTTGTAATAATTAGATTACTTTTCATTTTTTATAATCTCATTAAGAGCTTTAACTTGGTTATCATATGCATCATCGCAATAAGGAGGCAAAGCAGGGTCTTTGGTTTGTCCGGATGTTTTTATATCTCCCTTAAAAACATCGCCATATTCATCTAGCAATTTGGCCACTATACCAAATGGCGTAAAAGGACCAGGCGCGAACCATTCAGTTTTCCAAGTCGGGTCAACTGTATTAGCCATGGCGCCAAAAAACATTTTTAAGATTTGTCCAGATATAGCTCCAAGATCTAGGCCTCCTGTTGAATCTCCCGCTGCTGCAGTGGAATTAACTTCGGATGTATGTTGCCAGTCATTATTAGCTGATGCGACTGCTGCTAGTAGAGATTCGAAAGCTAAATATAAAGTGCTATTAAAGTTTGTTTCAATTTGAGGATAATACTTTTCGGCCAAAAGTTTATTAATAACGGCAACCATAGTAGTTTGTTCTTTGATGAAAAACACTTTTAATAAATCGATTAGTGTCTGTTTATTAGCATCATCCAACATATTTGCAAACACAATATATGCAGAACTATCTGTATCGATATCCAGAGCTTCTAATGTTTTTTCAGGACTTACCAAACCTCCTTGACAAAAGCCGGCGTAAAAATTAGTCACCGCGTCTGGCGGCAAGTCATCGTTGCCAAATGGGTCAAAATTATCTAAATTCTCTCCTCCTGTACTCATGTACTTCGTCGACGGGAGCGGGGCCGCGAACCAGTTCTTTTCGCGCCAACTAGGAGCCCAGGCCGCGGCATTTGTTTCGAATGCAGCACCAGGATAAATTTTATTGTTATGCTTAGCGGTCGCGCCGCCGGCGGCCGTTGGGAACCAGCCATGATCTATCCATCGAAATTCTGGCTTGTCACCAGAACTCTCATAGTATGCTCTAATAGAAATAAATTTATCTGCTTTTTCCATTATTATATCTCCGGTAGTCGGGCTCACAATATCCCACTCGCCAACCTTACATTTAAGGCTATTCTTGATAAGAGGTATTGACTTGGGCGCCCAGGAGGCGTTGTACATTATCGGCATATTTTCCGACTCCCAATGATGAGATGGTATATCTTGTCTGTATTCGTTAGTTTCAGGATCAATAAAAAACTCTGCATCTTCAGTTAACGATGCAAGAGATTCCGGAGTTAAATAAGCGTATGGATCGTAATCAAATTCTGATGTTGCAAAATCAAGTGTAGGGCCGCCAACATGATCTAATGGCGTGTGTTTTGCGACATCTAAACCCAAAGCAACATGTTCTAAAATCATCTCTTTTGATACAGAACGATTACGAATATTGAACCATTGCGTAGATTTGTATTTGTATACAAATATCTTTTTTTGTTGTTCTATAGAAAAAGGCGTAATAGCATTAAATGCGTGCATAAAATTAAAAATATCTTTCTGGGCGCCCTCAACGTTCTCGGTGGAAAACAATAAATCGTTAAGCTTCTTATTTTGGCTATTACTAAAAGAGTTGTAAAATCCGTCAATGTCTATAGCCACATCTTTATTTATTTTCATAAACATGTCTAGCCAGGTTATGGTATCTGGAATCTCCTTTTGCGAAGAGAATAAAGGCATCCCAAAATAGGTATCACTATCGCCATCTTCACTCGTAAAAATATATTTACCAATTTTGTTTTCTATTAGCTCTTTATGAAGATCTAAAACCTGCTTAGTCTCAATAGTTGTAGCCGAACCAAAAAGCGATTTTTGAGGAAGCTCAAGCTCCTTATTAGGATTCTCTTCGCGCTTAATATATGAACTTAAGCGTAAAACTGGTTTTATTTTTAATACATTATTTAAAGGAGTCGACATCAGCCATTGAAAAAAGTTTTCATCGGATCCATCTAGCCAAGAATCTTCAGTAAGCGCATTAATGCCGATGACGTTTTGATACGTATCAACTTTATTGTACCATTCTATAATATCATCCGGCTCCGGAGCATCCTCAGGGAAGTCCCAGTCTTCAGGATAAGAGGGCTTCTTGCCTGGTGCATACATTATATGTGTCCATATATACAAAGAATGCAATGATGTGTTGACTATGTATTTTTTCCAGTGCTGAGCGGTATCAAACATTTCTTTACTATATCTTTTCTTAATTTGTTCTTCTAATGTGCTACCGAAATCCTTTTTATGCGGTAAGTCAAAAAGTGCTGGATTTTGATTGTATTCTTTGCCATCTACCCAAAAAGGATAAGCAAGATTGTTTATTAAGTCTTCAAGGTCATTTATAAAAAACTTACCGGTAAACGCCCAATCTAAATCTTCTTGAAATTCCGGCCTAATCATATTATCAATCGTGTTCAAAACATCTTGAACAGCGTAAACATTATTGTTCATTGTATTAAAGTTGTAATCAAACATTTGCCTGAATAAATTAAAATTACCATTTTTTTCATCTAAATGGCTTTTCCATATGCCTTCATCCTCATCAAAACTATCAACAATACTCTTAAGTTGAGGAAAAAACATTATTAGTTTTGTTTCATATAGCATGCGTTTTACTAACTTTCTTGGATGAAAATTCCCAAATATGTCTGGCGGTACATCTACGTTATTTGATATTACATCGTTGCTGGTCATTATAAGCGAATTGCCTATTGCAGAAAAAAAGCTACGTAATTTATCCTTATCTTTTTGGCTTAATAATGATGAGTTATAATCAATTTCAATCATTTTCTCAAAAACAATTCCTTCATCATTTTTTTGAAGGACGTCTTTTAATGACGTAGAAGATGTAAGATGAAGTGTTTTGTGATCAAAATAGTTAATTGGTGTATTTTGTGATTTCCTTACATATAATGGTATAAGCGGTTCATCTTTGGAAAACTGCACAGATGTGGGATCGGTTCCAGGCGTATTATATGTATCATTGAAGAATGTAAAATAATCATTCTGCAGTGCTTGAACCTTATCAAGCATATTGATATTCTCGTAGCTCTGATACGGATCGTTATTTCCATCTTTCGGTTTTAAAGCGGATTCAATTAATTGATATTCGGAGGGCTTTGTTATAGATCCCGCAAGATTTGGATTCGAACCTGATATGGTATTTTTCATTTGCTGTTTAGCAAAATTAACTTGAACAGAGATCAGTCTTTTAAACGCTTCTTGATGTTCTATAGTATTATCTTGATATAGAACTTTCATAATATCAGTTATAAAAGCTTTTACGACCTCGTTATAAAAGTTTTCATATGAGGTGCCTGAAAATCTACTACCAATCATTTTAGGAATAGAACGTTCTATTTCGGCAATAATTAAATCATCATAAAAAGAATATTGATTATCTGTCGCAAGTTCAGTTGGAAAAATGCCATATACAAATAAAGATTTCATTAACTCTTTAATTGCGATGATTCTCACTACACAGTCTAAAGAGAATTTTATCATAGCAATATTAACAGGCCCGACTGCTGGATCTTCGGGATTAAAACAAGTTAGCTTTTCTGCTAATTGCTGCATTTGTTTATTAAGAACTCTTTTATTCATAAATCCAAGAAAACACTGTTCTAAGCTGATTGACTTGTTTAAATTTAAATTGTTAAATACGCTCTTGTTATATAAACCCTCTTTAAAAGATGTAGCAAGTAAATCTCTTAATATACTATCCATCAATCGTTTATAATGCCTATTGGCCATGGCATATCCGCCTATGTTAGTACCTAAAGATGTGTTATAGCCTGGTTGTAATACTGCTATACCTGGAAATACGCCGTATTTCCCGTCAGATTCGAGGCGGAACAAGATATTATCAGGAGGACGAACAGTTGTTGTTATAATACCATCTTCTTCTGTTTGTCTCTTATAATCATTAAAATTGATTGTCCTTTTGGAAACTAAAATATCTTTTACTTTGTCATCCTCTTTCGACTGCTCGGGAAATTTATAAACTTCTAAGCTAGTATTCCAATTCGTAGTTTTCTCAATATCTTTTGTAGGATCAAACGAGAATTCAAGATGCTCGCCAGAAACGGTATCAAGCGTATATACATATCCAATCTTACTGATCTCATCGCCAGAATATACTGCCTGCCAGTTAGTCTTCGGATCTGAACCGAATGTTGACTTTGCGACTTCATTAAGTATTTTTGTAGCTACAAAGTCTTTATTCGGAGTATAATCATTTATAGCGCCGTTTTTTAAACTTTCTTTTTCTTCTCCGGTTCCAACAAGAGCGGCATGCACAACTTTTTTCATAGGATTGTTTGAGTAATTTGTGAAAAATGGATTATTCTGGAGAGTTATGAAAGTATCTGAATAGATATCCTTTATTTTACTTATATCTGCCTCAAAGGATTTTTCAATGGCCCCAAACGTTGAATCTCCAATTTTATCTGCACCAAATTTTTGCGAATCATCAAATATACCGCTACCAGATATATCGGAACATGGATCTGGAAGAGTATTATCCGTAAATAAGCTTCCCATGCCGGCGACCAATTTTCCAACCAAAGCACTCGGTACGTTAGCCTTTGTTGCTAAAAGCTGCAGACACTCTTCTGGTGTAAGATCTTCGCATAGCATACTTTCTAACACACTATCATCTCTACCAAAACATATTTCTAATAATGCCGACTTTTCTTTTTCAAAATTAGCGAGGGCTTGCGCACAAAATGCCGGCTCAATGTCGCGCGATATTAATTTAAAGAACTTTTTGATTCCGAATAAGCCAGCTCCTACGTAAAAGTCATAAAACTTTGTATCCTTGAGGAAATCCAGCTTCTCTAAAACACTAATAGCCTTTAAATACACTTCATCACTAATATTTCCACTCAAAAGACCACATGTTTCTTTAATCGTAAAACTTTCAGACAAACTAGCTAAAATGGTACTAAATTGTTCGCCTGTGATATCGGGACTGATAGAATATATTTGTTTAAAAGAATCCGTGTTCTCTATATTACCAGCTGGTGATGAAGTCGACGGATCCGTCTTTGAATCTTTCATAAACGATGATAGATCTACGGCGCCGATTGGATTATAAGGTGGATTGACCTTATCTTCATCGGAACACAACTCGTTCAATCCATTTAATACCAACATAATACCATTTATTAATAAATCTCTTCCTAGATTAATTCCAATCTGAAGCAAGGATTCACCCAATTCTGCTAATATATCTACCACCGGATAATCTGTTCTTGAGAATATCTCTAGTCTCCTTTTGAGACCTTTATAAATCGCCTTGCCTTGATCGGCAAAATAATCTCCCACAGCGGCTGGATCATCAATCAATTGATATATTAAATAACCAGCTGCCAAACTGGAGCTATAAATCGCCAAACAGAGCTGATATCTTTTTGTATCATCTGCAAATATTTCATCTAGCGCTGATTGTGTTGTTTTCTGGCCGAAATTTGCAAGAGATTTAAGTACGCTTGGCGGCGCGCCGTCGCTGCTTGGATCATTAAGAGCTTCTATAGCTTTAAATATGTCTTTGACGTTTTTAGTTAAATTCAGATCAAAAATATCTTTTTTGCCCTTTTGAGAACCACTGTATCCTCCAAATATAAATTCGAAACCTTCACCATACGTATTATCATTAAGTGTGACTGGGGCAATAGGAAACTTAATGTCTGCTAAAATCTTTATTGACGCGGTCGGTGTCGGCTTGGCCAGCTTCATTGTATCAAAAAGACTTGTTTTATCCTCTTCAGTTATATACGGATCTAAATTGATTAGATGTGGTATAATGCTCTTGGATTTATCTGTTTCTACATCTCCTAATTCGTCCCAAAAATGACCCAAAAGAGCCTTCGCTGAGCTATCGAGCTTGAGTTCTTTGATCAATTGATGAAAATTATATGCATAAAGACTATTATGTAATCTTATTTGTTTAATTAAGTTTTTATATACCGCTTCTAGTTTTTGTTTTCTCAATCCAAGTTTAACAATTTCGTCATCATAATATTTTTGATTCGATGTTAAATGTTCTGGTGGATTAACATTATTGAAAACGAGCAATTTTGAACTTATTTTATCCCTTTCGCTCTCAAGATCCTTTATCTGCTTTTCCACTCCCGCAAGCTTCATACCGATCGAATTGTTATCTTTTATAAGAAGATTAGTTTTTGTCCTAATACTGTTTTTATTGTCGGTAATTAAATTCACTAGTTTAGACTTGTTGTTCCATTGAGAGTTTGAATACCCGAAAGTGAGATCCCATAAATCACCAGAATAGTTTGCAACTCCTTCCGATGCTATTTGTCCTACAAAATCTAAGCCTTCATCAATGGTGGAAAAATATAATTCTTTCAGTTCTTGCGCTAGATTTTTAGCAATCCCATCATCCATACTTTCTAATTCTTGAATAATGGCTTCTTTGTGCTTATCGTATTCGTCTAATACGGGCTGACATATAGAATCTAGCAATTCTTTAAGTGGGATCATCTTTAACAAGCAACGAGCCGATAGTTTAATCAAGTCCGGAATGCTAATGTAATTTAACAAATCTTCATAGAGGTCTTCTGGACTGGTGATTTCTTTAAAAGCACCCTGAAGCCATTTATCTCCTAGAAAATCTCCAATATATTCATATTGTTGTGAAACTTGTTGAGTTAAGTTGGCTTTAAAAGCAAAAGGAATATCTTCTCGCGATACTTTATATGCTTCATAAAATTCATCATCTATTAATCGCGCATCTCCTAAAACGAATTTATCCAATATGCCGCGCGTAAGATTAGAAGTAACAACGGAAAATTTAGGAACAAGATATCTGTTCATAAACGTTCTAACTTCGTCTTCTGAAATAAACACACGACTGCTTGCGTGATGATACTGAAAGCTTTGATTATACTTATTATATATTCTTATTAGGTTAAAAACCAGTGAGTTGTAGGTTTGATCGGAGAACTTGCTAGTTTCGTCTCCGGTGCGCTCATATATTTTTTTATAGTTCGAGCCGTTGTAAAGCCACAATTGTTCTAAAGATTTAAAATCTGGTGTAAAGATTAATTTAATTTTTTTCTTGTTATCCGCATTGTCTGGTAGCAATCCTCTTATCTGCGTGTTTAAAAATTTTATTTTTAGAGCATATTCTTCTGCGCTAAACGGCCGATCAAATTGAATATCAAAAAAGTCGATTCTCTCCTGCATTGCTTTAAATATAATTGAAGCGACATCGGCATATATTCCAATATCCCCCAAAACCATTTCAACCTTATTATACCCATTTGCCGTTGTCATGCTTATGTTTTTAGAATTAGGATTTGCTTTCTTTTTTGATGATGATGGTGTCTTGGTTTTTATCTTGTTGCCTGTAGAGTCTCCAAAATTAACTTCTTTATTCCAATATTGAAGAACGCTGGCTTTTGTGGTTATTAAAATATAATACCAATTTAAATCGTTTGACGGCGCTATTTGGGCACACCAAAGTATTTTCATTGAAGTATGCTTAGGCGCGAAGCTACAATATCCGTCTTTAATTAAAGTGGATATAGCGTCATCTTTAATTTTGTCGTCAGAAGGTTTGTTTGGACTTTCAACTTTACTAAAAAACCATATAATATTTGGATTAGACTTTTTAAAAAACGACGGGCCGAGTGTAATCTCGGCGCCGTTGCCTGATTGTTTGTATTTGGCGATTATATCGATATAATCGCCATCAAGCTCATAAATTATCTTATTTGACATAACAAATACCTATTAGTTTGTTTTATTCTTTTCGCTTTTAATTTTATAACTACCTAAAGGACCAAAAGCGTTATTATCATTATTAATTCTTTTTTGCATCACCAATATTGCATTGGCCTGTTGTTGCGCATTAGCGAGTACTGCCTTCTGGCCTGCTGTTGCAACTTCTGATGATATATACCCTCTGCCTCCATTAAGCTTAAGTGGATTTCCCGTAGCCAAAGTTCCTATAAATATAGAAAAAGGGTCAAAATGCTTGTGTGCAGCCAGTGTTGCGTTATATTCTAATTGGCTAGTTATAAAATTATATAATACCGATCTTAAATTTTTTATTACCTCGGACATAGTTACTAAATATTCCTTTAAATTATCGCCCTTAACCAGCGGCTGTAAATCACTATCATCGTTTCCTGCAATCAGTTCTATACCAAACTTTGCGGTAAGGTCGCCGCCACTACTATTAGTTGCGTCAGTTCCTGTAATTAATCTTATTCCGGATTCTCTGGCCATTATAACAACATCGTCAGCTTTAATAGCGGCTAAAGATAATCCAGCTCGCGGAGTAGTGCTTGGGCCATTATACTTTTTTGCATAAGTGCCGCCGGCGCACCTTAATAATGTGTGCGGATCTGACTTTTGAGACAAATATAAATATGCCGAATCTCGCACCAAATCATTTGGTTTTTCTAATGCAGTATTGGAAAGCGGCCCAGTTTGGCCTGGTTTGTTTTTTACCTCTGTTTTAATGTTGTTTGGGCTTCTTCCTGCAACTACATATACCGCGCCGGATTTAGTATGCGCTTTGAGGCCATATAACTCGTCGCGACCGCACATAATTGCCGCATTATTTTCGCCCTCAAGATATGCACCGCCTGGAAATTTTACCAGGGCAGGCACGGCCTCTATCAATCTATCTCCCAGACATCCTTTAAGCGTTGCTGTGATATCTGCAGGTAAAGTGGTTAATGTTGCTACGCTAGCATTGTCTAAACCTTTTAAATCTACGACTGGAGCAGTATTGGCTGTTTTGGGTTTAACCGGTGTTGTTCCAGGTGCATCACCGCTATTTGCCTCTTTGACTATATTTTGAGTATCATTGTGAACCGGAAATGCGGGAGGAGGCTCGGCTGCAGCATTTCCATCGTCCCAATCATATGGATCTGGGACTGTCTCCGGAAAATCTGAATCATCACTATCATCGTCTTCTTCGTCTTCTTCTTCTTCTTCAGATGGTTGTGAGGCATTGTATTTACTTATTAATTCTTCATTTTGATTTTGAATTGAATCCAAGACTTCCTCTAATTTATCATCCTGCTTACTGATTAAATCTATGGCCTCGGCCAGATCAAGCTTAAAAACGCCATTATAGTGGTCAGTTAATTGTTGTGCAGAAATCAAATCAAAATTTTGACTTAAAGTATAATCAATAAAGTCTTCTTTAAACTCTTTTTTTGTTTGGTATGTGGGCTTATCGCCACTATTATAAAGATTTTCTGTTAAATTAATGAACGAAGACTTCTCTTTTGGAAGCACAAAAGACATTTTTGAAATACTACTTAGATCTTTGATTATCTTTAGTGTAATTTCAAAATCATTATTATTTTTTTCTGCATATGCTTGTAAAGTTATCATATAATTATCCTAACTTATTGGGTAAGGAGTGCCTACCCAACGCACTAATGGTTGCGCTGAATATTTGTCTATTTCTCTTAATGTTTTTGCATTGTTCTTACCAGCGAGTTTATTATCATATTTTTTTAAAAAATATTTACGTAATTTTTCAAATTTGGGTTTATTATAATTCGGTTTACGGCGTCCAGTGGCCCACTTCTTCAGCCATTGATCACACTTTTCAGCGCTTCTTATTCCAAAACTATCAGCATAATAATGAGTTCCATTTTTTTGTCCTACGTAAACAATCCAATGATGAAAGGAATTTGTTAAAGTATACTTTCTTTGGTCATCAGGAAGCTTGTTATCCCAATCCATGCATACATGAACAGCCATGCCTGGTAATATGCCCAATTTTGATAAATCCTTAATGTTATTTCCAGCACCGAATAACTTACCATTAGAGGTGCGTACTTTTTCCAAGAGAGAACAATACCCAAATGTTAGGGCTGGGGATATGAAATTGTCTTTTTTCTTATCTGTGGCATATTGAGTTCGATATTTCGACGTACCGCCTTTTCTGGAAAGCCTGCTCGCCGTGATTGCATCGTCCGGAAACGGGACGGTGGGCACACCCGCCAGATTCATGTCCATAAGTTGTATTAATTTCGCGGCAAATTGCCAACACGAACCAAGCCAACCTTTTTTCGGCTTACCACCGCGAGATGTCGCGGGTGGCCATTTCCATACACTTTTAGGTACTCCTTTTGGATGCGGGCTGCGGGCCCATCTCTGCGCGGGTGCTGGCCAAACTAAGTCTTTTTTATTTTGTGTGGATCCTTTCCAAGTTAGATGCTGGCCAGTTGGTGTGCGTGTGAGTTCTAACACTAACTGATACCAAGCCTTTACGACCGCTTGAGTTACATCTTGCGTTTTGATAATATTGTCTTTATAATGACCATATGGGATACGGTCTTCTTTCAAAGCGCTAAAATCCGCCATTTTAAGCTATCTCCGTGTCGCTAAATAGATTTTCAGATGCCGCTGTTTGTCTTCCCTTTGCCCCGATCGCCTTAAGCGGCATATCTTTTTGAGACCTTCCTAATGCCGCCGTTTGTAAATCTTGGTTTTGAGGATCTGCTGCGGCTGTGGTTGGAGCAGTTCTAATATTAAAAACTTTTTTCAAGGAGCCATCGGCAAAGTTTCCAACGTTATCAAAACTAACTACTAAATGAGTGCCGGGAGTAATTGAGCCGTTAGTTGGTTGTGGGTTTATATCTGTGATTGATGCCTTAAAAGTAGGATACAAGCTTATGGCTTGTAAGTCATTCGCATCTTTAGGCACAGGCAATAAATTATGCAATTCTGGTATACGAGCTTTTACTTTGATCAACAATTTATCACCTACTAATTCATTTGATAGTTGATTTAAACATATGGCGTTAAAATCAGTTTGTTTAGCTAGCTTGTTAGGTTCATATTTTGCTAGCATTGTTTCTCTAAGTTGCGCTTCTGCGCTTTTCAACAGATCAATACTGTCTCGGTCTTCGATTGGATCGATAAAGCCTGGAGTTATGGTGTTGTTAAATAAAGACATTTGTTTAGTTTAAATCCCATAATGTATATACATGACGAACCAATGGCTGTTTGCTGTAGTTTTTTATGTCTTTTTCTATATCGTCTATGTGGCCTTTTGATTCTAGATATTCTATAAATTGTCTAAAATATCGATCTCCAACCTTAAACTCATGTGTCTCAGGCTCCTCCGTTTTTAAAACGAATTTCTTCGCGTCCCGCAGTAGCCCATCGCTTCGGGGGATTTTTTTGTTTAGTTTGTCTACTTTCTTTTTAGTCAGACCCCGCTTCTTAAGGCCTCGGCGGCCGCCAAACCAGCCCCGGGACCAGCCATCCAGACCACCGGCGGTGTTGAAGCCTTTGCCATCACAATAGTAATGCACGCCGTTAGATTCTCCCACATATATCAACCAATGATGAAACGAATGCGCGAGCGGGTACGTCGCCGCAGGTTTTTTATCCCAAGCCGCGTCAATATGCACCACCATTCCAGGCAGTATGCCTAATTGTGATAAGTCTCTAAGGGTACATCCTCTCCCAAAAAACTCACCAGATGAAGTTTTAACTTTTTCCGGGCGTGTGTTTTGACTCGTGATCCACTGATATACGTGTTCATTGATGTCTTTTTTCTTCCACATGGCCCGGGCTTCCTTATTTTTCTTCCAAATGCTCAAATCGCCATATGGTTTGCCGACTTCCTCATTCACTAAATTGGCTAGTATACTAGCATATTGTAAACATCTGCCCCTCCAGCCGCCGCTGCGCTTGGGGTATTTCCATTTCTTTTGGCCTTTTTTGGGTTTGGGGTATGTGGCTGGGCCCAGTGATTCGATTTTGCCGGGACCGGAGCTGACGGTCGCTTTCACTAGCTTGAGTTCGGCTGCTATAACGGCTTTCATCGCTTCTTGAACCGTTGGTTCATTATCTTTATATTGAGTGAATT
>Ga0208299_1001251_pt1 | contig 19516 bp, 40 predicted proteins | sample 15_taG_FD_184089 | JGI IMG/M metagenome (GOLD analysis project Ga0208299, IMG submission 184089) | Marine viral communities from the Subarctic Pacific Ocean - 15_ETSP_OMZ_AT15312 metaG (SPAdes) (version 2) | ecosystem: Environmental > Aquatic > Marine > Oceanic | place: Pacific Ocean | collected...
TGAAAGCTAATTTGATGGGGTGAAAAGCGTATTTTGTTACCTTTTGTTACCTTCAGTTCTACTGTAAAAAAGTTGCCACTAGGAGCATAACCCAATAGATCAGGAGTGCCAAATAAAGCCTTATTTTCCAGCCTTGTCCAGCTAATTTTATTTGTATTTCTTTTAAGCTCATGCCAAAATTTAGTCTCCGGTTTTACCAAGGTAACCTCTTAACTAAAGTTTGCCAATTATTCTGCCCATCTTTGGATAAGGTAAAGTCACGCCTTTAATATTAATTCTGTGCGTGTCTCTATCACCAATTAATCTATTTTCCAATAGTTGAATTTCAGAAACGTCTAATTTGTCGCCATTAGATAATTCAATTTGAACTCTCGCATTTTGAGCGTGAGGAGAAATTAAGAACTTATTCAATACCTGTGCTAATTCTTTTCCTGTCATATTTCTAGGGTTGTATTATATCCCATATCTTATATATTGCAAGTATGAGTCAACAAGTTGTCAAAAAGAAGGCACATCCAGTAGATGACCTTACTGAAATGCAGCGAAGATTCGTAGACTATATTGTTTTCAATCAGGGTAGAACTACGTACTACGATGCAGCACTAGCGGCTGGATACAGCCCCAAAAGAGCTAGAATTGAAGGGTCGGAACTAATGGATAACCACAAAGTTATCAAATACCTACGTTATAAACTGAACGAGGTTAACAGGTCCTATACTGTAACTAAAAACAATTATGTATTAAGACAACAGAAGTTATCCAAAGCACTAGAGGACGCAGGTAAGCCGGAGAAGAGTCTAGGTTTTGAGAATCTTATAGGTAAAGCAACAGGACAATTCATTGAGACTCATCTACACGGTAATTTAAGCGATCTATCTAAAACAGAGAAGCTAGATGAAATTAAAAGATTAAAAGAACTACAAACAGAACGGATAGAAGGTATATCTTCTACAAAGTTAATCGAGCGAAACTCAGACAAGTAATCTTGTCATTCTCACAATACAACCTTTAGGAAAAACATTACGGTCAGAAAATGAAACGTCTTTTTCTTCATATGAAGCAAATGTCCAAACGAATTTGGGACTTCGTTTGTATATGTATGCGTGTGTTATCATTTTGCTGCATGCGAATTTATCAAATTCTTCGATTGATGCATGACCGGCATCGCCTGTTATATCCACCCACTCAATCCGATAAAAGTAATAAGTCTTCGAACCGATCTTGACGTGTCTATATTTTGATTTCTTATTTCTGGTCATGAACTTTGTATACTCCAGGATTTATAAAATATAAATTTAAAAATGTGTTTCATGTACGCGCGCCCCTTAAAGTGTTGGTATTGCTCACTTTTAGAAAAATTGTACCAATTGTACCTAATTGTACCAAGAGGGTTTGGTACAAATTTGAGCAATTAAGTGTTGGTATTACTAGCTTTTTATAATTGTACCAATTGTACCTAGGTTTTAAAAAAATAAAAAAATAAAATTTTTTTTTCATGAAAAAAGTGTATACAATTGGGTTATGAAGGAATTAATGGCTAATTTACTGTACTTTCTAATCATTTTTTGTACCTTGGCCCTTTTTGTGGTTTGGTACATTTTTGTAATATTGGTCTGTTCTCTTCAAGAACGCATGTTGGTAGCTTACAAATTCCTTGTCCCACACTTCAAACTTCTGAAAAAGAAGGTCTTTAGAACACATTAGAATTACTCCAGATTGAATCTTCGTACCATAGACATAGTTATGGGCCATTGCATATGCCCCAAGTTGTACGAAATAGTCCTCAATCCATTCTCTTCGTTTTGGCTTGTTAGTTTGTTTAAAGTCTATTATACTTTCGCGTCCGTCATAAATTCCTACGACATCAGTGGCACCAGCATACAACCCAGGGTAATATAATGTTACCTCTTGGCCCCACACCTCTTCCAGGTCCCCGAGCCCTGATTCTATAATCTTTTTAGCCATAGGTTCTGCTTCCTTCCCTATGCTTGTTAGGTCCTTGTGCCCTGAGCCATCAATATACGCTTCAAGGAACTTGTGCATGGCAGTACCACGCATCGCTGCAACATCTCTCACCCTATCTGCCGCCTGATCACCCATCCTCGCTTTCCAATCAGCCAAGGATTTCTTCTTCTCCTCACTCTGGGTCGCGGAAAGTATAGTCGTAACGCTCGGTAACTTCTCTTGATCAATGTCATAGTGTCGTTTACCATCGATCAATGATCTCATCGACTTAGGATAATTATATAATTTATTAAACTTCATCTTTAGCTTTCTTTATTCTTCCCCAATTCATTTTATTTTTTATATAGTATTCATGGTATTTGGCCTTAACTTCAGGTCTACTTCTATACTCTCTCATATACTCTTGCGTCCACTTCTTACCACGTTCAGACTTTCTCCAACGTTCTCTCGCTCTTTTTCTACGATCAGAATATCGATTAGAGCCATATCTATTGACACCAAATCTATTAAAATCCGTTTCTATCTTCAAAACCCATTCCTTTCATCAATCTCTTTTAACAATTCTTCTCTTTCTTTTTTATTCAGCTTAGACTGCTCATAAGATTCTTTCAATTCATCCTGTTCTTTTTTAAAAGGATCTTCTGTTTTTCGAAAAATTTTATTATAATTTTTTCTATACAAATCGTTGGAAACCCTTGATTTTCCATCCCATTTTCGACCTTTAGTCATTAGGAATCTCCATCAGTTCCACGTTTAAAGTTTTTTGATAAGGTTTAAGAACCCTATTAATTTTCTTTTTATTTTTTTTCCTATACGACATACTTTTAACATCTATTAATCTTACCTTCCCTTCCTTATCCACTGCAACTAAGTCAAAAGGACATTGAGGGTCGACTGCCATAGCAACATGGTAGCCTTGTTTTAACAAATCTATTACTACTCTATGTTCGCCCACACACCCCTTGACGGATGTCTTACTCACGTCCTTTCTCGACCTGGTCGGCTGATACTTGTTCTGCTTTAACATGTTTATGAATAGAATTTAATGGAACAGTGTCAGTAATGTTACCGGACACTGATATTCTAGTTACATCAGAATAAAATGGCGCCACATAATGTTTCACCCATGCAGGAAATATAAACATATCTCCTTCATTAGGAATGATTGATTGATAGGTAATGGCCTGACGTGTACCTTCCCCATAAATAAATGCTAGACTACCTGGTCCACCAGATTTACCAAGATTATCTCTTTGCTCTTGTTTAATTTCTTCAGGAACTTTTAAGAATATAACAAACGATAAGGTATCGGAATGATCATGCACTGGATTGAATTCATGTTTATGCATGAAGTTAGTCCACAAAGCCGTTAACATATAGTTAGGTTTTTTATCATACGCTTCATTCTTCCATTTCTGATAAGCAGCATCATAGATTCCTAAACATTGTGCGATCTCAGGTAAATAATCTTCTTTCTTTTTAAATGCATATTCTTCTTTAAGAATTCCTGCTAATTTTTTTCTATAGTCCAGGTTTTCTTTTTGTGCTTCCAATCCTCCCTGGAGAAGTTTGTCTTGAAATGCTTTATCTATTTTAAGTTGAACAATACATGGTCCCCAATTAAGAATTCCGTATGTTACTTTTTGATCTTTACCTTCTACGTTAACTTCTTCAGTCTTTTGTTTTATCAGAACCATTTTGCTTCCCTTTTAGTATTATTCTTAGGTTGTTGTTTTCTTCAGATAGTCTATCAATTTCTTTTATTAGACCACCCTTCTGAACTTCTAAATCCAGGATTGCTTTTCCTGCTTTTCTACATTGACCTTGTAGAAATTCTTTTTGTTTTTCTAATTGATCTATTCTTTCTTCAAGATCAGCCGGACCCCTCTTCAGTCTGTTAATATCTTCTTTAGTTACTGTCATGTTTTATTAATACCTTTCCGATTGTTGTTATAGGGTTAGGATCAAGATCCATCTTACTGCAGCCTGTGAATACCATCAGAATCAATAATAACATCATCAACTTCATTAGCATGTATTTCTCCTTCCGATTCGCACACTCCGCACTGTGCTGTTTGTTCTTCTTTGGCTAAGTGATACGGTATTCTTATGTATCCATTACCCTTACAACTTGGGCAGATTATTTTAGTCTTCTTTTTCTTGTCTTGCTTTTCCATTTAATTTCCTCGCTTTCTCATTTACTAGTATATTTATAGTTTGTGATCTACTTAGAATAGTATTTGGAACTATTTTTTTTCTTAACAAATCAATTAAATCATATGTCTTATGACTCAATGATACGTTTTTATATTTAGTTATATCAGTCATTGTGATACACTCCTTTCTGATTTTTTATCATATGGGATTTATCTCATTTATTACAATAGGTGTCAAGATGAAATTTTTATTAAGTATGATTATTTGTACCAGTGTATATCAACAATGTTTACCTCCGCATACGATGCCAGAAATATATCCCTCTCATTACGAATGTATGATAGCAGGTTACAATGAGTCTCTTAAAAAAGCTAAAGAGATTGGCCCAGAAGAAATGAATAAGTATGGAACTACAATAAAATTTTTCTGCATGCAGGAAAAAGACTTTCCTAAAAAAGGTCAAAATACTTAATCATACTAAACCAGCTGCTTTCCGTCGACGTACTAACAGCCGGCCAAACCCCAGGTCGCTAGGCTTGCGCCATGATAGCTAACGTACAGAGGAATGCAATACTGCGAGACTTGGACGCCCATGAGCTTTCTAATTCTTTTCGTTGTTCCATTTTAGGAGCAACAGGATGATAAATAAAAAAATTATGCATATCAATCCTAAACTTATAATCATTTCCATATACACCCAAAGAAATCACCACTACCATCGTTCATCATATGAGCATTGATAGGGTATTCAGCATAGGTGCTCAATTTTATTCTTATGATCTCACAGAGATCAGCATACTTAACTGTGTCATCAAACAGCTTTAGGTTTGCCAGCATTTCTTCTGTTACTGGGACCAGATGATACATGCCGTCTGTAAGGATTATTAAGTCCATCAGTCTTTTGCATCATATTTTTTAGTCCCTAATTTAACAACTTTCCTGATCCCCGGTGCCTGAACATCTAACTTTGCGTAAGGTTTCCAGGCCTGACGCATCATGTTTAGTTCTAATAGCAACACAGACCACTGCTTAGGGCTTATATCTTTACTTGTTATTGTTACTTTTCTTAAACTCATAGTATCCTCCTCTCCGATTGAGAGCACTTAAATGATCAATGAGCTTTTCAATCTTATTAAATAAACTTTCTAAATACTGTTCTGGAATATTATTTGTTTCAGTAGATAAATATATTTCTAGTTCTTCTTCTGCATGCTTAATAGCCTTGATATTTCTTCTAACTAAAATATCTATCATATTTTTTTACCATTCAATATGCTGTGAGTAACAAATCGTCCTTTCTTATTAGTGTAATTTAAAAATCCCGTCCATTTAGGATTGGGTTCCACTAATGACTTAAGTATTTTTTTAAAAGACATACCTTCTTTTTCCACTTCTGGTTTGCCATCTTCTGTAATTTTAAATTTATATTTCATCTTGTCCTTTCTTTCTCTAAATATAGTATTTTATAGGATTCTTGTCAACCCTTAACGGCCCTGGCCACGATATTTTTTTCCACGATGTCTACGTTTATGCTTATTCATGGTTGAAGTATTAGGGTGACGTCCTTGGGAGCTACCTTTTTGAATACGGACATGTGGGGACTTAGCATATAAACCTTTAGCTTTAGCCATTATCTCCAGTCCTTAACATATGGCTTTGCTCCATCAGGTGGCTGAACAATAGGCAAATAAGATATCTTACCATTTACATGTTGTTTTAAATCACCTCCACAGGTCATACATCTATAAAATTCTTTCTCAATTCCCACTAGAATTGTAAATCTGTTACAGCTCGGACACTTCCCATTCACTATTTCGGCAGTCCATCTTATACTTTTGTCGCTCATATTGTTTTTTATTCTTTACCACACGCTGGTGATAACGTCCATCACTTAAATCTTCAGCAATTGGATTATGTCTTCTGGGTCTGTTCTTTTTAAGAAAAAAAGCGTACGCTTTCTTGTTCATTATTTTGTTAGTAAAGTAAATATAACGTATGACATACCTGTAATTAATGCTCCGACAGATACTAATAGGATACTTTCTATCCTGTTTATTTGATGTTCTAGTTTATGGATTTTATCGTAAGTTTGTTTCTGCATGATTCTGCATAATTTTTCGTGAGATTCAATTTCTTGAAGAGCATTTCTTTTTTTCATTATTCTAATATAATCTTTTTAATAGATTTTTCCCCCATATAAATCTCAGTCTCAGCTTTAGCCTTGATGCATTTATAAGATACAGTCTCACTATACTGTCTCTCCGCGTGGCGCTTGCCGCGTAAACATAATCCCATTGAGGGCTGGATACGGTGTTCCTTAATCTCTCCGTTTACAAACATCAGTAATGCAAAAACTGTTTCTATCAAAATGTCTCCTTTTTTCCGTTTTTATAATGGATTTCTCTGTTAGCATCTTTTAATTCTTCTATATCTTCTAACACTTTATCCATTTGTTTTCTTAAAAATTCTATGTTGACTTTGTTTAAAGCCATATTCTCAATATGTTTTTGTACCTTCTCGGTGGTCTTGTATAAATCCTCGATCATCATAAATTGCTCGGAATCTGCGGGAAGCGAACCTAATTGGCCCCGCGGCCATTTGATTCTAAAATCTGTATTCTCAGTTAAGTCTTTAGACATTAGTTCTACTTGCGTGCTAAGTTTGTTTTGGGTCTCAATGATACCGAAGTAAGCCCAGGTCCCGATCGCAACCATCGCGATGAGGCTGGCTACCGTCTTCATAGGCATTTGAACCGCTGCTTCTTCTGAAATTTTGAGTGCCATTAGTTATAACTATATCCCGTGTTTCCTGATTCAAGTTTCTCGAATAGTTTTTTATGTTGGTCCATGATCTCTTCATCAGAGTCCATCATCTTATCCATTTGGTCTTCTAGTTTTAAAACTTGTTGTCTTAATACTTGGACTTTATCTTCATGTACTGCCTGAATAGTTGACAATTCAAAAGTTCTAGAGAGACTCCATCCGGCTAAGGCCAAGAGGATTCCAATCAACATTGTCATTAATTTTTCAATCATTGTGTTTTGTACTTCCCCAAATAATCTTATACTTCATTTCTCCGCCGTCGTCACCCTTTGTATGATCTGTGGGTTCTGTGAGTTCTAATGAGTGTCTGGCCCCATCTTGACAGCCCGTTAAACCGATAAAAACAAGGAATAATATGATAATTATAGCCACCCACTTCTCCCATTCATTATGAAATAGTCTCATGAGACGCTAATTCTGATTGTTTTTTTTCTTCTTTTTCTTTCTTTTCTTTTTCTTGTCGGCATCGGGTAAAGCGTTCCATACTGCTTCATCAAGTTGTTTTTCCACTTGTGAAATCTTTTCTTTAACCAGGACCATATCTTGAGAGAGTGAAAAGGTACGACTAAGAGTCCACCCACCGAGCGCAAGAAGACATGCGAGTAATGCTGTGATGATTTTGTCATGTATCATTGGCAGCTTTCGCATTCCCCAGTTTCATCTACTACAACACCATTGTTTTCATAACTAGCGTCTTCAGCTTTAGCGTGGCACTCACAGTTTCCACATTGACATACATCTAAGTATTCATCAATATGTTCTTTACCACCACAGTGGCAGTCATGATTACATCGTTTACACTTATTCATCTTTTCCTTTAGGCCCCTTTGGTAAGCCACTGGCTAACCAATCTAAACATTTCTTGAACGGCCATAGTAACAATCCTAAAATTTTTTTTATCATAGGACCCTCCCATTATTTTTACTTATTAAAATAATATAGCGCCGATAATAACACCGACAGCAAAACCAACAATATATTCTCTATATAATAGAGACCACTGTTGTAATTTAACTTTTATCTTTTCCATTTTTCTCCTCCAGGTTTGTATAATGGTAGTCGTAACTACCTTCCTCATGTTCATCAGTGATCCATTTCGAAGTTGTTTCAACAGACCATGTTTTTGTATTAACAAGTCGGTTTATTAATTTCTCTGATGGATTGGCAGCTAACGATGGGTCAAATACTCTTAACCTATTGTTAGGCTGGATTGCATAATTGCCATCATCTAATTCAATTACATGACCGCACTTATGTTGGTCAGGCTTTTCTGCATAACCGAAGTTTAATTCGTTATAATCGCCTGGGCACCAATCAATGGTGAACAAATACGTACCTTCTCTATTCACTTTACGCCTAGATATATAAGTTACCTTAGCGCCTTTTAAGTGATAAAAAGTTGTAACACTTACATTATAGCTGAAACTATCCCACATTACCAGCTCATTTAATGGCAGTTCTTTTACGTCTGGTTTGGTACAAAATGCCGATATAGGTGCTCTCCACCATAGACCCCCATCTTCCATATGATAATGAAATAAAGGTACTTGCCCTGGTAGGGAACTAAATCCAAATATTACGCACGGAAAATATTTATCGTGAGAGTCTTTTTGATCTCTGAGGTAGTTGCCACGTACATAGCATTCGATGATTGGTATATTTGCATTTAAATACATAATTAATCATTTATCTCCCCCCAGTTATCCCCTGATTCATAATCAACTTTATTAGGAACTTCTAGGTCAACTGCGCTCTCCATAATGTCGACAATTTTTTTAGCCTGTTCATCGTTCTCGATAGACAAATCTAATTCATCGTGGATCTGTATATGCGGTATAATTCCTTCTTTGTAAAGCTCTAACATAGATTTTTTTGTCATGTCAGCTGCGCTACCTTGTATTAATTTGTTTAATGCTTTGTAAGTGTAAGCTCTTCTAATCCCTGGTCCATGTTCCCTGAGTGCTTCTTCATGTGACATGGCTTTGTGCATACCAAAACTATTTGGTTCCCATAGATGGAAGCGACAAAGTCGACCCAGGAGAGTTCTAATTTGTCCCCGATCCTGTGCTCTGTTAGAAGCTTTCTCCATAAGTTGTTTTACAAATGGAACTTTAGCATGGTACTGATTAAATAAATCTGCTGCTTTTTCTTTAGTGACTCCTAGTTCTGCCTGGAGTTTTGCTTTTCCCATTCCGTAGAATAGACCAAGGTTAATTGTTTTTGCTTGCGAACGTGGTATCTGAGCCATGTCTGCTACTGTCTGGTGAAAGTCTGCGTCTGAATCTGTATTGTATGCATCTATTACATCATAGACTGAAGGAAGTTTATATAAAGATGCGTAGTGTACAACTAGTCTCGGTTCTTGCTGAGAATAGTCAAAACAACCCCACTTACAGCCTTCTTCCGGAATAAATAAAGATCTTATTTTAGGTCCCAGCTCCTTATTCCGTGCAGGAATTTGCTGAAGGTTAGGATTCTGATAAGAAAATCTTCCAGTTACTGTTCCTCCTCCTGCATTTCTAAGTTGATTTATCTCTGCATGTATTCTTCCTTTATGTTCGTATCTTAAAATAGAATCAATAAAAGTTGTGTGAGCTTTATTAATCTCTCTTGCTTTAGCAATCATATTAACAACAGGATGTTTATGTTCCTGTAAAAAATTTTTAGTAAATGAAGGTGCTTCAGTTTTTTCTGTTCTAGGGTATTCTAATCTTAATACATCAAATACATTAGCAATACTTCTTGCTGCCCAGATCTGTGTATCAATATTTGTTTCACCTTTTATCTTATGTAATAAATCTTGTTCTGCTGTTTTAAATTCTTTCTTCATAGCGTGTGCTCTTTCAATATCAACACGTACGCCTTTAAATCTCATGTCAACCAGGCATGGAAATAGATCAGATTCTAGATCAAATATATCTTCTAGGTCTTGATTAATAATTTCTTTTTTCATTTCTTGCCAAAGCCCTAGAGTTACTTCAGCGTCTCGTTCTGCATATGCACCTACATGCATAGATGGTAATTTATACATTTCAGATTTAGGATCGATGCCCCATTCAGATGCAGCTTCTGCTAACGCTGCTTCGTTCTTACCATAACCTAAGTAATGCCAAGATAAACTATTGAGATCATAACGAAATCTATTCTCGTCTGTAACTGCTGCAGCAATCATAGTACAGGCTATGTCTCCATTAATTTTAAAGCCCATGGCCTTTAACCAACAGACGTCATAAATTGCATTGTGAAAAATTTTTGTTGATGGTGCTTCCAATACATCTTTTAACCAAGAGAGAACTCGTGCTTTCTCCATGTTACCACCACCTTCATGGGCAATTGGAAAATATCCTTTGTAATGTTTTGTAGCTACAGCTATACCAATTACTTTTCCATTACCGATGACAGAGCCCGAACCTTTTTTAATTAAGTCGGGATCTTTTGTTTCTAAATCAATTGCAATTTCATCAACCTTTCTTAGGTCTGGAAATTCTGTAGGTTTTACCCATTCAGTGGGTGCTTCAAATCTAGGTATTTTCATAATAGGTAACAAATTAAACAAATGATTGTTATTAATAGCATGTAGTGAGGGATGTGGTTTGGTTCTTTCATTTTATTATCCCCCAGGAATTTTTTTTATTTTTAGGTGTGTTTTCTTTCTCTGGATAATCTCTTTCAATTATCATTTCTATAAAGTGAATTGCCTTATCCAAATCTTGTTTTTTTCCTTTCAGCCTGTGTCGGCAGATGTATTTTATAGCGCAGCCTTCCGGAAAAAGCAACTCATTTTCGACCACAAATTTACTTGGCTGAATTTTAAATTTTTGATAATGTGATCCGCCGTGCTGCTTATCCCAAACTTTCGATGTCATAACCCTTATCCTCCTTTTTCGCTGCTAAAATATATAAATTTTGTTTAGTTCGTGTAACACCCACATACCACACTCTATTTTCTTCGTCCGCTTTTTCAAAACTTTTATCGGTGGCTTCTCTAATAGTTTTTGTATTGTCCAAAATGAGTAAAACATTTGTAGCTTCTCCTCCTTTTGCTGAATGGATTGTAGATAATTGTACTCTGGCATTGAGTCGCAATTCTTCTTTTTGTCTTAACATTTCTCTAATATATAAACATTCTTCAGGATCATTTTTAAAAACATCAAACCATCTGTCAGTATTACCAAACCCAAATTCTTTTAAATCATAAAGTCTTTCTTCTGTAGGGTAAGGGTTTAAATTGGTTCCCGTGTATTCCAGTATATCCTTGACTTCACTAATTGACAATTGATCACCCTTATCAGCCCACCTCGTATAATTTAGAACACTTCTAAACAAGGTAGCTTTGTAACTTTTACGTCCTTTAAGTTGGAAATAAATTCCCATATCTTTGAGGATAGGTTTGAGTTTTTCTAGTCTGTCGTTTGTTCTAGCTAAGACTAGCCAATCTCCTTTATACAAAGGAGCGTCTTCAATTGCTGTTATGTGGTTTATAGAGCCCTCTTCATCTCTGGGCTTCCAGTTCTTTTTAACCCTACGATCATCGGGAATCCTATCTAAAATTTTATCTGCTAGATGTTGTACAACAACAGGAACCCTATACGATTGTGGTAAAACAATATTTTTCTTCGATCCTGTTGCTATAAATTTTAATACATCTGCACCTGCCCAACCATAAATAGCTTGATCATCGTCACCAGCTAATATAACATATTTAGAATTTTTCCCTATAATCTCTACCATTTTCCACTGAATTGGTGATAAATCTTGGGCTTCATCAATAAAAACTACGTCATATTTCGGACACATTTCTGCCACATTAAATTTTTCGATCATATCTGTAAAATCTTTTAGCTTAAACGATTCTTTATAATTATTTAATTCGAGCTCTAGGATGTGTAATAAATTTTTTTCAAGTTCATAGGAGTACATTCCAGTATTGTATTCGTCTTCAATTGAACACTCTTTTATTCTAGCTGCATTTATTAAATTAAAATATTCACTGTTTGAATCTACAAACCCTGTGGATTCTTTGCCATCTGAATAAACTGTAACTTCTATTCCTAACTTTCTACCTATGTCTTCATAATGTTCATCCTGCATTACCTCACTTTTTTTCATACCAAGTCTATTAAAAGCCAGTGAATGAAGGGTTCTAAAATATTTTAAATTTTTTTGCTGTAAACGTGGGTAAGCCTCCAACATTCTATCAATAGCTTCGTTAGCTGCTTTAGTTGTAAAGGCAAAATAACCAATTTTATCCAGAGGAGTTCCCAGTTTATAAAACGTTTTAACATAATTAATAAGTTTAGTTGTTTTCCCTGTTCCCGGAGGCCCGAATATTTTTCTACTGATCACATTATCTCCGTCTTATGTTTTATTTTAGTATGGTGTATCGGTACTTCTTCAAAATCTTTTATATTTATCTGTACAACATTTTTAACTGAGGCTGTGTACTTACCTTTTTCTTTAGTAGGAAATCTTTTTTGATCCAGGAATTGTACATCACAACTCTTGTATATTGATTCCATCATCCTACCTGTCTTCTCTTCTTTATATTTCCAATCTTTAGCTTTTAATCTGTCATAAAATTTATCAAATTTAAAATAAGCATAACCTTCTTCTATTAAAACTGATCCAGTTTTAAATGCTGCATCTGTTGTAGCCTTCGGTCCATTAATCTTAGTATGTAAAACATCATGTAATTTTTCTTTAGGAGAAGTTCCAATTGGTGGTGAGACAGTAGTTTGTGTTTTATATAATTCATCCATTACAGTTTGTTCTGTGTCTCCTTTAATTAAAGGAGGTAAAAATCCTGCAGCTTTTGCTATTGCATTTCTACGTTTACGTTGATCATTTAAATGTTCAATGGACTTACAGTGTACTGTTGCTTTCCCGATACCGTCTGGTTTTGTAACATCAAATTCGTATTCAGGTTCTTCAAAAATTTCTATCTTTCTTAGGTTAGTTAATCCTGGATAAGATCCCTTAGAGCCAGATAAGACTCCAAATTTTTTCTTAACACAGATACCTTTTTTACAATGTTCAAATAAAGGGTCTTGATTACAGGTATAACCTTTCTCGGTTTTAGCCCATGATTTTATTTTAGCTTTTAATTTCTGATCCGTCCAGGCGTTGCCATGTATCTCTTCAAAATATTTTACTGGCGCATTTTTAACCTTATCTTCCCAGGTATCTGGGTATTTCATCTTAACTAAGACATGATAGTTGTACATAAATCTATCTTTGCCATCAAAATTCTTTTCCTTAGATAATTTAGATAATACTGCCATGCATGGAGGACCATCAATAAAGTCTCCATTAACCCCTTCATATATTTGTTTATCAATACCGTCTGTTATTTGTTGTAAGTCGTTTTTTGAAACTGTGTTAGCTTCTATTAATTGTAAAAAATTATTTAATGTAAAAGATGTGCCATCAACATTTAATGCTTTTCTTTCTTCTCCATAGTAAGGTAAATTAATAAATTGTCCTGGTCCTATTTTTCCAGTTGATTCATCTTTTGTTAATTCTGTTTGTTTAGGAAATATTTCTGTATTAGGTTTTAATTTAAATAATGGAAGTAGGTTAGTTAGAAAAGAAACAATATCTTTTGCACTCATAAACTCATCTATAAATATCCATAAATGTAGCCCACCACTTTTAGACTCTACTGGTATTAAAGGTAAATCAAATTCTTGTATCTTATCTATAAAAAATTTTTTATCGAAGTCTGCATAATCTTTTGGATCTATATCAATGACTCCTAGTCTTGCTTCTTTGTCTATGTTACATGGCTGAATGCCAATTGAGATTTTCCCAGCTAAATGAGAAGTATAAATTTCCTCGGTAAGAGGCTCAAAATTCCATCGGTATACTGGCTTCTTCTTTCCGCTTTCTAGGTCGACCTTTGCATCTTCATGCTCAAAGTCGGCTAGACCGTAGGCTTCCCGATAGCCATCAAAATATTTTATATATCTTTTATCCATAACTTTTTACGTGGGCCCTCCACTCTCGCTTTAGGCCCACACTGTGCACATACCCCGTAGGGATTATATAATGCTTTGATCCTTCGGCTTTTCTTCACCATGTTTTGCTTTAACACTTCCTTTAGAAATGTTTTCAGAAAACGTTTTGGCTTGTTGATAAAGCGATTGATCAGTTATGGGTCCAACCTTACTTACTTCCCAACCAAACCAAGTGCCTTTATCATTAGACATTTGGGTTGTTTTTAGTCTGTAAATATGGCTAAAAGAAGCCGGTGTAAATAACCCGTTCTTACCTTTTAGTTTTAAACCACTCATCATTGAGTTCCATTTTCTACTAATTTTTAATTGAGTAGACTTCATAGAAATCAAAGCTGTGGATGGACTATCACCTGTGATGATTACAAAGTGAGACGCAGTCTTTTCAATATAATTACCATTCGGTAATCTATCTTTATAGTTTGCATCTGGTTTTGTTTTAGACATGATATCAGAAGATGAATCATAGATTGCAACTGGTGCTCCTGGTCCTTCTCCTCTATCTTTCCACTCGATGTATTCAAGTTTATAGAATGCAGGAATGACATTTATGCCCTTCACTCCATCATACAACTCTCCAGTCACGGAATTAAAAATCATTCCGGGTTCTGCACCTTCGACATATTTACCATCCCTTTTGTTTACTTCAGGTGATAACTGTCCAAGGATTTTTAAAAAAGGAAGAGCTAAGTCTTGTTGACTTATTGTGCCCAGTCCTTTTGCTGCATCTTCTTCAAACATATTTGCTGGAAGACCTGCAGACTTTTTTTCTGCTACTTGGTTCATGTTTATTTGTTCCTTGTTATTTTTGTTCTGTTGCCCGTGAACAGGTTAAAAAGATCAGAGGGCATCTCTTGTCCAGATTCTAGACGCTCCCTGACCAATGCTTTAAGTGTCATAGGTTCAACCTTTAATTTCTGGACAGGTTCATACCCTTGACCTTGTGCAAGGACAGCATATTGCTGTGCCTTGTTGTCTTCGTCACGACCAAAAGCAACAGTGATTTCATTTTTAATCAAATCACCTAGGCCGTTCTCTCGAAGCCATGTAAATGCTTCTTCCTTTTTTGCAATAGGAATGGAAGCACCGTAGACGGGTTTTACTTCTACTGAAGTTCCGTCTGCTAATTTTAAGGTAGAGATATTCATTTCCTGCATCATCGTAGGAATTACCTCCCCTGAAACTAATTCTACTTTTCTTTTCAGCTCTTTTAGTTCCTCTTCTTTAATAGTAAGCGCTTGTTCGAGCGCCTGTAGTTTTACAACTTGATCAGATAATTTATTGGCGTCATTTGCGCCATCTAAATCTGCACGTTGGTCTTGTTCAAAATCAATATTATGCATCGATTTCTCCTTTCTCGTATAGGTTTATTTTAATGGGATAATACATTTTTTCCTGCCTATCCCACTTTAGCAGGTTCAGTTTACCATTTGTAATATCAGAAACAATAGAACAAGCAATTCCAATTATAGCCGGATCCCCTGTTAGCAATAAAAAATCTGTCGGTGTATATTCTTTCAAAAGTTTTCTTAATTTAAAAACTAATGGTCCAGGTGAAAATATTATTTGTGAAAATTCTGGAAGTAAAAATTTTATTTCTCCATATTCTCTCGCACTCATAATATTTATTTTAGGTGTACCGGCCTTAGTGCCTGGTAATTCCTGAACAACGTAAACAATAGACTTTGGTTTATCTTTATTTGTGTTCAATGTTCCTAATGTTGTAATAGTCATAACTTTCTACCTTGACATATAATTGATCATACCTTATATGTCAATACATAGAAAGAAAAATTATGATAGATATTAGTGATATTTTTAACCCTGTTATGGGAAAAAATTATTCAATTTCTAAAGATTGTTTTACTTTACATAGTACGGGAAGCACCGATCATTTATTTCCAAAATTAGGTAATGTTTTTCCTTATATAATTAATAATAAAACAAAAAAAATAATGAAAGCTCATTTATGGGGCAACGGTGCAGATTATCGTTACTGGAGTTGTTCAGTTAAAGGTAAACAATATACTTTTAATTGTCATACTTTAGTGGCTTCTGCTTTTATTATAAATGATGACCCAAAAATTAAAAAAGTTGTTCTTCACCAAAACAATAGAAAATTTGATTTTAGAGTTTCAAATTTAAAATGGGGCAGCTGGGTTGAAAATAACCATTTTAAAAAAAATGGTGATATGGTTAAAGCTAGAGAAAAAGAAATAATCGAGAAAGGATTTACTGATTAATTATGAAATATAAATTTAAAACTGAGCCTTATGCTCATCAATTAAAAGCGTTAGAGCTTTCTTGGGACAAGTCTTACTTTGCCTATTTTATGGAAATGGGTACTGGAAAATCAAAAGTACTGATTGATAACATTGCTATGTTATACGACCAGGGAAAAATCAATGGTGTTCTAATTGTGGCACCAAAAGGTGTTGTTAAAACCTGGTATGAACAGGAAATACCTACCCATATGGCTGACCATGTAGACCACACCTCTATATTGTGGCAATCCTTAATAAATAAAAAACAACAAAAAGAATTAGATAAGCTTTTTGTACCAGGAGAAGACCTACATATTTTAATCATGAATGTAGAGGCTTTTTCTACTAAAAAAGGTGTTGAGTTTGCAGCTAGGTTTTTACGTTGTCACAGAACTATGATGGCTGTGGATGAATCTACAACTATCAAAAATCCTGACGCTAAGAGAACTAAACATATCTGTAGCTTAGGAGAGTATGCTAATTACAGAAGAATATTGACCGGTTCGCCAGTCACTAAATCACCGTTAGACTTATATAAACAATGTGAGTTCCTTCAAAAAGAATTACTGGGGCATTCTTCTTATTATACCTTTAGAACCAGATATGCGGTAATGCGAACAGCTAATTTTAGTGGGAAATCAGTTCAAATAGTAGTGGGGTATCAACATCTTGGAGAATTGTCGGAGAAATTAAAACCCTTCTCTCATCGTGTATTAAAAGATGACTGTTTAGATTTACCGGAGAAAACGTTTGTTAAACGTACTATTCAGTTAACACCTGATCAAACTAAAATATATAAACAGATGAAGCATTTAGCTTTAGCCCAGATGAACGGCAAAATGATGACTACAGCTACAGTTCTTACTCAATTAATGAGATTACAACAAATTACGTGTGGCCACTTTACTGCAGATGATGGTACTTTACATGATGTAGACTCAAACCGACTTCCTGAATTAATGAACGTATTAGACGAAATAGAGGGAAAGGTAGTTATATGGGCACATTGGCAAAGAGACGTTAATAGGATAATCCGGGAGATTTCGAAAAAATTCGGCGAAAATAGTTTCGTGGATTATTACGGTCCTACCCCTATGGGCGACCGTCAAAAAAATATTGAAAAATTCCAGAATAATCCTGAATGTCGTTTTTTTATTGGTACTACTCAAACAGGTGGTTATGGTATTACCCTAACCGCAGCTTCTAATATGATATATTATTCTAATGGATATGACCTAGAAAAGAGGCAACAGTCTGAAGCAAGAATAGATAGGATAGGACAAAAATATCCTATGACTTATATTGATTTGATATGTGAAGACACAGTAGATGAAAGAATAGTTAAAGCTTTAAAGGATAAAGTTAATATTGCTTCTAAGATTATGGGTGAAGAACTTAAGGCTTGGATTTAACCTACAACTTTTCCGCCTTTCCATTCCATATCTGGAAGTCCATCTTCATAGCTCTTCCCATCGTAAGTTAAAACTTGTTTTCTATTAGATCCTTTGTCATAACTACAGTGTATCCATCCACCTGCTGGATCATCTGGATCATAGAACTCTAAAATTAATTGATCGAAGTCACAGTTAGCTTGTATCCAATATGCTACTTGAATATTTGGTACGCCTGCTATTTCAAAGTCAACCGCCTGGCCTTTAGCATGCTGCGACGTTTTTTTACTGCCAATCGCCTCGCAAAGTGCTTCCGATCTGTAACCAGAGGTAACAGTAATGGGTTTATCAAACTTCGCACGAACCGGTTCCAATATTTCATAGCACACGTCTCCTAAATTTTTAATGTCCCCGGACCCTGCTTCATTTTTAATACCCTTACGAGTAGCGGTCTGTGATTTAGTGAACTCTATTAATTTAAAATGTTTCGATAGCTGCATGATTTTTTAGTTTAGTTTACCCAAAGAGTAAATCTATTTTTTGTTGGGTTGTCAAGTTATTATAGTTGCTTCCTTGCACTCGTGATGACACTAAATTACTGTTAATATTAGGTAGATTTAATGACGTAGGTGTGGTAGGCGTGTCCTGCATTATTGGTAGTAAAGGATTCTCGAACACTGGGAACTCTGGAAGCATTAAAGAAACGTCAGCCATTTGTTGTTGTAGATCTGCTATCACATCCCATGCATCATCTAAAGGATTTGCCATACCAATCTCTTCTGCATTTTGAGCAAACGCTTGTCTAATCTCTGGTGAAATTGTCATAGGTCTAAAAGTATCATTGTCGATAGCATTAATTTCAACGTTAGAGATACCACTTAACGCATCTCGGTAAGCTTCTTCAGAAATACCAAGTAATCTTGCAGCATCCATATCTTTTTTTAAAGTTTTTTTATTGTCAAACAATGCACGGTTAGCATTTAAATATGCATCAACAACTTCTCTTGGTTCTATTGGTCCACCTTTTAAAGTTGTTCTAGTAAATAATGATCTTGAATCTCTAGCACCTTGTTTATAGTCAGCTACTTTAAACTTCATTGTTCTATCTGGGTCTAGCCTTACTGCTCTGAAACCAAATATACCTTGAAACTCATCTCCAAATTCAAACTCTTGACCATACTCATCAAACTTACCTTTAGTAATTACATCAACAGGTTTGATTGATCTATCTAATCTTTGTAATTGTTTCCATGAGAAAGGCATTTGAGCCTCAACTAAGTGAGCCATGATCTTACTGGCCTTATCGCCAGGAGTATCTTCATCGTTGTACACCTGGAAACCGTCTCTTGATTCTCCTTTTCTAGCTACGATATCTAAGACTGCTTCAGTCCAAATGGATTCTGATATAAATGGTTGAGCAAACTCACTCATAGAAGTAAGGACACCCTTTAACATGTCATCCATTATACCATCTTCATCTGTTCTGCCATCTGCTACGGCATTAACCACAGTCTGCAAGGGTCTTATCAATGTATCGTACGCGTTAGCATGACTAAAATCTATGTATTTAAAGCTACCGTCATCCATTTTAATAGGAAGTATTGTAGAATTCTTAGACCAGCTTGCTACGTATCTTCTGATAGCTTCTCTTTCATCATCTGATACATCGTATAGCGCCTGGAATGCTGCCACAGTTGCTGCGGGTACAGCTGCTACTGTAGTAGTAAAGCCAAACAATCTTGTGTAACCTGTAGTTGCGAAAGGTTTTATTGTTCTTCCATCAGGTAGAGTTATAGTCTCATTGATCTCTCTTAATGCACGTCTAACAATGTTAGTTCCTGTTCTTGCTATCTCTGCCGGGAATGATACGAAGTTTCCAAGCGGTAATTTTCTCAAACCTTTTA
>Ga0208299_1001253_pt1 | contig 19509 bp, 26 predicted proteins | sample 15_taG_FD_184089 | JGI IMG/M metagenome (GOLD analysis project Ga0208299, IMG submission 184089) | Marine viral communities from the Subarctic Pacific Ocean - 15_ETSP_OMZ_AT15312 metaG (SPAdes) (version 2) | ecosystem: Environmental > Aquatic > Marine > Oceanic | place: Pacific Ocean | collected...
CCTCGTTCGATCTTTCCTTTAAAGGACACACCGAGACCCAGGTCCTGACGATGTTTGCCCACGCACGTAGGGGCGAAGTAAACTACTCCAACAACCCGACGTTCTTGGATTACGGACAGGATAGACTACAACTTACATCTTCCAATGTCTATTTGGAAAACGATGCCGTCACAATTAAAAACACCGTCTCTTCCAGCTACACAGGCTTCGACGCCCCCTTTGAGAGACAAGTCTACGTCTCGCGTGTTGCTATCTATGATGACGACAAGAAGCTTATTGGAGTAGCAACCCTCGCCAACCCTGTGCTCAAGAAAGAAGCACAAGACTTATCATTCAAACTTAAATTGGACATCTAATGAAACCTATTATAGTGGTGTCTCCCACATTCACAAAACTGATGTCTATCGTCATAGATGTCTACGCAATCACAATCTTTCCGTTTATCATCTCAAAAGAAAAAATGAACGAAACGACCCTCAATCACGAAACCATTCACATCGAACAGCAAAAAGAATTGCTTGTGCTTGGCTTCTATCCTCTTTACTTTTTCTATTATCTTTTGGGATTTATTAAATATAAAGATAAACAACAAGCATATTATAGGATACCATTTGAACAAGAAGCTTACGAAAACGATCAGAACCCAGATTACTTAAAAGATCGTAAAGCGTATAGCTGGAGGAAGTTTAAGGTTTGATTTTAGGAATAGACGTATCGACAAGCATTACAGGCTTTGCGATAACCGACATGGAAGGAAAAATAGTCCTTTCCGAAGCCTGTGAGCTTCGTAGAGACAAGGATTTTTTCTCCAAGTCTCTGACGATAAGAGCAAAAATTCTGGACATTCTAGAGTCTTATAGCGGCAAAATAGAGCATATCTATATCGAGCAACCATTCACGTTCTTTAACTCTGGCGGCTCCTCGGCAAAAACGATGGCGACCCTACAGAGATTTAACGGGGTTGTGTCTTGGATGGTCTATGAGTGCTTCGAGATCCAGCCAGAATACTTGGGAGCAACACAAGCACGCAAACTTGTCGGCATCAAAGTGCCTCGCGGAACAAAAGCCAAAAAGGTCGTGATGGAGCACCTGCTCGCTACTGATCCAGATTTTACAATCCAGCGCACCCACAAGGGCAACCCCAAGCCACAAGAGTTCGACAGAGCCGACGCCCTCATTATCGCGAGAGCAGGACTCAAAGACATAGAGAATAAAGCACTTGCCGCCAGTTGATCGTCGTGTTATCTTACATGTATGAACAAAACAGCCGCTACCAAAATCCTTCATGAAACTCTTGGAGGCTACTGGGACAAGGGATCAGAGCTTCTTTTCTCGTGCCCGTCGTGCGGTCACCACAAACGCAAGTTCTCTGTTAACTTGGACAAAAATGTGTTTAAGTGTTGGGTTTGTGATTACTCTGGTCGCAACATTAGGCGTGTTATTAGACGCTTTGGTCCGTATACTCAACTACAAAAATGGGACCAGATTACAGACCGGACAGATATTTCACGCTTTGCTGAACTCTTTATGGACGAAAGCGATGAAGAAATCGAAGCAAAACTTGAACTCCCGCAAGAATTCGTAAGTCTCGCAAACAAGAACCTACCTCTGTCTGCTAATAGAGCACTACGTTACCTCACCGAGAGAGGGATAACAAGAGAAGACATCCAGCGTTGGAAGATTGGCTTCTGCTATGATGGAGAGTATGGCGGCAGGATCATCGTGCCGTCTTTCGGAATGACGGGTTATCCCAATTATTTTATTGCCCGTTCTTATGTGGGACACGGGATGAAATACAAGAACCCACGATCATCAAAAAACGTTGTGTTCAACGATCTATTCACAAACTGGAACAAGGATTTGGTAATTGTTGAGGGCGTCTTCGATGCTATCCGAGCAGGCAACTCTGTTCCAATCTTGGGTTCTACTCTACGCCAGGATTCCAATCTGTTGCGCAACATCGTTCGCAACGACACGCCCTGTTACATCGCCCTAGATCCCGACGCAGCCAACAAGGAGCGCAGGATTATCCAGACGCTCCTGCGCTATGATGTGGAGTTACATAAGATTGATGTTAGAGGCTATGATGATGTGGGCGAGATGCCGCAAGAAATTTTTGAGCAACGTAAAAAAGAAGCAACGTTTATCGACCGTGACAACTATGTTCTGCTAGACTTGCTATCAGCAGTTTAAAGGAAGAGTTATGAATAAAAAGACAAATTATTATGATAAATTACCAGATAACTACCGAAAGTTCCTCAATCTTAAAGAAAAGTAAACTATTTATTGCGAGATTTTAAAGGAACTAGCCATTAATGAAACACACTTTTAGCCGAGAGCAAGTAAGACGAATTATTATTGAAGAGCTTGAAAAAAGTGAAAAAGCTGAAGTGGAAGAAGAAGTTGGAGAACTTATTAATTCGTATCTCTCGATAGACGAGCAAAAGAGAGGTGGTTTCTTTGCTGATCTTTTTAAGATTATCAAAAAACAGCCCGAAGAAAAACAAGAAGATATGGCTGAAATAGCCTTAATGAAAGTTCAATCCCGCCGCGAGGCGCTGAAGAAAATAGGCATCGGCGCTGCGCTCGTTGGCACAGCAGCGGCTGGCGGTAGTTATCTAAAGCACCTTGAAGACCTCGCTCTTGCCGATTACAGACAACATCGCGCAGCAGCAAAAGAGTTTACCTCAATGGATAAAAAGCTCAAAAAAGGCTACGAAGGTCCTAGCTTCGCAACACAAGGCGAATATTATTTAGAAAACTATGAGTTCTCAAGAGACGATATACAATCAATCGAAAATTTTCCTGAGAATTCTGACGAAGAAACCATAGCTGGGACCAGATCAATCCCGACTGATTTATTTATTTCTTATGAAGCCTTGGCAGATAAACCGCTACCAAAACAAAAAGCTAATACTGCAAGTGGTTATATGAATCGTTTAATGAAATTTTTTAATAGCTCAGGGTCAAAACCAGAGATGCTTTATAATATTTATAGCGATTACTCAAAAATAGGACAATTTGGTCAATTCGACCCCAGAATGGCAAACATCAAGATAAGGGTCCGAGGTAAAGACAAGCCAGTGTCGGTATTGCCACCCGAGTGGACAGTTCTTTTTACATTTATAACTAATGCTATGTCGGCACTTGATGAAAAAGAAAAAATGAAATTTGAAAATCTCATGTTCTCTTCAGAAGAGGATAGATATTTTAGGACTGAGAGGGGTAAAAACACTGCGGTTCAGTATGGTTATTATAAAGAATCTACCGGAAACAGATACCTTAAGCCGTCCGAGCGGACAGCCATGTCTCCACGAACTAAAGAGACACCATACGATGAATCAAACATAGCGTATAAAAATAGCCCTACGCTAGTAAAGCGTGGTTATAACGCTGCCATCAAGGGTAAGGCATACCCCGGCATACCTCACAGGGATGAAGAAGAAAACCCTTGACAAACAGCGCCAGCATGTTATATTACTAATGGAGGTAATGATGACAAAGGTATTCAAGGCGTGTTTCGCCCTCGCTGTTTTTATTCTGTCTTACTTTTTTGGCTACGCAACCATAGCGATGGTGCATACGAACTTTTTGCAGCCAGGACAGCCTGAACAGACTTTGAGTTCTGAAGAGCTAACAAGGGCTTTCGAGTCTGAACGCCAAGACGCAACCCCGTGGGAGACTTGTGAACAGGAGGTTGAATGATCAAGTTTTGCTTTAACGCTTTGGTAGATGGCATCACGATGTATGTCGGCTGGTTCGTCGGCACTGCCCTCTATAGCATTTGTTTCTAGCCTGGAGATAACTTGAAACGCCCACCAGTTAAGATCGCACACATTGCTGATACTCACATCAAGAATCTGAAGTATCACGAAGACTACCGCGCCTGCTTTGAGCAGATGTACGAGACCTTGCGAGAGCAAGACGTAGACTACATCATTCATTGCGGCGACATCGCACACACCAAGACGCAAATCTCACCAGAATTTGTAGAGATGGCGTCCGACTTTTTCAGCAATCTAAGTAAGATTGCGACCACTTTTGTTATTTTAGGAAACCACGACGGCAACCTAAAGAACAGCAGCCGTCAAGATGCTATCACACCAATAGTCCAGGCGCTTGATAGCCCTTACATCAGACTGCTAAAGAACTCTGGCGAGACATCGCTTGCTTACGGCAATGTCGTCTTGAATGTCTTGTCGGTTTTCGACCGAGACAACTGGATTCAGCCTACCGATCCAGACAAGATTAACATCGCTCTCTACCACGGCGCAATCTCCAACTGCCAGACAGACGCTGGCTGGACGATGGAGCGCGGCGAAGACAACCTCTCAATCTTTGAAGAGTTTGATTTTGCTATGCTTGGCGACATCCACAAGCGCCAGTTTCTTGATGATGACGGGCGCATTTACTACGCAGGCTCCACAGTCCAGCAGAACCACGGAGAGAGCGACGACAAAGGCTTCTCTATCTGGACAATTGGCTCCAAAGATGATTGGGACATCGAGCACTTTACGCTCCAGAACCCCCGACCATTTATCACAGTAGAACTAACCCCAACAGGTAAGATTCCCCGCAGAGCATCGGTGCCCAGTAGGGCACGCCTACGCATCGTCAGCGACAACAACCTATCGCTCGATGTGATGCGTAAGGCTGTTGATGTTGCTCGTCATAAGTTTAAGCCAGAGTCGATCTCATTCTTAAACAGATCTGCTGGTAAGCGTGGGAATGTCGAAGAGATTACTGATGGCATTGGGATACAGAACCTCCGAGATCCAGAGATCCAGCAGGAACTTATCTCAGAATACCTCAAAGACTATCAGGTCAAGCCCGATGTTATGTCTACAATTTACGAACTGAATTCAAAATACAACCAGCAAGTAGAAGCGAAAGAGGATGTTAGTCGTAATGTGAATTGGGAACTTGTGAGCTTTGAGTGGTCTAATTTGTTTAACTACGGAGAAAACAACTCTATTGATTTTCGCAAAGTAAACGGCATTACAGGCATCTTTGGTAAGAACTTCTCAGGCAAGTCATCTATCATCGACGCAATTCTATTTACAATCTTTAACACCACAAGCAAGAACGAGCGCAAGAATGTTAATGTCGTAAATCAGAATCGCGACTGGGGTGGTGGAAAGGTCACAATCGCGATTGGCGACAAGTCATTTACAATCCACCGCAAGGTTGAGAAGTACGAAAAGAAATCAAAGGGTGAAACTTCTATTGAGGCAAAGACTCATCTCGATTTCTCCGTCTACGATCCCGTTACAGATGAGACTACATCATTAAACGGCACCACCCGCAATCAGACTGACGCAAACATCCGTAAGCACTTTGGGACGATTGACGACTTTCTTATCTCGTCTCTCTCATCACAGCACGGCGCACTTGCGTTCATCAACGAGGGCTCAACTAAGCGCAAAGAGATTATCGCTAAGTTCCTAGACCTCCAGTTCTTCGACAAGAAGTTCAAGTTTGCCAAAGAAGACGCTCAGTCATCCAAGGCTCTAATCAAAAAACTACAGGGTCGAGACTATGATAGTGAGGTTCAGAAAGCTCAGGACGCTCTAGAGCAGCATAAGGCAGCAATCTTGTCAGTCGAAGCCGATAAGATCAAGCTTGAAGCAAAGCTGACCTTCGCTAGCCAAAATGTCCGTGACCTCTCTACCAAGATCTCCAGCATCCCCACAGATGTGATTGACATCTACGAGGTTCAGTCCGAGATTAAAAAGGCAAAAAATAAAATAATTTCTTTGTCAGACTCTATCATTGATGACGCGAACAAACTACATAGTGAAAGAGAACGACTTGATAAGATCTCAAATCTTCTAGAAACTCTAGATTATGACAATCTTTCAAGTTCTCTTGTGAGCATCGAGGAAGCCGAAAAGAATCTTCAAACTCACACACAACTGATAGAGGTTGCTACTGAAAAGAAAAAGTTATTAGAAGACATCCCATGCGGCACAACCTACCCTGCTTGTAAGTTCATTCGTGACGCCCATGTAGCCACAGCGGTTATCCCTGAAACGGAAAGCAAGATTGAAGAGCTACAGGACAAACTCTCTAACCTAAACCCACGGGTTGTTAGAGATCACCTAGACAAGTATCGTAAGCTTGAAAAAAAGCAAAACGAAACAGATGGTCTTATCAAAGACCTACAACTGAGTTTGGAGCGCCGCAAGTCTGCTCTTGATAGGCACAAAGCCTTGATGGACGAGCTAGCACAAAAGCAAGCTTCCTATAACGACAACAAAGAAGCAATTGAAAATCTAGAAAAACTACTAAAGGAGAAAGAATTATATGCCAAAGAATCGCAATCCGTTAAGGAACAAGTTGAGTCAAATAGCCAGAAGAAGATTGATCTTTACAAATCTCTCGGCTCAGAAGAACAACGAATCCAAGACCTCAAAGAAAGAAGACTAGAGTTCGAAACAATCCAGTCGGAGTATTCATCGTATGATCTGTTCTTGCGGTGTATGCATCCGAACGGGATTGCTTACGACATCATTAAACAAAAGTTGCCTGTAATAAACGAAGAGATCGCAAAGATTCTAGCGAATGTTGTAGATTTTGAAATCTTTTTTGAGACTACAGGCAACAAGTTTGACATTTTTATCAAGCACCCCAAGTATGAGGCTAGACCTATTGAAATGGCGTCTGGCGCGGAGAAGACGATGGCTGCTATGGCTATTCGTCTTGCTCTCCTATCTGTGTCTTCTCTGCCTAAGAGTGATCTGTTTATCTTAGATGAACCCGGCACCGCTTTGGACGAAGAGAATATGGCTGGATTTATTCAGATCTTGGGACTAATTAAAGTGTATTTCAAGAACGTCTTGCTAATTTCTCACCTTGATTCTCTCAAAGATTGTGTAGACATGCAGATTGTAATTGAAAAACAAGCAGGTTTTGCAAAGGTAGTTCAATAGGAGAACCAAATGAAAATCACAAAAAGCAGACTAAGACAAATTATTAAAGAAGAACTTGACTCCCTCACTGGCGATGAATTCTCGTCCTCGATGGATAAACTTTCCGATCTTCATGGCGAACTCGCCGCCGATCTAGACGATCTCAATGATTACGAACAGATCGATTACATTCTCAGCGTCCTTAGTGACAGCGAATTGAAACGAATTAGGGTTTCTAAGGATCAAGTAAAAGATGCTTTAATGAAATACCCCGAACCCACCGATCTATACAGAAAGGTTTATGAGGACCTCGACGCCATAGTGCGCAACACATCACATAGACCAGATGGCTATAGATGGTTTGAGGTTTTCACCCTCATGGTTGTTGAGGCTTTGGGCATAAAGCCCGCTTGGACCAAGAGGATGCCCGCATCGGTGCGTGTGAAACGAAGTGTTAACTCTCTCATGAGAAGCAAGCTGTTTGCAAAAGCTAGTCCTGAAGACAAGCAGGTTGCATCGGCAAAAATCAGCAAAGCACTACTTGGTCTTGAGCAATATGGAGGGGACAGAACCTTCTACGAAGAAGTCCTTGATGATGCTTTAGGTGGACCTCGTTCGAGACTAATTGCACGCTTGGCTAGAGCAGCAGGCTCAGAACCTAATAGTTGGGGCGAAGCATTGAGTGCTTGGGTTTCAGGCGATTCTAAATATGCTAAGTGGATGAGACCAGCGTAACAATAAAGGAACCAAACCGATTATGAAAATCACAAAGACTAAATTAAGACAGATTATAAAAGAAGAGCTTGAGAATGTATTAGAAAAACAACTATCAAGTTCTGAGCAGGAAAAACATGCTTCCTCTAACGAAGAAATGGCAGATGCAAGGGCTATTATAAACAAATATACTGGCGGTAATGGTCCTGCTGAACTTTCTTCTACACAGGAAAAAGAATTTAAATCCGCTTGCAGCAAGATCAAGAATTCCAAAATCCAAAACAAAAAAACAAGAAAATATGTAGAACGCTGCAAAACAAGGATGAAATAATAATGAAGATCACAAAAACTATACTAAAACAATTAATCAAGGAAGAACTTGAGAATATTTTAAATGAAAATTCTCTGGCTGGACCAACACGGACGGGTAAACCCGCAAAACAACAGGCGACAAAGCCCAGCGCAGATAACCCACTTGCTGGACCCACCACAGCAGGTGAACCCGCAAAACAACAGGCGACAAAGCCCAGCGCAGATAACCCACTTGCTGGACCCACCACAGCAGGTGAACCCCAACAGATTCAAAAGAAGGCTGTTGCGCTTGATAAAGTAGAAGCCCTTCTCACCAAGCTAGTCAAACAATTACAACAATTATAAAATGAACATATCTATAAATGACATGATAATTTTTAAAGGTGATGCTTTTTTAGAAAAAGGTATTGCTGCAAGTTATAATGACATTTTAGAAGGAAGACAAAGCAAAAGTAAAGGAAAGCCGATTATCGTCAGATATGTGGTCGAAGAACAAAAATTTATTGTTTTAGATGGCATGCATAGAATAGTAGAAGGGCTTTTGGAAGGCAAAATTGATTTTGAGTGCGATTACGATTGGACTGGAAAATATTCTAATCTTTTTTGGATACCGCCAAAAGAACAAAGATTTAATCTTTTAGAATTACAAACAAGGATGAAATAATAATGAAGATCACAAAAACTATACTAAAACAATTAATCAAGGAAGAGCTTGATACAGTTATTCAAGAAATGGATGTCGATAATTATCGTCTTGCTGCTGACGTAGCGAGCGACGACGCGGCTGATAGTCTTACATATCCTATGATTCGTGTAGCAGAGAAGATGGGTGTACCCGTAGAAGAATTGGAAGCAATACTTTCTGCCGAAGGGTTATCTATCGTTTCCGACGCTGCCGCACCAATGTCTGACGACGAAAGAGAAGATTATCTATCAGGACACGGCGCTCACAAATCACCACGTACCAGCACTGGACCAGTTATCGATGGTACTGGTCGCGCAACCTTTGGATCTCCTGGGGTCAAGGAATATTAGGATAAACAATGAGCAACGAGTTTGACTTTCTGCCACCAGCAGAAGCACCCCCATCATTTAACCAAGAAAAGGACCACTTCCACGAAGAAGTAGAAGCGGAAGACTTTGGTATGGTTGAGGACTTCGGGCTCCAAATGGAGTTTTCCGACGAGGATCTCCTACCCGAGAACACAGCCCCATCATCTATAAATGTGGGCTTTGTTGGTGTTGGTGGCGGCGGCAACAAGATGGCGAATGCTATGATTGAGTTGGGCTTCAACAAGACCCTACTAGTCAACAGCACAGGCAAGGACATTCCAAAGAATGTAGAAGAAGAACACGTCGTTCTTATCCCTGACTCTGACGGCATCGGCAAGAACATTTCCTACGGCAAAGAAGTTCTAACACAGAACGGCGCAGTTGTAGAAGATGCTCTACGCATCAAGTTTGGTAAGGTTGACTGGCTGTTCGTTATGGCTGGAGGAGGAGGAGGCACAGGTTCATCCGTAGTTGCCTTACAGCCCGTCTTTGAGCGCTACCTACAATCTGTCCAGGCAAGCGGTAAGGTCGTCTACATCGTCTCTTGGCCAACAGCACAGGAGAATCTTAACCCTACAATCGCCCGTAATGCCCTGTCGCTCGCCAACGATGTTACCCCATACCCACACATCATTCTAGATAACGAGAGAGCCACGCGCCTCCTACGCGGTCGCATAGGGATGCTGGGAATGTATCCAGTCGCAAACACGCAGTTTGCTAAGTCATTCGCGCAGATCCTCAAACTATCTACCGAAGACTCTCCGATCCAGTCGTTTGATTCCAAGGACTTGGAGACTTGCTTCAGCAAGGACGGGCGAGCCTTTATTGGTTCTACGATGATCAAAGATCCAAACACAGGTAAACTCGGCACAACTATTATGCATAACTGCATGAACCGCTCTGCTTGCCCACCACCCAAGGGCAAAGCCGCAGCCGGCTCACTTATCCTTGTAGCCAGCGAAGAGATGGTTGCTGATCCTCGCATCTCTAAGCACCTTGAATCTGCGATTGCTTATGTTGGCGGTCGGTGCGAAACACTTTTCTCTGGCGTTTACGTCCGAAAGAATGTCCCTGGGCTGATTGCGATACTAAGTATGAATGGTATCGAGAAAGGAAAATAAATGAAAACAACAAAAGCCAAACTAAAACAAATTATTAAAGAAGAACTCCAAGTAGTCCTCACGAATGAAGAGGTTGAGGAGATGTTTGGCGAAGATGTCCGTGCCCAAGTAGAGGCGACGGAGAGCAAAGAAATTACCAAAGAAGCAATAATGGAAGAGATTCAGTCTGACCCTGCGCTTCTTGATGCAATTGAAAAACTAACAGACTCTATTGACGGACTAGATGTGAGCATCGATTTCCTATCCTCAGCGTTCACAGGCGAATCTGGTGTCTCTATTGGTGCAGCACAACGACAACTTGGTCGTGCTTACAGACCAAAAGCTCGCCCGATGCCCGAACCTGTTAGAGAATCTGAGCAGTTCAGAGATCAGCAGAAGATGGACGACGCCCGCCACGCCGCCGGTCAACAGATGTCGTTTGAAAGATGGATAGCCACTGCTTACAACAATGGCGCTCAGATTGACGACAACTCCCCCAATCCTTACGATGCTTGGATGAGCGGACAATCACCAGAAGACTATGCTAACGCATTAAGCGAGGGCTTGTTTGGTGGAGAGTTCGGAAAGAAAAAAGAAACACCCACCACTCGCAAGCCAAGCAAGACAGGCAAAAAGACGCCTCAAGATAAGCTTGATAGATTCTATTCTGCTGTAAACAAGAAGATGGAAGAGAAAAAACTCTCTAAGCCTGAGAAAAGGGAAAAAGAGAGAGTAGTTAAAGGTATGAAGAAATCCAAGGGTGACTTCAAGCAACGCTATGGCGATGACGCCGAAAGTGTAATGTACGCAACGGCGACAAAGATCGCAAAGGATAAAAAATGAAAATCAAGAAGTCAGAGCTACTCGCTCTAATCAAAGAAGAGGTTATGTCCGAGATGGATGGTCTCACCATGATGGACGACCCGACCGACGATCAGCACTTGAGAGAAGGCATGGACGCCGAATCTATGCAGGTTGTTGCTGATGCTGTCCAGAAGATGGCACCGCTACTTGGCGCTATGTCTCTACCAGTTCTCATTGGACTTATCTACGAGAAGCTAAAAGAAATGGGTGCTAAATGATGAGCAAAGAACAAAGACAAGCTCTACTAGACAGAGGCATACAAAAACTAACTTCCCGCAAACTACTTGTGTGGCTTACTGCTACAGGTCTTATGGCTTGGGGCGGACTAGAATCAGCAGACTGGGTTATCATATCTGGTCTTTATCTCGGCGGTCAATCCGTAATTGACGCTATTGTAAAGCTCAAGGGACTAGAATAAAGTGAAGCTAATACTGGAAAATTGGAATAATTTTCTAAACGAGAACAGCCCAATCGACAAAGCTCTCGGCAAAGGTCTCGGGCTTACTGTTAGTATGAAGGGTGATAATGGATTTGTTATTGTTTATGATGCCAAAAAAATCCTTGATCAAATAGAGTTTTATAAAAACAATTATCCAGATAAACTTTCTGAACCACACATGATCATGGATATATTAGATGGATACGCAATTATAGATGTTGTTGCTGGGCTTAGATTTGCCAAACCTAGATATGACAAGGGTGAGTGCAATAATGCTTTTGAGGTAACTAATTCAGCATCAAAAAAAGACAGCAAGCTTGGACCCGCAGCTTATGAAGCTGCCTTATATTACCTTAATGGCTTAATTCCAGACAGGATGGTAGTGAAGCCGGGGGCAGAAAAAGTATGGTCAATTTATAACAAAAGGGCTGACTCTGAAGACGTTGAAAAAAAACCTTTTGACGATATTGATTCTGATGAAAAAAGAACCCCCGAGGACACATCTGATGATTGTGTTTTGCATAAGGGAAAAGATCATTTAAATTATTCTTATGATATCGATCCTAAACCATCAGGGTTGCAGGAACTAGAGGATAATCACGTAAAGGTATTGGCTACCTTGGCACAATTAGGTGTTAAGCAAAATTCATTCTTACGCAGCTTATCAAATCTATTTAATTATCTGTTCAGTTCAAGGTATAAATAGTGAAACAAAAGATTCTAGCATTCTGCTTAAAACATTGGAAGGAGATTGGATTTGTCCTTCTCCTTCTTGTCGTATTTGGCAAGTCGCAGTATGATGTGCGCAACATTATCAAAGCATATGAAGTCTCGCAGCAATCATTAAAGACTCAGATAGAAGAACTACAGGGCATCCACGCTGAAGAGTTACAGCAGCGAGATGAAGCTCTTGAAGAATACAGAATAAGAAATGAGAAGCTTGAGATGCGCTATCAAGATGCTTTGATTGATTTGTCAAATGAGATTGACAAAAAGAAGGATCGTGTTATAAGAAACTACAGGGAAGACAAAGAAGCCCTCATAGTTCAAATAGAAGACATCTACGGATTCACCTATGTTCCTTAGTTTATTATTTATGATCTCGACTGCTGGCGCAAGCCCAGAGTTTTCTATCGTTGATGAGGGAACCCCGTCTCCCATAGAGGGAGTTGTCTTTAACCCCGAGGCTCTGTCCGAGATCCTTACAACGCCACAGCGCGTAAAAGAAGAGTGCGAGATCGAATGGACGAGAACTCTTGAGAAAAAAGAAAGCGATTTTGCTCTCGAATTGAGACAAGAGGTGATAAGATATAACTCTCTCAATAAAAAGCACAACACTATGGTAATAGAGAAAGACACCGAAATCGCAGAACTCCAGAAGATCATCAAGAAACAATCTCCAGCCTACAAGTGGGCGTGGTTTGCCGGTGGTATTGCTCTAGGCGGTGCTACTTATTATGGTATCCAGCAAACTCTAAATGTCAATAATCCATAGAATACAACCACCGATGAGCGTATCTACTCCGCTAGGAGAAGGATGGGCTCATTTTCTTATTGACTATGGGCACGATTGGAATACTTGTTGGATTATCCAGATTTACCAGACAGGCGAAATAAAACACTTTGATGCTAATGACATAAGAATAAATGGTAATCCAACTTACGGAACAGAGAAACCAGACTTTTTTACACAAGACACAACAAAAGGCAATTAAATGAGTAAAGACCAAGATTATATCGTCAAGGTAGAACAAGCCATAGCAAAGAAGTATGGCGACGAGACAATCCAGAACCCCAAAGCAGAATGGGACGAGACCAAGGAAAAAGTCTATCTGGAACAGATGCGAGATCTGTACAAGAAGCAAAAGAAAAACGACGAAGCCAATGATAAAGTAGAACTAAATGGAATAAAGGTTTCAAGAAAACTACTTAATAGGGAATCCAAGACAGGCTGTCCTGTTTGTGGAGCATTTTCACACTCTGCCCGTGATGATGTGTCTCTTGTAAAGTTTGACTGCTGCTACAAGTGCTACATCAAATGGATAGAAGGAAGAGAAGAAAGATGGAATAGTGGGTGGAGACCCAAACAAGACTAACGACTATTTATTTAAAGGAACATTACAATGGCTACAGTTTATGAAATCGTCCAGGGCTTATCACAAGCCGCAGCAAACGCCTACGACGGCGCAATGACCGAAGATGGCGAGCCCATCAAGGCAGGTCTAAAGAGAGAAGAAGGCAACCCCCTTATTGATAAGCGGGTGATGGACGGCTTCAATGTCAAGTTCCACGGCAACATGATGAGACTATCTTACATGTCCGAGGTCACCCTCAAAGAAGTTTACGCCAATGGTTTTGAATCCGATGTCGAAGCACAGATGAACGAGATTGTTAAGTTCCTCAAGAAAGAAGCCCGCAAGATTACTGGCTCTACTGTCAAGCTTACCAAAGAAGGCGAGATTGACATCCGTGTTGAGAACTCCTCAAGAGTGCGCTCTTGGGTTACAGCCGTTATGGAATACAAAGTTGGCGGAATGGAAGAAGTCGCTGTCGTTGGCGAGGCAACCGAAGATAAACTTGCTGCTGGTTGGGAAGCATTCATGAAGCAGGGTGGTCTCGGTAAGCGTCCCCCGAACGACAAGAGACCAAAGAACTCCGGCAAGAAAGACTAAAGAAAGATGAATGCCGAGATTAACGAAAAAGCAAATACTCAAAGAAGTCGTTAAGTGCGGTAAAGACCCCTCTTACTTCCTGAAAAACTATGCCCGCATCTCTCACCCGATGCACGGGCTTATGTTGTTTAAGACTTATGATTATCAGGATGTCTTACTAAACGACTTTAACGACTACCGCTTCAACATCATCAACAAGGGTCGTCAGCTAGGCATCTCAACGATTACGGCTGGTTACATTGTTTGGATGATGCTGTTTCACCGCGACAAAGCCATCCTTGTTATGGCTACCAAGTTTGAAACCGCAGGTAACTTGGTTCGCAAAGTCAAAAACATTATGAAGAACCTTCCTGACTGGATCAGGATTGCAAGCATTACGACAGACAACCGCACGTCTTTTGAGTTGTCTAATGGTTCTTCTATCAAGGCTGCCTCTACTTCTGGCGATGCTGGTCGTTCCGAAGCACTATCACTACTCGTGCTTGACGAGGCAGCACACATCGAAGGTCTCGATGATCTATGGACTGGTCTCTATCCAACACTATCTACTGGTGGTCGCTGCATCGCCATCTCCACGCCGAATGGTGTCGGTAACTGGTTCCACAAAACCTGCGTAGGTGCCGAGAGCAACGACAATAATTTTAATCTCACAACGCTTATGTGGGACGTTCATCCCGAGAGAGATGAAGAATGGTTCAAGAAAGAAACCAAGAACATGTCCAAAAGACAGATCGCTCAGGAGTTAGAGTGCAACTTCAACACCTCTGGTGAGACTGTTATTGATCCTGCTGGGATCGAGTGGATGATGTCTTTGGTCAAAGAGCCAAAACATAGAACCGGCTTTGATAGAAACTTCTGGATTTGGGAAGAGCACGATCCTACTTGCAATTATCTTATCGCTGCTGACGTAGCGAGAGGCGACGGGGCTGATAGTTCTACATTCCACATTCTGAAACTGGAAACGATGGAGATCATCGGAGAGTATCAGGGCAAACCAACACCCGACCTCTATGCTAATATGCTCAATCAGGTCGGTCGAGAATTTGGAAACGCTATGATGGTCGTGGAAAATAACTCCATCGGCTATACGGTAATAGACAAACTCATAGAGTATGCTTATCCAAATCTATACTGGTCTGTTAAATCTACACACCAATACATCGACCAACATCTCGGCGAGCATCAGACCGGAACTATCGCCGGTTTCTCTACGACGAGTAAGACTAGACCCCTCATAGTAGCCAAGTTGGAAGAGTTTATAAGAAACAAACTAATTAAAACGTATTCTTCACGTTTAACAAATGAATTTAGGACTTTCATTTGGAACAATGGCAAGCCACAGGCAATGCGAGGTTACAACGATGACTTGGTTATGGCTCTTGCAATTTGTTGCTGGGTCAGAGACACAGCGATTCAATCAAACTCAAGAGACCTCAATTACCAAAAAGCATTTGTTGATTCTATTATGACTTCCAGAACTACCCTAAACACACAGATAAGAGGACAAATAGGCTACACAGGCGACGACACAAATAGTAAAATACGTGAAGCACAAAATCTATATTCCCAACATATGTGGATAATAAAGTGAGAAATTAAATGGCACCCAAAAACCCAAAACAAGGCAAGAACCCAGCTAACAGAGACTCTCAATTATTTAAGTCTCTTACTCGGCTATTCTCAGGACCTATTGTTAGTTACAGATCGGAATCTGGTCGTAAGATTCGCAGACAGCATCTTGACAAATACTCTACTAGGTTTAAGACCGCATCAGGACAGCAGTTCAAGAAGCAGTCTTACAACCCTCTAGATACGATCGCAGCGAACGCTATCGCAAACCAGAGGCGCTCAGAGCGTTACATAGACTTCGATCAGATGGAATACATGCCAGAGCTAGCTTCTGCTCTCGACATCTACGCAGATGAGATGACCACATTCTCTGCCCTATCTCCAATGCTAAACATCAAGTGCCGCAACGACGAAATCAAAGCAGTCTTGAACATCCTTTATCATAAGATTATGAACATCGAACACAATCTTTTTGGTTGGTGCCGAACGATGTGTAAGTATGGTGACTTCATCTTATATCTAGACATTGACGACAACGAGGGAATTCAATCAACGATCGCTATTCCTCTACAAGAAGTTGAGAGACTAGAGGGGCTAGACGCCACAAACCCAAACTACGTTCAATACCAGTGGAACTCTGCTGGAATGACTTTTGAGAACTGGCAGGTTGCTCACTTCCGCATCCTTGGAAATGATAAGTACGCTCCCTACGGAACTTCCGTTCTAGAGCCTGTCCGCCGCATTTGGCGTCAGCTTACTCTTATGGAAGATGCGATGATGGCTTACCGCATTGTTCGCTCCTCCGAGCGTAAGGTTTTCAAGATCGATGTTGGTGCTGTTCCCCCGCAAGAGGTCGAACAGTTTATGCAAAAGATTGTGTCTCAATTAAAGAGACACTCTATTGTAAACAAAGACACTGGTCGCGTTGATCTTCGCTACAATCCAATGTCCATCGAAGAGGACTACTACATCCCAGTTCGTGCTGGTTCTGTGACCGACATCCAAAACCTCGGCGGCGGTCAAAACACTACAGCGATTGACGATGTAAAATATCTCCGCGACAAAATGTTCTCTGGAATCAAGATTCCACAGGCTTACCTCACTATGGGTGAGGGCGCACAAGAAGATAAGACAACACTAGCCACGAAAGACATTCGTTTCGCTCGCACCATCCAGCGCCTACAGCGCTCTATGATTCACGAGCTAGAGAAGGTCGGCATCATCCACCTTTACACTCTCGGCTACAGAGGAGAAGATCTCCTAAACTTCAAGCTTGCTCTAAATAACCCAAGCAAGATCGCGGAACTACAAGAGTTGGAACACTGGAAGACCAAGTTCGACATCGCAGCATCAGCAACAGAAGGTTACTTCTCTCGTCGATGGGTCGCCGACAATATCTTTGGAATGTCTCACGAAGAGTTCCTACGCAACCAACGCGAACAATACTACGATCGTAAGCACGACACAGCCCTTGAGAGTGTTGCCGAAGCTGCCGCCACTGGTGGTGGTGAGGCTGGTGGTGGACTCGACCTCGGCGGTGGTGGTGATGAGGGCGGCTTAGATCTCGGCGGCGATGAAGGCGGTGGCGATCTAGATCTTGGTGGAGACGAGGGCGGCGGTGATGCTGGCGGTGAAGACGAAAGCGCACTCTTAGCAGCCCCTCCGGGTTCTCGCAACTCGCCGCGCCTAGCCAAGTCCCTTGGCAAGCGCGCGAGAGCAGGCAAGAAATATGTAACCAAAGGCTCTAAAGGCAAGGCTTATCAAAAGGTAGCTACAGATAAGAGACCCCAAGGTGCCAGGACTCGCAACTATGCCAGCGTTCCGACACCCGAGATGAACACTTACAGAACCAATAATCTTGGTGGTTCAGAACTAAGATCTCTCGCCAGGGGCATTTATGAAGAGCAAGACCCTAATTACTTGCGAGACCACGAAGAAGAGCAGGCTCTTCTTGAGGTCAACCATTCTATAAAGATGCTCATTGAGAGTTTGGAAACCAAGACAACGGAGAATAATAATGAAGAATAGACACAACAAGAAGCGCAACACGGCTTTTGTTTTTGAGGCTCTCGCTCGCGAAGCTACCGTAGCCATTATAAAGGGAGACAACGAGAGAAAAGAAAAAGTTGTCTCTATCGTGCGTAAGCACTTCACCACAGACTCTCTGTTAAAGAAAGACTTGGAATGCTACCGCTCTCTTTACGAAAACCAAGATCTTGATGAGCCCACCAGTAAAAAGATTATGGAGGCGGCGATGGCTGCTAAGCGTCTCATCGACGCAGATGGTTTGTTCAAGCAGCAAACAGCAGTCATAAACGACATCAATAAAGACCTGAGTCCAGACACATTCAATAACTTTGTGCCGAACTACAAGTCACTAGCAACGATTGCCAAGATGTTTAACACAAACTCTCCAAAACAATCTGTTATGCTTGAGACAAGAATAGTAGAAGGAATGACAGGCAAGCTAGAAGAGCAGGTGATGGCACCTATTGACTCTCTCACTTTCTCTACTTTTACAAAGAAGTTCAACGAAAAATACGGAAGCTCCCTGCTAGAAGAGCAGAAGAACCTTCTCAACAATTATATCTCATCATTCTCTCAGGATGATCTTGAAGCAAAAATCTACTTCAACAGAGAACTCGGCAGACTAAAGCAGTCACTATCCGAAGCTACAAAGGTAGAAGAGATTCTAAATGATCCCGAGATGCTAAGAAAGACAAAGGCTGTGAAAGAGAGGCTTGAGAGCCTTTCAAACGAAACAAGTCTCAACGAATCTACCCTGCTAACCATTTTAAGAACGCAGGAGCTAGTAAAGGAAATCAACGACAATGCCAGTAAAAGTTAGAATTGTTCCAGTCCCCGAGCCCATCAGGGTTACGATCAAGCCAAAAGCTCCACCCCCCACGGTAACGCTAGAACTAGACATTCGCAAGTCCCTGAGCGGTGACCTAATGATCTTCGACCACGGAGACCTAGACATCGTGCTTTCTGGAAAAGATAAGAAGGTTACTGCATTTCCAAAGCAGACTATGACTGATTTTACTTACGGCGCACAAAACAGACTATTCGCCCATCTTGCTCGCAAAGGCATCATTATCCCCGAATCAATCCAGGGCGGCTCTTATTACGGAGCGATGGAAGCCAAACTACAAGAAGCTGCTGACGGCAAACTAAACGCTGCCAAGTTTGCTCTTATAAACATTGAGAGATTCATCAAAGAAGAGAAACCCTACTACGATAATGTTGAAGCGGTGGTCTCCGGCGCTGATGATGAATTCACAGATCCAGACAAGACCGATTCAACAGAACTCGGTGAAGTCCCGCAGCGCGACGAGCAGGGCTCTATTCGACCCGGCTATGGTCCCAATAATGGCTACGCCATGTCTTACATGTACACAGTATAGGAGTTTAGGTGGAACTTATATTATTCGTCTTAATAGCCTACGGACTAACACAAATTTTAGTCTATAGCGACATGCCCGTAATAAAAAAACTAAGACCTCACAAGGAGTCCTACAAGGGCTACGGCAAGGTTTTTCACTGCCCCATGTGTATGGGATTCCACGTCGGTTGGTTTTTGCTCCTGCTTTCTCCTTGGACCGAACTATTTACGTTTGACACTACATTAGTCAATGCTTTTCTATTTGGTTGTCTCTCCTCTGCCACCTCCTATGTTTTAAACATGGTGTTTTCAGATGAAGGAATCATGATAAAGCACAACTATGAGAAAGATAATTTTTTTGGAGAAGAGTGATGAACAATTACCTAATTAGTAAATGGGGCTTACAGCCTGTCCGTCGTTGCTGCAAAGGAAGCTAACTCGCGCGGGTAATGCCCGCACAAGGAAAACAAATGAAACTACTACGAGAATA
>Ga0208299_1001254_pt1 | contig 19504 bp, 38 predicted proteins | sample 15_taG_FD_184089 | JGI IMG/M metagenome (GOLD analysis project Ga0208299, IMG submission 184089) | Marine viral communities from the Subarctic Pacific Ocean - 15_ETSP_OMZ_AT15312 metaG (SPAdes) (version 2) | ecosystem: Environmental > Aquatic > Marine > Oceanic | place: Pacific Ocean | collected...
ATATGCACTGTACTCCAAACGGATTGCGGATGCAAAGTAATCAAAACAATTGACGACCCAGAAAGTTTAAATTCAGGTATGAGTTTAGTTGACAAAGATGTTAGCGAGACAATGAAGAACTTTAACCTGTACGCTAAGATTATCATAGATTACATCATTGCGGTAGAGTTTGAAACCGAACAGGACTTGATATTGTTTACCTTGCGATGGGGGTAAATTGCGTGTTATAATAACACAATGAATACAAAAAAACATGTTAATGAAATTGCAGGCTTCGCAGAAGCGTACGAAGAAGTATATGAAGCTGTCCGTCTTCCACAAAAAGGTAACCAATTTGACAACCTATTCGTTTTAATGCGAGCGCACGTAGTTGTAGACGCGTTCGAAGAGAAGTACAATGTTACCCTATTGAATGTCGGTGATATAAATATAAGTGCAGTTGGGGATATGGTATTCTCATTTGACACAGTTGATTTCAAAACAGAAGAAAACATGACAATGTGTTTGCTGAAGTGGTCGTAATGTACAATGTATAATACATAAAGGGGCTTTATGTATAAGATAATGTACACTGAAGAAGTTGCAGGCTTCCAAGATGCGTGGATAGAAATGTACGATAACTATGCAATGGATGTAAAACGTACAGGCAACGTAATTGAAAACACTGTAATTACACGCGACGAAGATGGTCTTAAACGTATGTTTGAAGAGAAGTACGACTGCGAGTTAACACAGCAAGGCAAAGCGCATCATTACTGGTACAATTTCGACAGCATAGAGTTTAACAGCGAATCAGCACATACAATGTTCTTATTGAGGTGGTCATAATTGATATTTTAGAAAAGAAGAAGTTCACTAAAGAAGTTAAATACACTCCTGGATTTATGAACTGTTGGCATAATTGTGGACTTACTGAAAATAGTGAATTTAAGTCTTGGACAGAAGTAGAAGATATGTATAAATTTAAATTTATGTTGGGCGAAAGTATCCAACATAGTACACTTGAATTTGAATCAGAAGAAGCGTACACAATGTTCTTATTGAGGTGGTCGTGAATACAATAACACTAAAATGGGAAGAATTTAACGAGGCATAGAATGCTTCGTCTGATAAACGTTATCAAGAATGCTTAGATAATACAGAAGCGCCCTGTATTATTAACGAAGACGACCATGAACTTACTAGGTTTGAGTACTTCGAGAAAGAACACAACGTGAGTATGTATATGAACAACACAGGCAATGCGTATTTTAACTCATACACACTTACATTTAACACACCACAAGATTTAACATTCTTTACGTTAAAGTGGTTGTAAAATATAGTTAGGTTATTTTTAAAAGGCTATATATGTTTAAGTATTATGTATGCAATGAGTTCGGTCAAACAATTAGCGAGCACTTCGACCAGGAAGATGCAATGGAGAATTGCAATTGGGCTAACGGCGAATCAGTATCGCGCCAACTCATAAAGGAGAAAGAAAATGACACAAAAGTTAAATGAAGATTTTAAAGAAACATTAACTGTTGACGAAATTGTAGAAAACGAAGATGGGACAGCAACAGTTAGAATGACAATGTCAGATGAAGTACAAGGTATGTTAATTCGTTCTGGTTATCAAGACTTAATAGAAGAAATGAAAATGCAAGATAAGGTTGGCGTATTTGAGCCACCTGCAAACTTTCCTATTGAAGCAAAGACAATCGAAATGTCGGACGAAGAAGCACAAATGCTAATTGAGTTAAGTGTACGCAATGCACTAACACGTGGTATGAACAAAGGTGTTAAACGTTTCGGCGAAAGTTGGGATGAGTTCTTCGAAAAGGATGCAGAATATAATGAGTAACGTAACTATTAAAATAGACAATTTAACAGAACGCGAAGCAAGGAATGTACTTAATTACAGTAATTACTTTGTGTCGTTGCTTGACTTAGACGAGTACTTACGTCAGCAAATTAAACATTCTAATTTGTCGGTAGACGAGTACAACACTACTGTAGCAATCAGAGATAAACTAACTGAAATCATGGACAGTAACGAGTGTTCGCTAACGGACGTAATGTGAATAGATTTATAAGTAATCGGTAAACTAGAGAAAGAATGTCATCAATTATTAGGAGAGGAGTGGAAACATGAGTGGAATAGAATTGCTTATACTATTAAACGTAATTATATACCTGACTTTGTACTAAACGATTGTTATGTAGAAGTAAAAGGATATTTTAGAGCAGGGGATACACAGAAGTACAAGGCTATCGGATGGTTACGGCGAAGTTACAACATATATTAATGCAAGTTGCTTAGGCGAAGACTATAAAATGTTATATAATAAAGGTTACATTGAATGGGAAGTAAAATATCATGGAAATTAAAGGCAAATACGGACAAGTAATACATAAATTTGATAATAACTACGGAGCAAGTGTAATTAGTAATGCACTTAGTTACGGTGGTGCAGAAGGGTTATTTGAACTAGCAGTTCTTAAATTCAAAGACGATAAGTGGAGCATTGACTACGAAAGTGGCATTACGGATGATGTACTAGGACATTTAACCGAAGATAAAGTACAAGATGTATTAACGGAGATAGAAGCATTATGATAAGCATAAGTGGCGGAGAACATTTAGTAGTACAGCAAAAACCAGAGATATGGGTTACTGATGATATCTCTATTAAATTCAACAATACAAATAGTGTACGTATTAATAGTCAAGTAACATTAGATATTATTGAACGAGCATCTGCACTTTTGCGCACATTAGAAACAGTTAAACGATACGAAGACAACGGAGAATACGTATGAAAATAGAAACAAAATTTCACCCAATAACAGTTACATTAGAAACACCACAAGAGTTTGATTATTTGTGGGATGTATTAGAACAAGCAATTCCAATGTATGAAAAAGGTTCAAATGTTCGTAATTTTTTAATTGATACAGTTAATACAATGAGCGAAGTTCACAATTTCCAACCAAGTGTAGTTAGAGTTAATGAATTGCTTAGTGAAGCATCAGAAGAAGATGCAGAAGACGAAGCAAGTACATGGGACGACAAAGCAAAAGAGATTTGGAAGTAATTGGCAATACACATGGGCGATGACAACGACGATTGTGATTGGAAGTGGGCAGAAAATACCATCGTTATATGCAATGAACAATGGTGGGGTAATAATAAGTTTGAAATATTTGATTGGTTACTGGAGTACGATATTAAATGGGATTGGAAATCAACTGAAGAGTTACGTTTAAAAGAATTATCAGACGAACTTAAAACAATGTTTACACTGCGTTGGGTATAAGTAAGGAAAAAGAAAAAACAGTATGCAGAATAAAAAGTATCATCTTGATTACGTTGAGTTTTATATAACTAATGTATGTAACTTTAATTGCAGTAATTGTAACAGATTTAATAACTACCATTTTTCAGGACAGCAAACATGGGATGATTATAAAAGTGTTTATGAGCATTGGAGTAAGATTATATCATTTGATAAGATAGGTATTTTGGGCGGGGAACCATTATTAAACCCCACAATTAATGAATGGATTAATGGTATAGCAAATCTGTGGAAAAATACACAAATAACAATTGTAACCAACGGTACAGAATTGTCAAAGGTTAAAAATTTATATAACACAGTAAAAAATACAAATACACAAGTTGAATTCGAAATTAATTTACATAATGCTAGTAGAAAAGATTATGTTATTAATGATGCTAAAAATTTCTTAAATGATGAGTTTACCATTGAAACGGTTTATACAAAGCAACACAAAGATAATTGGAACACAGTTTATAATAATATTAAAGATGTGACATGGCCTGAATGTAGCGGACCCGACGAATTTCCAAATTTACCAAAACATATACAAAACGAATGCACTGATGTTTTTAATTTTAATGATAAAATATTTAATAAAACGTTGCCTGTTAAATTATCAAATAATAACGTTTCGTTAACTATTGATACAGCTGATGCATTTAATTTGTGTACGGTAATCGAAAACGATGGAATATTTTCCGTATACGATAGTAACCCAAATAAAGCATTAGATGTGTGTTACTCCAAACGATGCCATCATTTTATCAAAGGAAAGTTATATAAATGCGGAGTAGTGGGTATCTTGCCAATGTTTTATGAACAATTTCATTTTGATATTAGTGACAGTGATAATAAATTAATGCATTCTTATGCTCCATTAAAGTATAACGACGACGATGATATAATTGATAATTTTTTAGACAATTTAATTAATGAAAAGGTAATACCCCAATGTAAATTCTGTCCTGAGACAATAAGTTATGATGATAGTTTAAGAGATCGGTTAACAGCAACTATAAAAAATAAGAAAAAAATCTATAAAAAAATCAAAATAGACACAAAATAAAATATGAAACAGTGGCGTATATCACCAGAAGATGGATACAGTATACAAACATTTGAAGATGGCGAATGGCGCGGAAGTTGGAGTATTAACGATTTACCTGATTGGACATGGGACGACAAGAATAATATTGTCATAATAAACCGCGACTGGTTTAATGATAATTACAAAGAAATTAAAGAATGGTTTATGGAACAAGCAGGTATAACTCATTTAACATTCCAAGGCGACGTCAAAATACACACTAAAAATTTAACACCCGAACTTAAAACATTGTTTACATTAAGATGGAAGTAAACAACATAGTTGATGTAGTTGTTGCAGAACAAACAATGTCTTCTTTTTCTGATAACATCGATAATAAGTTTTTTAAATTTATGAAAGAGAAATTTTACGATAACGTAATGCTTGAACCACAAGTTAAAGAAGCATTTAATTACATGGTTGGTGCTCCAATTCTAGACCATATTAATAATCCAACGGAAAATTTCTTAACTCTTAAACTTATTATTCGTATGAAACCGAACGACGCAACTTATTGGAAGTTAAAATATACATAAAGTTACTCAAAGAGCATAAATACGTAAATTATGTTCTTTAATTATATAACAATTTTCATAGCCTTAGCAATATCGGGCGTAGCAATATTCTATTCTGTAGCAGGCCTTGCTACGATTTTTGCCGCATCTGTCATTCCTATTATTATTATGGGAAGTGTACTCGAAGTAGGAAAATTAATTACAGCAGTGTGGTTACACCGTAACTGGAAGAAAGCAGTATGGTGGCTTAAAACATATCTAACATTAGCAGTAGTAATATTAATGTTTATTACTTCTATGGGTATTTTTGGTTACTTGTCAAAGTCACATATTGAACAAGCAACAGCATCCGATGACCAAACAGCAAAGATTGAAGTACTCGATGATAGTATTGTACGGTTAGATACTAAGATTAAGCGTTGGGACGACGAGATTGCTCGTCTATCATCAGGTGATATTAGTAATACACGTGTTGATAACTTAATCAAACGTGAAGAAGATGCACTTGCTAAGATTAATGTAACAATAGAACGTGAAAAGAAACAGTATCGTAGACAAGCAACATCTGATATTAATGCTATTAATAGTAAGTTAGCACAGTACAGAGAAACAACTAAAGACGAAATTGTATCAATCAACGAACAACTTAAAACTTGTTTTTCATGTAGTGATGAACAACAAGCACTTAAAGATGCTAAAGGTAACTTAGCAACTAAAGAAACTAAGGCAGATAATGACATTGCTAATATTAAACGGCAATTAACTAAAGATATTAATGCCGTTGCTACTAGATACGATTCACAACTTTCACCAATTAATAATCGTATAAGTGAATTAAAAACGCAATCAAGTACAAAAACACAAGACATTGATAAACGTATTGCTGAACTCGAAACTAATATTAATACAGCACAAATTGAATTGTCGTCTAAACGTGATGATAAAACTGTACTTGAAAGTAAGTTCAGAAAACTTGAGGCAGAAGTTGGCCCTGTTAAGTACATTGCTGAATTCATATACAATAAACAAGCGGATAGAACAATGCTTGAGGAAGCAGTACGTTGGGTAATTGTTACAATTATTTTTGTATTTGACCCACTTGCTGTACTATTACTAATTGCTAGTCAGTATTCGTTCGAAGAGCACAAACGTAACAATAAGCCAAAACCACCTACTCCTCCCACATCCAAGCCAAAGAAGCGTGAACATGAATATATCGAGTTAGTAGGAAAAACATATAACGGCAAGTACAACGAAAATGACAAAGAACAACCAACAAATAACACAAATAGTTACAAGGAACTAATTGGCAAAACATTCGAGGGCAAACACTGCAAAGAAGATGAAGAAAATTATTCGCCACGCAATAAGAAATTAGAACAAGCAGTGTACGATAAAGTTGAGTTAATAAGTGAGATATTTAAAGGAGCACAGCATGAGGAAGATGTTGCAGAAATTAAACCACCTGTTAAAACCAAGACAGTTAAGAAGAAAAAGAACACTAAGCCTAACAAGAAGGCTGTTAAGAAAGTAGTACAGGAGATTAAACCAAAAAAACGTGGAATAATCAAAGCCCCAATTAAAAGTAAAGTTTCTAACCAAGATGTAGATGTTATTACACAATTAATAGAAAGTGGTAGTGCAGAGGACTACATTTCGCACGAAGGAAAAAAGCATAGAAAGCCAGCATTTGAAATAATGCATCCTGAGTTTATAACCGATGTTAAAAGTACTGTTGATTTTGGTGTTGTGTTTCCCGAAAACGTATCTAACGCTACATTATTCCTAAGAACGGATTTCTTGCCTACTAAGTTGTTTAGGTTTAACAGCGAGAGTTGGGTGGAATTAGACAAAGCACTACTTAAAGAAAGTGCGTACAGTAGAAAATATATCAGTCATTTAATTTCAAAGATTAATGAACACGACTATGACAAAGTATTACTTGATGCAGTTGTTGCCGAAGGCGTAGACGATGAAACTGTGTCTGTATTTAATGATGTTGAAATAAAGCATATAACCGAATTCAAAGCATAAATAATATTATAGAACAATAATGTTCTATACGACATGTAAATGCCTATTAAGGGTTTACATTATTTTAACTTGCTTAATATAAGGAGTAAATTATGCATCTAACAACAAAAGACCTCACACCATTCTATCGTAACTCTGTTGGAATTGACAGAATGATGGAACATTTAATCTCAAATAACACAGTTAGTAACGGTTATCCACCGTACAATATTATTAAAGGCGATGATGATACATTTTTAATCGAATTAGCAGTTGCGGGCTTCGACAAAGGCGATATTAATATCGTTGAAGAAAATGGACAATTAACTGTTACTGGTAATAAACAATCAGAAGATACACGCGAATTTCAACATCAAGGAATCGCATATAGAACATTTACTAGAACTTTTCAATTAGCGGATTACATGAAAGTAGAACTTGCTGAAGTAAAAAATGGCATTTTAGAAATTGCACTTAAGCGTATTGTTCCTGATAGTCTTAAACCTAAACAAATTGACATTATCTATAGTGACTAAAAGAGTCAAAAATGTAATAATGGTATAGAAGTATGAGTTAAATATTGTACATCTATACTATAATAACACTAAATACAATTAGATATATATTAGGAGATGATGTGTCAGAAACCTCAACAGAAGTTACCACTAAGCCAATAATTCAAACAGAGTTAGAAATTAATGAACCGGGATTGTACAAGGTTATATACATTAATGATAACCAAACAAGCATGCAATTTGTTATTGATAGTTTAACTGACTACTTTGGGTACAGTGTGATCGGTGCCGAAACAATTACAGAAGACATTCACATTGAAGGTTCAGCAATTGTTGCTGTACTGCCGTACGAAATTGCTGAGCAAAAAGGAATCGAAGTTACGGTAGATGCCAGAAGTCAGGGTTATCCGTTACAAGTTAAGTTAGAAGAAGATGCGACCTAGTATATATTATTGTTAGGTTTTTAAATTAAGCACAAACAAAGTTAAATCCAAAAATTAATTAGGTGTCGTAGACTTATAGTAAGTGACTATACTTCTTTACAATTGCATCCCCAACACTTTTTGATTTACTATAAGCATATTCTAAAGCCATGTTATGGTTTATGCCGTACCGTGGCTTTATTCCAAACTTTTTAAAATAAAGATCGTCAAAATAAAATAAAGTTCCGCCGGGCATGGTATAAAACTGTTCTTCCCTTAAATTCAACGCTTCTTCTAGATTAACGTGCAGTTCGTTTTTTAATATCTTGTAAAACTTGTCACTATAAAAATGTTCTCTGTTAAATTTTACAATTTCGTTTGTTTGTTGTATTAATTTTTTGTAATCTGTTGGATTTAAATTATTTAAATAACTTATTAAATCGGTTATTTTCTTAAATCTTATATTCGCATCTTCCTCGTAGTCGTAACTTTCGTCCCAAATATGACTAAATGTTTTAAAGCCATAACTTCTTAAGTACTCTAGTGAGCGTGGTCCTCCGAATAAAATAAATGATTGGTACATAACGATAGGTTTAAATATTTTCTCAGTTAAATGTACTTTTTCTGTATTGAATATAGTTTCTGGAACAATGTGTATATCAAATTTATTTTGATCTTCCCATTCTATTGTTGCACTTAAATCACTTGCTAATTCAATAGTGTGGTTATTTAGTATCGGGCAATATACATCAATGTTTGAGTTTTCTAACATTTGCAATAAATTTTTTCTGTATTTGCGTGTGTCAGTAACATCTCTTATATAACAGCCGAATTTGTTTTTATTATTATTGTTGTTGTTTGTGGGAGTTAACATTTCGTACATACTGTACCAGTATCTACTTAGAAAAGCATTAGACCAAAAATAGAATGGTATATGGAAGTTGTTTTCTGTCCATAGTACATCATTGCTGTTAATTTCACTTACAGCAATTAATGGATTATATATACCCTTGCTCATATATAGAAAAAACTCATTATCGTCTAAGTGAATTTGCTTGTTAGCAATACCATTGTCATGTTTTAAAAAATCTTTAGTAACTATGCAGTACGCATCTACATCAAGCGGCTCTTGATCAAACATAACCATTGTTCCGCCCACCTCACGTTGCTTAAGACTTAGAAAATGTTGTTCTAAATGAGGTTGCAGTTCTTCTGAAATATAAGGAGTTTTTGCATGAACTAAGTTGTGTAAGTTTTTTGACCCTAACTCTTTAAAATGTAGGACTTCTATGTTTTTTTTATTGCTGTGACAGTAATAACGTAAATAGTCGTATAATTGATTAGGAGAAAGCATAAAAAATGAACATTGGTATGATTGGCTTAGGTAAACTAGGCATGGACGCGGCAGAAGTATTTGCTACAAAAAACACAGTTTACGGTTATGATATTTACCCAAGAGAGTCAGACACTGTAAATGTTTGTGAAACTGTGGAAGATTGTGTAAACAAAAGTGATTGGATTTTTATTGCAGTTGAAACACCACATAGTAAAAAGTACGATGGTAGTGTACCAAGTGCGCACCTTAAACCAAAAGACTTTAATTATGATGTAGTTAAGAGTGTATTAAAGCAAATCAATGAATACGCTACTGCTGATAAGAACATTGTACTAATTAGTACAGTTTTGCCAGGAACAACACGACGCGAATTTGATAACTTATTAGACAATCATACACTAATTTATAATCCGTACTTAATTGCAATGGGCACTGTTAAGTGGGATATGGTAAATCCAGAAATGTTAATTATTGGTAGTAAGAATGCAAACGATCCACGTGTACCGGAATTAATTTCAATTTACGAAGGTATTATGGCAAACAACCCACGTTATGAATGCGGCACATGGGAAGAAGCAGAAGCAATTAAGATTTTCTACAACACATATATTTCAGCAAAAGTTGGCATCGTTAATATGATTCAAGACTTTGCTATGAAGATTGGACACATGAACGTGGACGTAGTTACTGATGCAATGGCACACAGTGATATTAGACTACAAAGTCCTAAGTACATGACTGCAGGCATGGGCGATTCAGGTGCTTGTCATCCACGCGATAACATTGCATTGCGTTGGTTAGCAGAGAAATACGATATTGGTTACGATATGTTTAGTACTATTATGGGTGCAAGAGAAGACCAAGCAAAGAACATGGCAAACTTCTTAGTAGACCAAGCAAAAGCACGTAACCTACCTGTTGTTATTCATGGTAAAGCATATAAACCAGATATTGAATACTGTATTGGTAGTTACAGTACATTAATTGGACACTACGTTACAGAAGCAGGCGCGACTGTTAAGTACTTAGACCCACTTGCAGATGACCAAACAGATGTTATTGAAACACTGGATGGTCCTGCTGTAGTGTTACTTGCACATAATAGACAAATTACATATGGATATGTAACAGAGCACAGCGACAGTGACTTAGCCGATAGTTTCTATACAGAAATTCCAAAAGGCAGTATTATTGTCGATCCATGGAGAAAAATGGATCAGAACTCAGACAAGTACACTGTAGTTTATTACGGGGATACTAGACACATTGAAAGTTAATAGCAATAACGAGTGGGGACAGTTACGTAGTATCGTTGTAGGTACTGCAAAAAATGCCCACTTTCCAATGTACGATAATCTGTACACAGCATCAATGTCAGCAGGCGGATGGAAAGAAACTCCGCCGCCTAGTGGACCAGTACCACAGCAAATTATTGAGGAAACAGAAGAAGATCTTGACTTATTAATACACACTTTGGATAGATTTGTAGTTAGTGTATACAGACCAAACACATTAAACTTTAACGAAATAGTATCTACGCCTGATTGGAAAACAGATAGTCAATATGCATATTGTCCACGCGACACACACTTGGTTATTGGCGATATGGTTATTGAAACACCAATGACTACACGTGCCAGACAACACGAAGCAATATTACTTGATACAATTCGTAGACAAGCAATAGAAGACGGAGCAAGATGGATAAGTGCTCCTAGGCCACGATTATTAGATAGCGAAAACTTAGTAGATGGCGAATTCAGGTTAACAGAAACAGAGCCTGCTTTTGATGCGGCTAATATATGTAGATTAGGCAAAGACTTATTGTACTTGGTTAGTTCGAGCGGTAACAGAATAGGCGCACAATGGCTACAGAATATACTTGGTAGCGAATACAACGTACACATATGCGACATGTACAACAGTAGTCATATCGATAGTACTATTGTTCCTATTGCAGAAGGAACAGTATTGTTAAATGCTAACCGTGTCAACGAAGATAATGTGCCTAGCGTGTTTGATGACTGGGATAAGATTTACATCAATGAAGAAGATATTATTCCACGTGACTTCCATGAATACCCATACGCTAGTTCGTGGATTGGTATTAATATGTTAGCCATTAATCAAAGTACAGTTATTGTTGATGAGTGTCAGACTAAAATCATTGATATTTTAGAAAAGAAAAACTTTACTGTTGCACCTGTTCCACTAAGGCATAGTAGAACATTGGGTGGGGGGTTCCATTGTGTAACTCTGGATTTGGAAAGAAATAATGATTAATACCGAAAGTTTAATTGATACTAGCGCAATTGAAGCACTTGTTAAGGATAGTGTTGCAGAAACAATAGTATTGGAAATTAATAAATTAATGGAAAATCCAACTGAACTATTGGATTTGATTAAGCGAGATGCTACTGCACTACTAGTTAAACAATTAGCAAATGATTGTAATAAAGTAGATGATATTGAAACACGTGTAGCAATACATGCTGATAAACTTTTGGAAAAACGTATAGATTCAAATATGGTTAGTGATATGGTATACCAGCATGTCAAGGGTCCTATTGAAGCAGAAGTAAACGAGTTATTAGAAAATAATATTAATATTAGTAATATTATTGAAGCACAAGTTGTTAATATGTTTGCTAAACGGTTAGGTGTTAAGTTTGATAACTTAGATATTGATGCAATGGTAACCAATAAAGTTAATGAATTATTTGCACAACATATAGAAACAACCAATGGTATATCGAATACTGCAAAGCAAACTGAGTTATCGGTTATGGACGACATTGTAGTTGTTGAGAATGAACTACTAGTTAATCGCATTAATTCCCCAGGCGGAATAACAACTGATAGTAATTTACATGTTAAGGGCGACATGACTATCGAAGGCGACATTAATACAGATGCCAAGGGTTGGGATTCATTATCTGAAAAAATCGAAAAGAGGGTTCTTAGTAAGTTTGAAAATCAAGCAATTCATCGTTTGGGAGATGCAGTTCTTGAATATGCTAAAACAGATGGTATAGATTTTAGTTCAGTCACTATTAATGGCAAAAAACTAATTAACGAAAGTGGCTTAGAAAAAACTGTCGTGAATTCTAATTTACAAACAGTTGGACAATTAAATAATTTAAATGTACGTGGCGAAGCAGAAGTCAATGATACTTTGTTTGTTGTTAATAAACGTATCGGTATTAATACAACAGAACCAAGTATGGCATTGTCTGTATGGGACGAAGAGGTTAGTATTGTTGCAGGAAAATTAAAAGCACAAACGGCATTTATTGGTACCACAGGAATGCAGGAACTAGCGATAGGAATTAATAAACGCTCGGATATTACAGTGCAAGAAAATGGAATTGTTGCTATTGATAAATTACGAATTGGCAAAAATAGACTTAAGTACGAAACTGACTTACCAGGGTATCAAGGAGTTAAAGGCGATATTACATTTAATACAAATGTATCTAAAGAAAATAATGTATTTGCTTGGGTATGTTTAGGTGGCCATAAGTGGCTTCCACTTAAGGCAGTGTTATGAAAATAGGATGGGCGTTAAGTGAGAACATTGGAAAAAATGTGGCTGAAATTGAGCAACTACAAGAAGTTGCACCTACTTGGGGAAGTTGTTCGATATATAATAATTATAATGTTGATAATATTATTTGTAATGACATCAAACAATCGAAACGTTTAATACAGCACAATATCCAAAACGAAGTTAATTTCTATATGCCGAATGATAATTTTAGTACATTGGGAAATCCCCCGAATATTAAAACATTTCAAGGTGCATTCAAAGACCCTAATATAAACTTTAAAGACGATATCGTTACGTTGAATGTAGTTACTGCTACGTACGATATTATCTTACTGCTTGGATTTAAATTCACTAAGCCAAAAGCAAAAGCAGAGCAGTTAGAACAGCACAAACAATTAGCGTACTTACATAACATTAAAACTATTATCAAGGACAATAAAGACAAGCAATTTGTCTTAGTAAATTACAAAGGCAAACTCAGTGCCGACTTAGATAGTATCGAAAACTTATCACGCGATACACTTGCTAACGTTTTAGAATTAGCACAGGAAATTTAATTCATGCCTTTTTAACCTAAACGGTTGTGCCGTAACCTATTTTTTATATATAATACAATTGTATTTAACGAAAAGGATATGGTTATGGATACAACAAGAGAATGGACCAGAACACTAGTACACACAGAAGACTTTAAAGAAAGTCAAATCACAGTTTCATATTACACTGACGGCATAATGAAAGGTTCGTACACATACGACGTACACTCTCCTTACTTTCCACATCACGATCCAATTGCCGCAGGACGCGGTAGTTCTATCAGCGATTGCGTAAAACAAGCAAAAAAATCACACAAAAGTTTTTGGGGACCGCTTGGAGTTCGTAGATTATGATAGAAGAACTAATAATAGGTGTGCTGATTCTAATAATGGCATACACAATATATAAACTTTAGGGGTGTGGATATGAAAAAACTAGCAATGCTTTTCGCAATTGTAGCAACACAAACAATGGCATTTGATAAAGAAGTTGAAAACTTAACTATTACAGTTAATAAACCAAATACAATTCAAGTGTACAGAGGTTCACAACACTTGTTTAGTGAAGACTGTAGTGATTTTGGTTGTAAAATACTTACAACAAATACAGAACACCCAGTTATTAATACAGAGGATGGGTGGGTACAATTAAATGCAGATGTTAATGAGTTAACACAAGATAACATTAAAGCATTTTCGCTGTATCATTGGTCTGACCATAGTTACGTGTCGTTTATTGTATCACAAGCAAGTGTACCAGGAACACAAAGTGTAACTACACAGTATTTAATTGATACAGTTAATGGGTCTGTTAGTATTAAAAAAGAAGAAAGTGATTTCTTTATTAATGGACTACCAGATACTAGAGTAAGTTTTTAACGGAGTAATATATGAGTAAAAAACAATCATTAACTAAAAATTGGTCTTCTGCAAAATCAGTTGGGGGATTAGAACCCGACACAAGAGAGTACAGACGAGCAATGGAACGTGCAAGGAAGAAAGCACTTAAAAAAGGAAAGAAAGTACCGTCGTGAATCATGATCTAGATACAGAATTAGTAAAATTTATAGCACTTGCAATAACAGCCACTATTGCGTTTGTGTTCTTTTTAATGTGGTTGTTTCAATAGGAACACAAATGAAACAATTAGTTTTAGCAACAATAGTAGCATTAACAGCATTAACAGCACATGTACGTACAGAGTTGACAAATGCAGGCGCCAGACGTTTGTTCCGTTAAACAAAGGAAATAACAATGGAAAAGAAAGTGCACTTAATCTTTAGTATCGTCATGTCGCTGTTTATGATCAGCATCATGTCATTCGTGGTGACTTACCTTAACCTTGGCGGTTGGACTGATCAGATCATTGAAAAATGGTTATCTAGTTTTGTAATCGCTTGGATTGTAGGCCTTCCATTACTATATGTATTCGGGCCGATTTTCAAAAAAGCGATTATGAAATCGCTAAGCAAGTAGAAGGAGGAGTATGATTACTAATGATGAAGCAATGGATAGTGTGTATGAAGCGATAGATATTATCGAACAATTACCCATATCCGAAAGCAACTTAACTGCTGTTCAAAGATTGAAAGGTTTAATTCGATGGCTTGAAGTGCTTAATGAACAGATTGCTGAATGGGAGTCAGAGACAAATGAAAGTTTTGTACCACCATTAAACAAGGAGAAATAAAATGAAACACTGGAACATCGCTTTAGATGTAGCTACGGTCTACAGAACTAGGGTTGAAGCTAACACCGAAGAGGAGGCTAAAGATTTAGCTGAACAAGAAGCCTATGAGGATACTTGGGGCACTGGACATAGTTTGGATTTTTTCTGTTGGGGTGGTTGTACGGTTTATGACATTGAACAAGTAACAGCTGAAGGCTTACCATTAGAGGAGGAGGACGTATGAACAAGCAAGAGGTAATGAATAATATTTATGATTTGATTATGAATAACAAGAAGCAAGACGAATCTTTTGTCAAAGGCTTTCAAGATGGTTATATTGAAAATCAAAACACTATCATCTTAAAAGACGAGCCACTAGGTATTAAATACAAAATAACAATAGAGGAGGAAGTATGATATATTTTTTATTAAGTTTGTGGATAGCGACAATTAGTTTTGCTATTTTTTTAATGATAGAACTTGATTGGAGAACGTTGGATTGGAAAAATGAACGTTATCGCGGCCAACTGTTACCGTTTAAGGGCTGTTAATGGAAGTAACGCAAACAGCGACACAAATACAATTGAAGCGCGGCGGAACTCGTAAAAATGAAAAAGTGTCGTACAATATGCAACAAAAACAATATGCTAAATCGCAAGGCAAGTTTGGAGGCGATAACGAAGGCAGAAACAAGCAGTACGAGTTAGACATTATGTACATTCAAAACATTCCAAAAGAAAATATGCCAAAAGAATGGACAACAAAGATAGAAGAAGTTATTACACGTCATAAGAGTGACACAAGGAACACTCCGCGCATTAAAACAAGTGTAATTAAACTTGTCTTTGAATTTAAACAATATCAAAAGAAACAAGAAAGTGCGTTAGAAAAAATGTTAAACTTATTGTAATAATGTAATGCTAGGTGAATTAGGAACAATTGTGTTTTATTCTGTATTGGCAACTATTGTAGTTACTAGCGTAGTTGAATCTATATTTAAATGAGGAGTAGGTATGATTAATACAGACAACACAGTATCGCTATTTGGTCATGAGTTTGTAATTAAGTACGATACACCAACATCAAAGCGTATGTCTGCATTCTATAATGACAAACGTATTACTGTTTCATCCGAAGATAAGTACAAGGTTCTTTCGGATGTTATTAGGTACTATGAAGATAATCTCATGGAACTACAGCATTTTATTGAAAATATTAATGTAGGCGGTCTTATGTGGATGGACGAAGATCCGGATAACCGTTTTGTAGCAACATTCCCAGAAGATGTTAAATACTGGAATGCTAAAGGTATTTCAACCGTGCCACAACTTAGACATTACATTGACGATGAACTTGAATTTACTACATGATACAAAAACTACGTTGGTTAGGAGCATTTACAATGACACTAGCCGTTACGTTACACACATTGAACATATATCCATGGAATGTATATGTTCAAATGGTAGGTGCTGTGATATGGATTTACTCAGGCACTAAGGAAAAGGATTGGGCATTGGTGTCCAACTTTGTTCCACAATTAGTCATAATGACTACTGGCATGATTTACTTAACATACGGAGCATAAGCATGACGATTTCAATTGAAACATTATTAGTAATAGCATTAACTACCTTTGTAGTTACTTTTATTGTATCGTACGTATGCTTAACGGTATACAATATAGGGTGTACTGTATACCGTAAACTGTATACTAATCGTTAATGATAGTATGTAGTTGTAGGCGTATATCAACGCTTGATTATAAAACCGAAGAAGAACTTAAAGCACGAATCATGGAATATGAATTTGCCACAGTATTTGTGCCAATGTAGCGGAGTAACTTATTAAAACAGTTGGTTATTACTGATGTTAAATGTACGTGTTAATACAAGTAGTTATTTAGTGGATATATTTAATTCTGTTTGTTGTGAAACATCAAACAGAATTATATCTGTACTTAATAAGTGCGTACTTGCTGTTAGTGGGTCTAACCCCATTTCGACTAAGTAAGATACTATTATAACAGATGTAAATACGCCTGTATTGTATCCATTGCGGTAAGAACCTGCTATTTCTATTTCCTCGGGAAAATAAGGGCGGTGCATGCCGTATTCTGCATCCTGTGCTATTTTGCGCACAATACCACCCATAAATGCGTACGAACACGCACTATAACAAACAAAACCTTTGTGTAGTTCCGACGTAAGTCCTTTTTCGCGCATGTGTATTCCAATATTAATGCCCGCTCTTAAGTTGCCACCAGCTGAATTAAATATAATTGTCTTTATCTTATGTTCTTTAACGTACATCTTAAATATCTCGACGTCAGCTGGCGTAAACGTCCCTTCTAGCAGTAGCGTGTTAGGCATATTTTCATTTGCGTAGTATTCCAATGCATTGCCAATAATTGGAAAAGAAAATACTAAAATTACTAGCAGTTTTGTTATGTTTTTTATATTATGCATAATATCACTCATTACAATTTTTAAGTACGTACTTGAGTATTTAGCGATTATTTTTTGTTTGGTTTTAAGTAAGTATAAATAACTCAGCAACGCTGTGTAATCGACATAGAATACAATTTTGGCGCCTGAGAAAAATCGATACCATACGCAATGAAGATTTTTCAATAGCACATAGCGATTTTGCTAGTATTATTAATTACACTAAGTAATTCCTTTTTAAGAAATAACCTTACTACAAACAGTAGTTAAATCGCTTAAAAAAATTCAGTTAACTGATTCATTTGTATAAATAACTATATAAGAAAATGCTAATATTAGCAGTTACTTATATTATATATTGCAATATGCAATAACTTTTAATACTTTAAATGGAGAAGTAAAATGAAAAAAATTATCACAACTGTGCTTACAGCACTATTTCTAACAACATCGGCAAACGCATTTTTTAATAACAATGATATGCCATGGAACAATAACTATAATGCGCAAGATAACGGCATGTTTGCATACAATAGTTTTGATTATCTTGACCCTCGTTGGTTCTCAACTGAGTTCACTAATATGATTAATGAAATCGACGACGATGGCGATATGTTTGGTCGTAACAACGGTTACAATCACTCAAACTATAACTTTGTTGCTGAAGCAAAATAACTAAATATAACGACTTGATAATATTATTAGGTCGTTATATCTAGCATAACTAACAACGTAATAATTCTATCAATGGCATTAATGCTTAATGCATGTAATTCAAACCACAAAAAAGAAGTAGATGAATTTATGGCTATACAACAGTCAAAGAATTATTACGTTGTTACATTAAGTGATGTACTAGAAGAAGTTAATACAAGGAGTATCAAGAATGACTATTAAAGAAAATATCAGGGTATTGGCTTACGCATGGCAAATGAATTGCCCAATGCCAAGACTATACAGAGTAATTAAAAATAAATTTAACAGCAAATAAGGAGTAACAATGGCACAAATTCAAGGCGCAGAGGTAGATGAAGAAGGGTTCTTAGTTGATTTATCACAATGGATGTTGACTCTCGTCTTGGTTGGGCAAGCGGAACATACATATGCAAAGATGCAGTAACTTGTTATGGTTTAGTAAGACAAGCAGAAGCACGTGGTGCTCATCAATATTGCAATTCGGCTGTTATGAAACGCAACGGTCACGTGATTTGGTATAAGAATTACCAGCCAAAAGAATTATTTAGGTAATTCTTATAAGTTACTCGAACCCGCACAGCATCAATATTTGATGCTGTTTTTGTCTACGCTATGTGGTTTATTTTCAAAAAAGTTCTTGACTTTGAGTATTAAACACTATATATTGTGCACCGCAACATAAATGCATTGCAACATCAGTTGTTATTGAAAAAAAACCTTGACAAGGTTATATTAGCGATTTATAATGCGGTATATTGTTAATTGGTACTTAATAATATATTAATTAAAAACTAAAAGACAAAAAATAAGGAGATTAGCCATGAATAAATGGGAAAGAGAACAGTTTTTACCTAAGTTAGCAAAGAAGCCAATGACGGAAAAAGAATATTCAAAAATTGCACGCGAGTACGATTACAAAAAACACGATAAGACACGTGTAATTTTTAATGATATTCACGAAACAGTTAGTACTGTGATTAAAATCAGTGAACTAGTAGCAGGTACAGAAGTATCACTTAACGTACAGTGTCCAACACAAAATAAAATGACCGACAAGAAATGGTCGCGCCGTGCGTTCTTAGCAGAACTTAAATCAGGCCCAATGACCGACGAACGTTACGAAGAAATTATGTCATCTAATGCATCTAAGCATGCACGTAAGTTTTATGCCGAGTACAACACACAGCGTATGATTGCTAATTCTATTTGGGAACAAGCAGATTGTAGTAGACTAAAAAAGGTTGCATCAAAAGCACAGGCCAAGAAAGACGAAGTAGTTGCTAAGAAGCCAGTTGCTAAGAAGCCAGTTGCTAAGAAGCCAGTTGCTAAGAAGCCAGTTGCTAAGAAGCCAGTTGCTAAGAAGCCAGTTGCTAAGAAGCCAGTTGCTAAGAA
>Ga0208299_1001255_pt1 | contig 19497 bp, 24 predicted proteins | sample 15_taG_FD_184089 | JGI IMG/M metagenome (GOLD analysis project Ga0208299, IMG submission 184089) | Marine viral communities from the Subarctic Pacific Ocean - 15_ETSP_OMZ_AT15312 metaG (SPAdes) (version 2) | ecosystem: Environmental > Aquatic > Marine > Oceanic | place: Pacific Ocean | collected...
TTGAAGAGCTAACATGAAGACTCCCTGTTAAATCTAAATTTCCATTATTTATTGTTAATGAGTTCAAATGGGCATCTGAACCACTAGTTATGACTTTTTTCCAGTTTGGCATATTGTTTGATTTTTAGTATAATCTCCTAAGGAAAAATAGCCATGAATTATGGTTGGTAACACTTAAAAGTGCCCACTTCCCTTAGGAGGGCCAATAATTTCTATTATACATATGTTAAAATGTTTTATTTTTTAGGGGGGATATCTCTATTTTTAGAAAGTTCTATATCCAAAAGTTTTTCAACTTTTGTTTGAAGATCTACCATCAATTTAGCACTTTTACCTTGAATAGTCACTAGATCTAAACCTGTGAGTATAACTTTTAATTCTTCAGCTGTTAACATTATTAAAAACTTATTTATTATTTTAAAAAAACTATCTTTTAAGCGTAAATATAAATTTCTCCACTCTCTATCTTTATATTACCATTCTTTTGATATCTTGTTGAGTCGGAGTGACCTGCTGATATGTCTATAACAGCGGCGGCGAAGGCATCAGGGGTATAAGAATTTTGTGAAGCATTAAATGAACTTGTAAAACCCCAACGAGTTACACTACCACTTTCAAATCCAAAAGCCTCCCCATTAGTAGGACTATTTTGTTGTACTACAATACCTCCATCACCCCCAGTACTTGAGCCCGATGCTAATCTAACAAATCTGTCAGCAATGTCTAAATTTGTTGTGTGGGTGAAGGAAGCAGTACCATGTACATCTAAATTACCATTTACTACGGCGTTATCAACTGAAATATCACCTCCAGTGAGAGAACCACTAAATGAACCTGTTATAACTGAAGAAGGCCCATCTGAAACAATACTACCCCTAACATCTAGTTTAGCAGTAGGGGTTTTAGTTCCAATACCAACATTACTTCCAATAATATGATGAGGACTACATCCCGATACTAATAAAGATCCTGTAAATATTTGTGTATCAGAGCATATACTACCAAAGCTATTTGAGCCCGTGAGATCACTAACTGATTTACTTACAAAAGTAACATCTGTAAAATCTATTGTGTGGGGGGCTATGTAATTACTTCCTGTAAAGAAAAAAGTCACTACAGGACCTATTTTATTTAAAGAGCTAGAATAATATAACGACGAAAAGTTCTCATCAACTTCACTCCACGTTAGTTCAGATCCTTTTATATTACGTAAGGTAATTCCCATTTTAATTATAAATATTAAAGATTTTTAACTATTTCCATCCCAAATTTTATAGTAGCTGGGGTGAATTCTTTAGTTGGTGTTGTAGAAGCTTTTTGTATTGTTGATGGAACAATATATCCATGTAATTTAAGATCAAATGTACTTTTTACTATTCTTTCCTCACCTACTGGAACTGATACGTTAGGGGAAAATGAATCTATCATTGATTTAAATTTAAATCTTTCTGGATCTCCCCAATATGAATTAGAAGAGTAGTTTATTGCTTCTATTATCTTATTGGTTTGCTCCATGTAGTAAGTAGATATTATAAAATTATATGTTAAAATAAGAGAATCAGGAACTACTATATTGTAGTTTACATTTTCTGGTTTTTTATTATTTAGTAAATTAAAATTATCATATCTATTATTTTTACTGTATGCTGTAGTGAATGTTTGTGTATTACGTGGGAAATTGGCATCTAATTTATTATATGTCTTTCTATCGTTTTGAATGTTAGATAATTTAAAAGCTATTAAGGGTAACATTAATTGACCTTTTTTATCTCTATAATATCCATCTCTCTGTAATTGCTTCCATCTTTCAGCATTACCATAAATTAATGGAACTTTTCGAACTGTGCCATTTTGTACTACAGTGGGTTTTATTATATTTTCCATGTAGTAAAAAATACTCTCATCTATTTCTTTTAATCCTAATTCATATGGTTTAGTTGGATCTCCTTTCATAGAAGTTTGATTACCTCTATTTGAAGCAACATCGTTAGGATTCTCTAAGGATTGCTTTGTATCAGGGTTAATATAAGGAGTTTTTGAAGAAACACTTATTTCCCTTTGGGTTTTTGGTTTTGGTTTTCTACCTCTCTTTGCCATATCTTATTATATTAAACGCTCTCTACTAATTCCTACCTTATCACTTGATACTGAGTGGGCTTCTGCTATTATTGAAATATTATATCCAAATTTATCTAATCCTGGATTTATGGGGTTTTCCTCATTTGGGTATGATGGGTTTTTACCTAAGAAATATTGGTTGGAAGATAAGTTATGAATTTCATAATAACCCTCATTGTATAGTAGTATATCTCCTACCTCAGGTAATAAATTAGCTCCATATACACTCCCAGTGTTGAAGTCTTCAGCTTTTGATAAGAAATCATCTCTAAGAAATTTGAATATTATATTCTGTTTGAAATTAATATTCATATCTGCTTCTGGATATGATTGGGGATCGCGTTCTATTAGACAATTTAATAGGACTGGGCCTATATAAAATTTTTCCTCTGCTGCTTCACCATAAATATTTACTTTAGTTTCTTCTAATTTAAATTTATAGAAGGAACACTGTTGGGTAACTATGTTACCTATCAGTTCTCTGTTGATATTTCTAACAAAGCTAACATCTCTTTCTCCACCAAATAAAGCCATAATTATCCTATATAGATTAAATTAGGAACACTTGATAATTCTTTTTCTTTATACTCAGATTCTTTTGCTCTTTTTTCTAGTAATTTATCAGATGAAATTGATTCTAAGTATTCTTTTAATTTAGTAACTAATCTTTCTTTTTCCGCTGCAGCAGAAGATATTAAATCGCTTTGATTTAATTGTACATCATCTCCAGGTATTGGGATATTTGAGTATTTTCCTCTTACATATCCTAACATTTCTTTTGAAACTGCTAAGGTATATTCAAATATCCAACTTCTACCAACGGAATTTACTTGAGCATATATTGGGTTAGTGTAAGGAACATTTGATATGTTAGTTACTATTGAGGGAGAAGTTACTAAACTGTTAGCTATTCTTTCTGATTTTAGAAGGTATTCAAAATATAAACTACCTGTTTGGTTAGGTATTGGGAATACTCTCAATTGGTTATTAATTAATTCAAATGAATAATTAGATTTTCTTATAGTATCATTTAATTCAATGGCTTGTAATTTAAGTACATCAAAATTAAGAGGCATCATTAAGAAATTAACTCCTGGTGAGTAATTGCCCCACCCAAATGAATCTAACATATTCATAGTACCAGTTCCTGTACCCGCATAAGGATCAAAGTATTTAGTGATAGCTGGTGGTGATTTATAAAATACTCTTTTGACTTCAACATCACTGCCAGTTAATGAATTTTCTGTAGCCCATGCGTTTAAATCATAATTTTGTACACTTGAGGTTAATGCTACAGAGCCTGTATGCCATGTGGTATTTCCTCCAACTCCTATTTCAGTTCCATATTGGTCGCTAAGTCTTATTATAGTTCCCATATTAGGGGAAATTAGAGTATGATTTAAATTAGATCCTGTACTCATTCCTTCTAAGGATAAATAATCTTGTAGTACCTTATAGGAGTATACCTCATTACCATAGGTAGTAAGAGCTTCTTCAAAAGCGGTGTAGAAGTTAATATCTTGTAACTCAACATTAGTAATGGGATATCCCAATCTTTGAGCACAGAATTTAGCTACTTTATCGGCATCAGATTGGAAATCCGTATCCGTATCGTAGAATCCAAAAGGTGTAGAGCCAGCTGAGAAGGAACTTGAACCAGGCCATATAGCTACATTCATAATTATAGTTTTTTATTGTTTATTATAAATACGGAAAAAGAGGTGGGGGTTGATAAAAATACCACCTAATTAAATAGGTGGAGAATGGAGGGTAAAAAAAAAGAGGCGCAAAATGCGCCTCTCTTTAAAAAGTATTTATGTTAAAAATCTACTATAAAGAATTCAATCCTTCAACGAAGATTTTACCATAAAATTCCGGACGAACCATTTTCTTAGCATAGCGAGTCAAGAGACCTTTACGAGGTGTAAGTGAATCTGGATCGTAGATAAGAGGTGTCATAATCAATGGTACATAAGGAGCAAATACAGCACCTGCTTCTAGGAATTGACCTCCACGGAAACCTAACAAGATAGTATTTTCTTTCATGTATGGGTTTTTGTAAACGTCTAATTGTGATTCAAACTGACCTGATTTCTGAATACCGAAGGCATATTTACCTTTAGATACATCAGCACCAGCGTTAGATGCGAATCCTGGAATTGATTCTAGGATTGTTCCTATTGTAGGAGAGCAAACCATAAAGTTAGCACCACCACGAAGTGTTCTTTGGTGTATTACGTTGCTCATTTTTTGGATTTTTGTTCCTAGTGTTTGGAACCATTGTCCTTGGCTGTTATAGAAACCTAAGTCGGCATCAAGAACACCTGTTGAATCCAATGATTTGTTATTGTTAGCACTCCAGTACTCATTACCAGCAGCTGCTGATTCAATAAGCATATCAAGGATTTCTAAGTCAATTTCCAATGAAATATATTCACTCATGATTGAAGTTAATTCAGCTTCAGCATCTAGTGAATGGTAAGCATTAAGATCTTGTGAGAACTCAGGAGTCCAAACAGCTTTCAATTTTTTAGTTTTCGCTACAATAGCTTCACTTTTCATTTGAACGTTGATCTCAGGAATTGAAATTGGAGATGAGTTATCACCATTTAGGTTAGTATTTCCATCTTCAAAATCACCACGGCTACCATCAGTTGGTGCTTGAGTATACTCAATAGTAATGTTTGAGCCTTGAACTGGGGCAACTGAACTTGATACATAGAATACAATGTTAGATCCATCAACTTTTGTAAATTGAGAAACTTGATCACCTGTACCTGTAGAGAAAGAACCAGTATGTAGCTGAAATGATCTAACAGCTTCAAGATCTACATTTGCTAGTAAACTGTGAGCAACAGTAACTTTTTTGTATTGACCAACAGAAGCTGAATAATCGCTATCTGCATTAAAATCTGAATACCAATCAACAGAAGCTGTAGTACAAGCTACTAATGAAGCTGAGTCATTAGTTGAGTAGCTAAATCTACCAGCACCATAAAGACCACCTGTTGAGGTGTTACCAAAGTTAGCTGAAGAAGCACCATACATAGAATTACCTGATGTGAATTGACTTTTAGTAGTTCCATATTGGAAATCTAAGAAAAATACTAGACCACTTGGAAGATTCATAGGCTGTACAGAAACGAATTCTTTAGAGCTAATTTGACCGAATACTTTACGTACTAATGGAAGAGCAACACCCGCCCATTGTCCGCCTGTTCCGGCAGTGAATGTACCTGCACCGGAACCACCACCTGTGTTGGAAGCTTCAGTTACAAGTTGTTTTGCTTGATTTTCAAGAATAACTGACATATTGTTTCTTTCAGTTTCTCCTTGAATATTTTCAAGAAGACCAGTACGGTCCCATTTATTGGCTAATTTTGTAGCATCACTTTGTTGTGATTTATACGGATTAGCACTTTCTAATAAAGATTGTAATTGTGACATTTTTTTTCTTTGTTTTAAAAAGGTTAAAATTATATTATTTGATTCCTGCTAATGTTTGGAATCTGTTTACCATAGCGTTTGTTTCAACGATTGGTTGTTTAGTTATTTTAGTATTAGCTATAGTTTTGGAAGCGCTTCCCATCATACTTTCCTTTACAGGAGATCTTCTTTTTGGGGCTTTAGTTTTCACTTGAAGTGATTCGTAAACTAATTTTGCTTCTTTAACTGTTTCTGCTTTATCAAAAGCATCTAATACTTTAAGCTTTTCGCTTTCTGTTAATGATTTTTCTTTGAAGATTTTGTTTGTATAAAGTAATTTTGAATTGAATACGTTTACTTCATTAAGATCACTTTTCAAAGCTTTGATAGTATCTAAAGCTTCTTCTAATTCACTTTCTAATTCAGTTTCTCTAAGACTTGGTGTTGGGGCAACTTCCATTACTTCAACTTCTTCTTCGTCTTCTACTTCAATTTCTTCTTCACCTTCTACTTCAATTTCTTCTTCAGCTTCTACTTCATCATCTTCAACTTCGATGTCGGCTTCAATATCACCATCTTCAACCATGTCCATGATAACCTCTTCAATAAATTTTGTTAGGTCTTCTTCGGTCATGTCTTCGATTTCGAAATCTTCGTCGTCGGTTTCTTCTTCAGCTTCTTCTTCAGCTTCTTCTTCGGTTTCATCCTCAGTTTCTTCTTCAGCTTCTACTTCAATTTCTTCCTCTTCCTCAGCTTCGTTGATGGTATCTTCTTTAAGATCCTCTTCTAGTTCTTCTAAGATGTCGTCTAAACTTACTTCTTCGTCCATTGTTTCTTCAGTTACTTCTTCTGAAACTTCACTTTCTTCTACTATGTCTGAATTTTCTGGTTCTGACTCAGTAATTTCCTCTTCTTCTATTTCTTCCATCTCTCTAATTTTTTGAGATAGAATGTCTTTTAGGTGAGGTGTGAAAGATTCTTCAAGAGCAGCCCTAGCATTTGCAATGGCAGTTTCTTTAACAGCTTTAGCGTCAGCGATAGCTTCTTCTAATAGTTCTCTGTTCATGTTTCCTAAATGTTTTTGTGTAGGGAAAATACGTTTATTTGAAACGTAATAGATTTAATTATTCATGTGATGTCATATAAGGGATGACATATTGTACTATAATACATACATGGGAAAGTAGGAAGAATAAAGAAGCCCTCAAAAAAGAGGGCTTCAATACAATCGGGGGTGGGGTAAAATTATATTATAATGAACACTTACCGGCTTTAGCACATAAAATTTCTGATATAGTTGTGTTTAAACTTAAATAGGGGTTCACTGGGATTTTAATACTTTCATTGAGGCCTTCACGTAGATTCATCCATGAGTCGGGGTTAGAGGGTGTTGAAACAAAATCCCAACATTGTAATTCAAAGTCATTCTGTACTTCCATTCTTTCTCCTACTTGCTGTAGTGTACCTAAACCTCGTGAAGAAACTCCTACTAACACATTATTTTCAATTAATGTTTTTAAGATATTTCCTGATGGGGTAGGGAGAATTTCAATTAAACCCATTATATTCTTATTATCCCACCATGTTTTACGTATGATGTGGGATACATTTTTTAAGTTTATAATTTGGTCATCTGGATGGTCTAATTCGCCTGTACTTCTATTTTCATCTATTAATGTTTGGTAATTATTTATTTCTCTTTCCCATATATCTTTAGGGTAGAATCTTCCATTACCATTTTCAATCTCAACAGTTGCGAGAATACCTTCAACTAAAGGATTTCCTTTGGATGATGTTTTACCTTCTACTATTTGAGATTTGAAGGGTTGAAATGTTTGGGTTTCAATAAGTACTTGCTTCATATTTCTATTGATTTAAAATTGAGATGATTGTCTACCACCTGCGGGTTTAATTAAGTCATCTGCTGATGCTTGTAATTGAGAGGGTGTATTATATACTCTACCACCTATTTCTTCTTTACCTGTTTCAACATCAATTACTTTATATTTAGCTCTATCAGACATTACTTTCTCTAATTCAAATTTATAATCACCATATCTTGAATCGACTACTTCCGGCCAATCATTTTTTGTTTCTTCAATTTGGTTTTCATCTATTGTTTCTTTAGCTTCATATGCTTTACCACATAATTTTTCATATGTTTTTTGAAATCCAGCTTTTTTCTTTTCTAATAGCTTAATTTCTTTTTGCATTGCTTTGATTTTCTTTTTATCAACGATATTAGCTAAATCTTCATCTTCAGTAACCATAGATATTCTTTGTGATTTGCTTTCAATTATTTCATCTAAAGCATCTATTTTTACTTCTAAAGCTGCTATGGTTGAGTTTTTATCGATTTCTGATAGTTTTTTATCAATTGATTCTTTTTTAGCTTCATTTAAGGATTCATCAAAAATATCTTTATGTTTACGATAAAAGTCTTGAGTTTTCATTGGAAGGGTATACATACCTCTCTTCTCTTTTTGTGCAGCTTTAATTTGGTTTACCATTCTTTGTTCATAAGAGCTCCACTTTTTATCTCCATTTAATGATTCTTCTAATTCACCATCCATCATCCTCATTATTTTTTCAAAAGTTTTTTGATCATTTGGGGTTAGCCTTTTAAATCTTTTTTTTTCTTCTGATGATAAATTATTTTTTATTTTTTGGAGATTATCTATATCATCACTCCATGATTGATTATCAGAATATAATTTATCTAAATTTTCTGGATTGGTGCTTTCATCTAATTTTACCTTTTCCATTTGGTCGGATTTTGAAGCTTTTAAACCTGGGGCTTCATCTGTGTATCCTAATCCTTTTATACCAAATTGACCATCTTTAACATAGTAAAGTGAATCTTTTCTTATATTTTTAGCTACAATTCTTTTAATATCTAATACTGATTTGTCTTCGTTTTTTGGATCAGACATTTCTGCATAAATTCCAAGTTCAAATTCTTCACCATAAATATCATCAAAGTCATCTTTACCATCTGATTGGTAATTTTTATCTTCTAAGTCTAATACTTCTTTTGGTGTTTTCTTTTCAATAGCTTTTGCTTCCTTAAGGGATTCATCTACTACTGTATCTAATTGGAAAGATTTTCTCTCACCATCTATTTTTCCATAAGCTACTCCTTCAGTAGATGAGTAAGAATCAAAAATTACATCGAATTCTTTCCCATTTTTTAATTTGGTGTGTAGTTTATCCCCTTTTTTATATTTGTTTTCATTAATACTCAAAGCTGCTTCTTTGAATAATTTGAAAAAATCAGGACTCTTAGCTACTTCTACTTTTGGATCAGTTATAATATGATGTTTCTTTAAACTGTTGATTGTTTCACTTAAAGCAGCAGCATTACGAACAACATTTGGGAATTGCCTTTTGGCATCATTCATAAATACTCCCTCATGTCCTTTTCCTTCTTTGATAAGGTTGTATTGTTCTTGTAGGGTTTTCCTTTTCATGGTTATTTTAATTTATTTTTGTAATAATGATTTTATGTCTTTTATATAATCTAAGATTAGATCTGTTGGTTTGACAACACCCCATGATGATGGACTATCATTATAATAATCAACTGTTTCACTTTTAGCACTAGAAAGCATTTGGTAGATTTGATTTAATTCCTTTTCTATTTCATCAAAAGCTTCTATACGTTGAGTGTGGAAATTATCTAATGAATCTCCTCTGTCAGTGTCTGTTTCAAATATTTGGTTTACTTCTAATCCTGATCCTTTTAGGTTTTTGGGTACTAAACTATACTTAAATTGTTTTACATATGCATTATCTTTCACTCCCTCTTGGCTCGCTTTAGGACCCGGACCTAATATAGCTCCTATATTTTCCTTTAAGATATATTCATACCCCGTTGAGTGTTTATCTAAATCAGACTGATTTTTTAATTCAATTTCTTTACCATCCTTTACAGCAAATACCTTAGCATTAAATATACCCATACCATCATCACGATATCCTTGTTTAATTTGTTTTAATGATGATTTAGCTCTAGATTTGCTAATTGTAGATTCATTAACTTCTTTATGAGCTTTGTCATTTGCTTTTTGTTCTTTTTTTCTGAAAGCATAAGGTGTTGCATATTGCATTCCAGTACCCCCTGTAAATGAAGCCTCTCCTGCTCCCCCACCAGTTGTAGACATTTCTTCAACTTGATATTTTTTATAAAATTCTGGGTAGTTATTGCGTATGTGGGTTCTGTATTTATTAAATAATTCTTTAACCTCCATTTGAATCTCATCCACTTCTTTATCGTCTGTTTTATTACTTAAGGATGTTAGGTAACTATTTAATTCTTGAAATTCCTTAAATACTGAATCAAAAGCAGGTACATACTCTATATCCCACTCTACTGTTCTAGTAGTTGGATCATAGTCGGTAATGGTAGATTCAACCCCATCTTGGGTTTTCTTTTCCCCTTTGGGAAATTTGTCTTCTTCCTTTATTTTGTAGCTATATCCCATTATTGAGGGTTTTAAGATTTTCCAATAAACCATGATATTGAAGTAAATCAGTTAGATGTGTGGTTTTTACTTTATCTTTTTTATTTACTTCTACAATATATTTTAATACTTCTTCTAATTTAATTTGAGTAACCTTATCAGTTGTTTTTGCTATCTCTTCTATTAAAGCTTCTCTTAAAATTAATACCTCTTCATTATAAAATTTCTTTAAATTTGAAGTATTATCTGAAGATGTAAGGAATTCCTTTAGAATTGATTTTTGTTTTGGGTTAAGGTTTGAGTATTTTTCATTGAATCTTTCCAACAATATTCTGTATGTAAGTGTTCTTGTATCTTGGTCGTATTCTTTATACTCATTAAGTAAGTCTTCATTTCTATTTGAAGATGTTGGTTCTTTAACTATTATTATACTTTCAATTAGATTTAATTTACTACTTATTAATTGATCTGAGTCAACTGGGGATAGGGAGTTATACCCTTCCATTAGAGTAAATATTGATGCTAATTGTTTGTAATTACTTATTTTGGAGTTTAGGAAGAAATTTAAATCATAATGTGATTTTATTTCTTTGATTAAATTATATTTTTCACTTTTTATATTTCTTCTATTTAATTTTTTAGAAGATTCTAAAACAGTGTCTATTATAACAGTGGCATTTCCTTCACTTGTAGTTTTTGCCTTGATAATAGATTCATACAATTTATATTCTTTTCCTAATTCAGTTTTAACGAAATACTTTTTTAGAAGATCAACTGCTGGTGAGTTATCACCACGCATGGTATCAACAGTAATGGCTCGAACTAATAATTCGAATAGTATTCCCGTATTTTTATATTTACTATGAGATATTTTATTCATAATATAGAGATAATAGTGTGTTTTTTATAAATATGTTAAAATTCCTCATCATTGAGATTTGACTCATCAAGTAGTGGAGAAGAATTTTGTTCAAATATTATATGTTTTTTATTAGGTAAATCTTTCAAGAGTCCTTCATGCTTATTATAGTGGGATTTACTTTCAAGATTCACTGAAGGCTTACTAGGTGTTAAGTCTCCTTTTCTACCTTCTTTACCTAATCTGTCTTTACCAAAAGGATTATCCTGTGTGTTTGTGTTGGAAGCTTTTTCCTTAGGTCTACCCAATAGTACTTTTTCATCTTCATCATATCCTGGTGGTACGTCTTCTGAGTTGTCTTGATATCTTCCTTTACCATAGAGGGAAGCTAAATCATGAGGTGTGCCATATGATTGACCTGTTTGTTGAGGATCATTTCCTTCACTTTCAATTTGTTTTAATCTAAATTCACGTTTGGCATCTTCAGCTATTAAGTCTCTATATTCATCATAGTTTTCTTCACTCAATTGGAATATAGTATTGTAAATCCAATCAGTAGGAAGTAATTTACTATCTTTTAATGAATTAGCTAAATCTACTTTTTCTTTTAGTAAGTTGATTTTTTCTTGCTCATATATTATAGAAGGAGTAGTTAAAGACAATTCAAAATTTGTTAATTGCTCATTTCTATAACCTTGAGAGTATAAATGAATTAAAGCAATTTTATAAAATTCTGATGTTATTATTCTTTGTATTCTTTCTATAGTACGAGCAAATCTAATATCTTGGGAAGCTAATGTAGCTTTGCCTTCTAAGTCTGCTGTGTAACCCATAAATGCTTTAGGTACTTTAAGGGCAGCAAATAATTTATCTCTATAGTATTCAACATCCGCTATACTATCCCATTGTAAACCATTTACATTTTCTATTTTGGTAGATGTATCATTGCCCCTAACTGGAATGTAGTAATCCTCTAGTAGGTTTTGTAGGTTGTATTTTAAGTTATACTCACCTGTTTGTTCATCAATATGTGGTGTTCTTTTTAGGTTAGAAATTGTTTTTTCCATATACCCTTCTACTTCAGATGGGGGTATATTTCCTATATTTAGATAGAACATTCTTTTCTCAGGGGCTCTAACTATCCTATGAATCATCATAGCATCTTCTAATAAAACATATGATTTAAATATCTTACGAGCAGGCTCTAACATACTTCTGCCATATGGTACTAAATTCATGTCAGATAACAAGCGAAAATGCGCTACCTCATAGTTATCAAGTATTATGTCGTTTTTGTTGGTATTTTGAAGAGTGGGTATAACATTACCATATCCAGACATTGATATACCATCCCTATCATATCTAAATTTAACATCATTTGGATTTTCTTCATCCATCCCCTCTATTCTTTCCATATGATAAGCAGTGTACGGAAGAATATTATATACTCCAAATTTTTCAGATATCTCTAATTTAAGGAAGAAATCTCCATATTTACATAAATTCCTAACCCAAGGCCAAAGATTAAATTCTACATTTAAAACGTCATAAAATAAATTATAAAGTATTTTTTGAACTCCCTCATCAGAACTTTTTATTTGGAGTACTTCCCCCATATCATTTTTCAAGGTAGCTTCATCAGCCATGATATCTAAAGAAGAAGCTACAATAGCATCATAATCCATTATATCATACTCTGAGTATAATTGAGGTCGGAGAGTTTGGAAGTTTTGATTTTGCATTTGACCATAAAGGGAAGTAGAGGAATTAGTGTATGCTTTTCTGAATCTATCAACCAATGCATTGGTAACTATCTCCCCACTTTGTTGAATTTTATTGACATCCAGGGTTTTAATCTGATTGCCCCCTACGTTTCTAATCACAACATCTGTTGAGAATAGTCGCTCTAGCCGTTTAAATAATTTACTTTCTGCCATTTTGTTATAAATATATAATTATAATAACCAGTTTAAATTTTCTTTATTCTTGCCAATATCCATACTGTAAGGATTTTGGACTTTATTGGAGTACCCACCACTAGCAAAGTTTTGAGTTTGACGTTGCATGCTGGATAATGATGCTTTAGCCATATCCATATTTTTTTGTTGGAAACGGAGTGATGTATCTCTTAAATACATCCCAATAGCCATAGCCATTATTAAGTCATCGTTGTATCCACTTTGGGCTTCTGCTCTACCATTTTTCCAAATGAAGACTTTCATTTCTTCTAATAAACGTCTTGATCTAATATCGATTGAATGCTCACCAACAAATTCTCTAAATTTATTTAATAATAGAGGACGTGTTTTTAAGGATGTGGTAAATCCCGGAACTAAATCAGATGAGCTTTCATATGCCTTTAAATATGATTCAGCTGTTAATTTTTCTGAGCGTGTGGAGTAATATAAATTACTATATTCTCTTTCTAGTATAGCATCTAAGGTAGCCCAGCCAACATTTGAGTTTTCAACTACTAGTAGGGCATTATTATATTCGGTTGCTAATCCAACTAAGAAAAAACCAAAGTCTTTTGGTGGCATTTGACCTTTATACTCCGCTACTTGGGTATTAGTTTCTATTTCAACAATGTGAGCTGTTGAGAAATCCTTACCATCACCTCTAGCTACATCAGCTACCACCATATAATCTCTTGAGTAGTCGGGAGACTCCCATACCCATAGATTTTGGTCTATTCCCCTTCTTTCAATTGGGTCTTTGATAGTTGTATTCTCCATAAAATCTAACCACTCAGGATAAAATACAATATCACCAGATGTATTAAATTCAGCATCACATTCTTGAGCTGCTATTCTTGGGTCTCCAAGTAATTCATCTTGGGTATCTCTCCATTTTTGATCTCTTTCGGGATGTACATCCCAAGGTAAGCGTATAGGAAGAAATTTATTATCAATTGATTTTTCTTCTGCCGCTGTGTATGTTTTATGGAACCAATTACCAGTACCATATGGGGTGGATAATGCTATACAACCACCACCAGTAGCTAGTGTTTGTTGGGCTGATGCCCATATTTTATCGATGCCGTCAATAAAAGCGGCCTCATCAATTAATAGTAAGGATACAGCTTCAGATCTACCAGCATCCGAAGCAGCCGAAGTGGCTTTGATTTGAGAGCCATTACTTAATCTTAGATTTAATTTATTGTTTTCGGATGCTACTACTTTTAACCAAGATGGAAGATTCTCATACATGAATTTAACCTTCGTAACCATATTTTTGGCTGTTTCTTGCTTAGTAGCAATACACAATATGTTTTTATCTTTTTGAAATTGCATTAACCATAAACTATATCCAGCAACTAAAGTAGATATACCTAATTGTCGTGATTTGTTTATTATACAATAATCATTTTGTTGGAATAATTTAAGTACACCTTCTTGAAATGGGAATAAATTAAACAACATTCGGCCTCTTTGGGGATGTTGAATGAAGCAATACTTTCTCATAAAGTGAATAGGGTCTTGGGAGCATCTAATATACTCCTTTACCATTATTTCCTTTAAATTCTTACTCATTTCTTGTTACGATTTAAATTCCAATATAATCCTCCTAAAATAATAGGTTGGAGATCTTTGTTAAGTCCTAATCCCAAACCATATATTTGGTCTTTTTTAGTTTTCCATAAGATCTTGCCCCCAAGATAATCTAATTGGGAAGCTTTACCTCCAATTTCAATTCCACCATAAAAAGAATTGGTGGGTGGTGGTGGTGGAATTTTTATTATTGTAGTTTTTGGGAAAAATATTGTGGGAATTACTTTTCTGGATAGTATTCTATTATTATAAATAGTGTCTTGGATTACTATATATCCTAGACTATCTAAAGATATTTTGTCTTCGTAGTAGTATTTGGTAAAGTAGTCTTTAATAATTTGTAGACTATCTATTTCCTTATCTATGGGGACATATATAGTATCACCAGGAGTGGTGATGTATTTATTTTTCCATTTAGGAATATAAACTGTATCGGTTGTTTCTAGAGTATCCCATATTACATTTTCAATGTATAAGGTATCATTAGTAAAAGGAGTAGGGTTCTTTGGATTACATTTAAATCCACCCCCCCAATTACCTAATAAAATTATTATAACAAGTACAATAATTAATATACTTTGAAGATTTTTAAATAAGTGCTTCAAGTTCGTTTTTTAATTTTGTTTTATATTTTAAATCTTTTACAATGGCTAATTTTTCATCACCCTCAGCTTCTTTATATTTTTTAGCTAAATCCTTCATGTCTTTAATTAGATTTTGTAATTCGCGAGCTAATTTAGTTACTGAATCATCCTTTTTTAAAGATTTCTTAGTTGGCTCAGTGTCCATATCCATGTCGTATTCCTCATCTTCTGATTCTTCCAATTCTTTTTGCTTCTCCCTTTCTTTAGTTATATCCTTTTCGATTTCTAATTCTTTAGTTTTGATTTCTAATTCTTCAGTAGAATCTTCTTGAAGAAGGGATAGTATTTCTTCTTTAATGTTAGCTTTTAATTCTGATTTTTTCATGTTTATTGGGATTTTAGTGTAAAATTAAAAAGAGATATTGGATGTTTTTAATAATATGAAATTCTTTCTTTTAAATCATCAATTATATATTGAATAACTCTTTCTTCTTTAGTTGGATTAAATTCCTCACTATCATTAGCTAAAATATCAGTGTTAAATACCGTATCTCTTAAAAAATCCTCTATTCCACCATTTAAATAGTTTTTTTCTTGGTCAGTTAATTGAGGAGATTCATTCTCATTTAATGCCTTAGAGATTTCCTCTTTAATAAGTTTTTTTAATTGTGATTTTTTCATGTTTATTGGGATTTTAGAGTAAAATTAAAAAGAGATATTAGCCATTTTCTACTTGAGATGTCTATATCTAAATTGAGTACGGTAAATGAACCTACTCTAAACTGCATTTGGAGTTTGTCATTCTGTTTTCTACGGGATTTCCACCCATTTATAAATTTCATAATATTAGTTTATTTATAAATATTTAAAGGAATATGTTTCATTACGAAGTCTACCCTTTCTTCCACACTCATCCCATCAATTTTGTATAGTTTTTTAATTTTATGGTGATGCTTTGTTAAAAGTGATAAGATAGTAGTATCAATCTCATCTCTATATGTAGCATCAGTTTCTCTTACTCCATTATTTTCAATGTTAACTCCCTCAGGTGTTATGTAAAACATTATATCATACTCATCAACCATATGTGATGCAAATTCTTCAAAATCTTCCTTTTCCCATGGAAGCATTGTAGTAGAGCACTTAGCAAAAGCCATTACATCAATAATTGTTCTATCTGTTATGATATTTTCTTGAAGTAATTCACTAGCTCTTTCAGCTAAAAATACTGCTTGTCCCTTAACTGTTGAATCAGTATTCAAAGGAATACCCATTTCCATAAGATATTTAGAACGCTCTGTTCTAAATTTATAATCTTTAAACTCAGGTAATTTAGCTAAAGCATTAACTAAAGTTGTTTTACCTGTAGACATTGTACCACAAAACCCTATTTTCATATTATATTTTATTATTTAATCCATAAATATACGAAAGCTTTTTTGGGGAGCCAAATTTTATTTTAAAATACTCTCAGCTACATATATTGATTGCGCACCTGATACTGTTATACCTCTAGCACTTAAAGCATCACCTACAAAGTGAACATTGGGATATTTAGTTAAACTTAAATCATCATAATTAACTAATACCTCCTCACTTAAATATTTTACTTCTGGAATATACATTCCCCAATCGTCTTCAAGTGTAGGGAATACTTCCTTCATACCTTGGATAAAATCTGAAATGTATTCAAAATAGCCTTGGAAATACTCTGCTACTACTTGTAGCCCCATCCAATCTATTTGTTTAACTGATATGTCTATTCCTTCAGATGTTTTGGAAGGAGTACGTGAAGGACTATAATATAACCCTGTTGAGTTGGTTTGTAATTTAGATACCACATCACATGACCATTTAAATGGATTATCAATGCCTCTAATTTCCATTAGAATGCCGAAATTTGTCAGGCCATTTTCATATGATTTATCTTTTTTAGCATGTCCATTGTATGAGTGGTTACCATATGTTTCTTCAACGGCTACATATGCTGCATTGTTGTTTGTACAGAAAGAACGTAATGATACTCCTTTGTCTTCAAATTTTCTATATAATTTAAAATCGTAACTTACATCAATTAATTTTTGGAAGTGTTTTTGTGGTGCTTCAAATCGAACACCTATTTGAACTGGTTTAGATTCAGTTGGTAAATCATACTGTTCGGCTAATTGTTTACCAAAGTCAATACCTGATTTACCTACACCAAATATAAGTTTATCATATTTTATTGTTTCTTTTGGAGTATTCCAATCGCAGTATAATTCTTGATTATTAAAATCAATTTCAGTTACTTTAGTTTCCCAAATAAACTCAACACCCCCATCAACTAAATAATCATACCAATTTTTACCTATTTCATGTAAATAATCTGTACCAACGTGCCATACTGGGAATAAACGTAATCCAAAATGAGGTTTAATAAAATCTGGTTCTGCAATTGGATTTGAACATTGTACTTCATCTGGTTTTGGGTGAAATCGTTTGAAATTAGTAATTACTTGATCCATTAATTCCATTGCTTTTTCTTCACCTGTGTATTTAGATAAATGACCACCAATAGATGTGTGGTAAGTTAATTTACCATCACTCCATCCCCCTGCTCCTAAGAATCCTGTCATTACCTCTGATGGTAGTCTTTCATAAGGGGATTTCCCCATATCAATAATTGTGATTTTACCCTCAAAGTTATTATCAACTAATTTTGTAGCTGCATTTATACCTGCTACTCCTGCTCCAACTATTACAATTTTTTCTTGCATAAAGTTTTTATTTTTTATTATTTTGTAATAACCCCTAAATATACGAAAGATATTTGAGGAAGCCAAATATTTTATGTTTTAATATCGAAAAAAAATGTGGCGTCTAAAAGACGCCACAGATATCATTTTATATTTTTAATAATCGACTGGCTATGAATCAGTCTAGAAGTTTGTGTTTGTTTTAAATATCTTCATCTTCAATATCTAATTCTTCTCCCCCACCATCATTAGTTGGCTCATCTTCTACTTTTACCCCATATCTGAGTATGCGAGATATGGAATCAGCTGCTAGGCCTTCTTCTTGTGGAGACATTAGATGATATTTTTTACCTTCAATTTGAGCTATCCAATTAATATCATTGTATATCAAATAAAATTCTTGACCATTACGTAAGTTAATTCTAAACGTAGTTGGTCTTGGGGCTACCCACTCAATAGATGAGAGAAATGAATCGAAGTCAACAGTAAGTAAATTAACTATTGCCCTTTTTAAACTAGGAAATTTAGTTAATTCATCATATTCGGAAGCATCCGTTTCTATTCTTTTAACATTAGCATATGCTTTAGGAAGTAGAGAAACAATAAGTTTTCTTAATTCTGATTTTTTCATATTATTTTATTTTTCCTAAATTATGGGCTTCTATTGCTTTACCCCAATTTTTCTTATCTAAAGTATATCCTTCATCTTCGGCTCTAGTACGTGCTTCTGGATAGTTTAAAGGTATTATTCTATCTTGAGCTACGTTTTTTATGTTGCCATCTTCTGTATATTGACTTTTGAAAAAATCAATTATTTCTTTTTCTGTTTTTAACTCCACCTTTTCAATTTCTTTTTTATTCTTATTTATAATCATGTTGGTGGCTCTACCATACATTACCTTCTCAGCCTCACTACCATATCGTTTAACAAGCGAACGCTTATTACCCATCATATTCTTTATAAGTTTATCTCTTTCTGCTAACTCCTCAGGAGTTAAAAGAGCTTCATTAAGAATATTAGAGTGGATATTACTCATATTACATATATGAAGATGATGTGGAGAAATCTGCTACTAGTTCTTTTGGATCTGTTCCTCTAATGTATCCATTTATTACATTATCCTGGATGTCATCGTAGTTAATGTCAGTTCCTTCTAAAGCTGATTTTACATCAGCTTCATATGAAGGAAGTGTCATTCTCATTCGAGGGTTTAATGATTCCTCTTGGCTTTCGGGGGCTTTAGATTTTGTTAAAGCCTTTATAATTAATTCTGTTAGGTATGGGTTATTCATATTTAATTATTTTTTGCCTTCTTCAATTGAGGCTTTTCTATAATCATTTGAAAGTTTTTTTACTTCTCCTATTAGTTTTCGTGCTCTTGAAGCTGATACTTTAGTTGTTTTTTCGTGTTCTACTTTGAATTCTACTAAAATATCTTCTATTTTGTTCACTATTTCTTGAGTTGTCATATCTTATTTAAATTGTTAATTATATATTAGCTAATTTTTGGAAACGTTCTTTGTCTTCAAAAATATCTTCTTCTACTTCTTCTCTATCTCCCACGATGTGAGCTCTAGTATAAAAAGTAATTGTATTTCCTATTTGATCTACTAATTTTTGATCTCCTAAGGCTTTGGCTTGATCTAAAGCATCTGATAGATTGGTAAGTATTTCATCACCCTCACCAGTTGGTTCGGTTTCTACTTCTACTTCGTCTTCAACTTCTACTTCGTCTTTGTCTTCAACTTCTACTTCGTCTT
>Ga0208299_1001257_pt1 | contig 19477 bp, 51 predicted proteins | sample 15_taG_FD_184089 | JGI IMG/M metagenome (GOLD analysis project Ga0208299, IMG submission 184089) | Marine viral communities from the Subarctic Pacific Ocean - 15_ETSP_OMZ_AT15312 metaG (SPAdes) (version 2) | ecosystem: Environmental > Aquatic > Marine > Oceanic | place: Pacific Ocean | collected...
GTGTTGCTTCTGCCAGGGGTAACAACGCCCGATCCTCCAGATCGGACGTTTTTCGTAACGTTTCCACTTCTTGCATCTGCTGGTGAATCTCCTCCAACAACCCATAATTTGCCAACGAGTAAGCTGAAATCATGGCGCTGTGAATATGTCGTTCCAACGGTGTCATATCTTCCATGGCCTCTGCAAGAAGCTGTTCATCTGTCTTGTAATCGTCCATTTTTTCCATTTTATAACTATCCCTTAGCACGATTGTAAATGAGTTTTCAACGTTGCCAGTCACGAATGAACTCTGTGAGTTCTAGAAGGTGCTGGACCTGGTCGAGACCCAGTGATTTAAGTTCCTGAAGGAACCGCAGTTGCAGTTCGTCAATGTCGATTTCCACGTTCCCTTCTCCCCCAACTTCCACCACCATCTTTTTCACGGTGAATGTTGGACCAATCGTGGCTGCAGCATCTCGAGGGTCGGCGTCGAAGTACTTGACGTCGATGGCGTGCTTCGCCTCCCTCAAACCGGGGCGGTGGGGGTTGTCCCGGGACTCATCGGCAGGATACATCTTGCCGTGAGTGCGCACCGCCTTGATCGCCTGGATTTTCTTACCGGCGTCGATCGCCTCTTTCACAAGCCGTTGCCCTTCGAAGGTAAGGGTGATTCGCTTTTTCATGTGTTCCTCAGCTGAAGTAAACGTTGACAACTGCGCCATTATAGGGTTCTGAAAAGACCCTCACTCCGTAAACCGACTCGAGCAGCAGGTTGACGATGTCATCCACCTTGGTCCAGCTGTCTGCGTTGTAGTGGCACCCACCCTTATACCCAAACTCCGGCATCGGAGGAATCTCGTGGATGTCGGATGCGTTGGGAATTCCGTTTTCACAGTAGATTTCCAAGATGGATTCAGGGCTCCACCGACCTGGTGCCTGGTCGCCAAGATGAATATCACTCTTCACTGCCTTGATGAGGTGGGCGTCGAGTTCCTTGTCGCCGCACCCGAAGACCTCGAGGATCGCTTCGCGATAAGCTTTTTTGATAGTAGCACGATTCATGGTGTAACCTCTCCTTACATTATCATTATACCACAACCGGACATTTTTTGCACGCGATTAGTAGGGCATCGCGTATACCTCGTCCAACAGCCATCGGTTAATGTCTTCATCGCCCAGAGCCACCTCTGCGAGCCATCTACCGTGCTTACTTTTGGTATCCTTATGGGTCTTGATGGTGACGTCCCGATCCATTATCCGCGCCCTTAGGGCGTCCCTAGCGACCACGCCTTCGGTGGCGATGCCAAAAAGCCTGATTTTCTGTCCTCGTAACCATACGCCAAAACCCAGGTCGATATCTACGATGATGCTATCACCATCGTACACGTCTACGACCTGGGCTCTATATTCGTACAAGTCTCCCCCTATGCGGCGAAGATGGGCAGGGATGAACTATTGTGCATCCGCTGAACTTCGTTCGCCTGGACCCAACGCCAGTAGTTTCGACATACCGTCCGAAAGTAATCCACGCCGCCCTCGTTATCATCGTGTAAGACGTACAAGGCCTTATAGCTCGATGAATGTGACAGACGCTTCAGGCGATCGACCATGCCATATGCGACCTCGCGAATCTCCTCGGGAAGCGTGATCAACATCTTGTCTAGACGATCATTGATCATACAATTCATGAGATACTTGTAGCCCAACTTGGACTTCACCATCTCGCCGATATAGTTCACGTACTTGAACTTGATACGTCGTGCCGTGGTACCAGCGCCAAGACAAGCGACCCAACCTTCGTTGTTGTGAACGTCGCGTCGTTCGATCTCGACCAACATCTCGTCGATGGTCATCATCGTCCGACCGGGCAATACGATACTGGTGTTTCCGGCCTCGCAAACCTTCAACACGATTCGCTCGAGAACGTTAGCGCAAATCTCCTCGCCATCCGTATTATAAGCGGCCAGCAAGTAAATGGACTCCTCGTCGCCGTAATCGACCATGTGAGAATACCCGCGACTAATGGGGTGTACAAGTTCGACAACCACGGTCATCAAGTCTTCGCCGTGTAGCCGACATGCGTGTTGGGCGGCAAGGAACGATTTAGCATCAAATAGACCTAACGCAGCATCGACGTACTGGGTTTCTAGACGACCTCGCGTTGTCGCGCAAAGCGCGCCGTCGTGAACGAAGTACTGCAACATCGCGCCGTCTTCCTTTCGTTGCACAAAAACCTTTTGATCCCCAGCCAAAGACCGGATGTTGTCAACGGTCGAACTTGGGACCTCATCGCGATTGAAGAACTTTCGAAAGCTTCGCGATGCCAACTTCACCCCCTCGACGGAACCGGCGGTCTCGTAACTATACGTGAGACCCCGCATGAGGCGCAGGGACTCGGTCCAGCCGTCGCCACCTGCAACGTCGTGGAGAACGTTGTGCGCCGCGGGCGTGTAGTTGAAAAGTACGAGCTTACGACGTGCGTCCAAGTCGAAGGAAAATAGGGTACCTGCCCGAATACCCCACTCAGGTTCGAGCCCGAGCATTTCGTTGAGTTCGCGATTCCACTCGTTCTTGAGAAAACGCCACTTTTGCTTCTTATCATCTCGCGTGGTCATCTCGCTGGTAATGCGTGCGACGAGCCGCGGAAATTCCTCGTGAATGTATCGCCTCTCGGCCTGTGTCATTTCAGTCTTGAAGTTCATCTTCTTCGTCCTCCTCTAGGTCGTTGTAATACACGATGTCAGGATAGTTTTTATATGCTTCACGATCTTGCGCAAAGTATCGATCGGGAATTAACTCGTCCGGATACCCGTCCGGGTGCGGGTCGTCTTGCGTCATAATCGGATCCATTTCACTTTCCCTTCTTGTTTCGAATTTTCGCCCGGGCGATGCGTTTCAACACCTTGTTCCGCATAGCTTTCGTCGGCGCATCGCGGCGGAGGGTTTCGATGTGCGCGCTATCGTATCGCGGGTCAGTAAGATCCCAAAGCGTAACCCACTTTTTCTCGTTTTCTGAGTTTTCTGAGAAGTACATGATCGTACCATATTTGGCTTCGCCTTGGTAGCTTGTGTACCAGACATCATCCCCCTTTTTCCATTCTCCGTATGAATCGGTCATCGTGGTTGGATGAACATTTTGCTTTGACGAATCTTGTTTTTTGCGCGCCATATAGCACCCTCATTTCATTGTTGATTATATCGTAAAGTCTATCGGTTTTCATTTATATTCCGCCGGCGTCGCAGAGGGCGAAGACTATAATGCCAAGCTCGTCTAGCGTTTGCGATCGTTTGGGGTTTGTATTTTTCCACCTCTCGACAGCTTCAGTCCGGTTCGGGGCTCGTATGTAATCCAATACCCTAAATTCATCCGGACGACGCTCGGTCCGGACCATGATTTGCCATCCTGTCATCACTCACTCCCTACGCTTTGTACCACCTCAAGTTCGTCCGACGAGATCAAGCACGCCTGAGTCGCGCCTTCAAACATCACCCAAAACGGTGGCGGCACTATTTCAAACCCCTCTCTAACGTGTTCTTCTAGAACGATACCAATCCCGGAATGATTTGGTCCGACGCCATAGCGAAGGTTTTCGCCATCCATCGCCTTCACCAGATCGCCCGGACAGATTTTCCGATTCTCGTCCTTCGTCCTCTGTTTCGCGCCCATTCAGCTTCCCTGCCCTATAATCCAACAACGTCAGACCAAACTCACCCACCTTTCGTAACAACCTAACGAACAATGTCGTACCACCCCGGGGCCGCAAGCTTGTCCCTGTAAATAAGTACAGGTCCGTCACCCATGGGCTCCAGGATCTCCTTGTGGTGCTTGTCGTATCCCTGACGCTTGCTATCAAGGATACGCGATGCGATCACCCAGATGGGCTCCACGGGCTCCCAATAGGACAGTGATAATTCCTGACACTGGTCAACGTCGATATAGATTTGCTTCATGCTTTCTCCTTCGTAATCCTTCGTCTATAGAGTTCCTCCGCGATGTCGCATCCGACGTACTCGAGGAGTCGACCATTCTTTTCTTGGTTGTTTTCCTTGAGCACCTCGAGCGCATGGCGAAGCTCTTTGGCTGTGAACGTTCTTAGGAAGCCTTCCATTCGATCTCAACTCCTTCGCGGGCGACGTTTGCCTAGGCGACGTCCATCGATGTTTTTCATCTCCCCGTTCACGATGACCGGGTAGGCAACCGCTCCTACCTCGTCCACAAGGGGTTCGTCGACGACCAACGCGATGTGAACGATGGGGTCCCTCTTCGACTGCGTGGTTGTACACCACCCACCAGCCTCACCGAAAAACCGAGTTTCGCCAACCGGGTGTTTCGGGGAAGCCAATTCTCCGAGCGGGGTCTTGAACTGTTTGAAGAGCTTATTCATGCACCACTCATCGAAGCGACTCTCCGTCGCAGCGACCATCTCACCGGCGCCGATACGCTCGATGAATCGTGTTGCCTTGTTGAGGGCCTTATACAGACCCGGATGAGAGGCGAGGTACGACGAACTGTACCGGCGCGCCAGCATGATGCAGCTTCGAATATCATCGACCTGCGGTGCGGTGGGAAGCCATGGCCCATTGAGTTGACAGTTGTCGGCTTCGCCGAGGAGCCCCTCGAGAAACGACTCCTGCTTGGGGGATAGGTCCCAACCGTTGAACACCTTCCGCGAGAAGTCGAGCAGGATGTCGCGGGTCCGAACCTTCAAGCCTTCGACAGCCGCGGCGTCCACGATCTTTGCGAAGAGGACCGGATCGGCCGAAGTGGGAACCGCGTCCTCGATAATGGACATCACCCACCGTCGCTGACCGGCGGTGAAGTTTCGGCCGTGCGCCGAGCGCCTGATCATGTCGTTGGCGAACTTGACGTTACGATGCCAGTCAAGCCCCGCCGCCATGTATTCCGCGACGCGCGCCTTGAGAAGCTCTGCGCGAGCGAGGTCGTTCATACGAGCCATATTGAACCTCCGTGGTAACTTTCCTTACATTATGATTATACCACGGTGGCGATAAAATTGCACTCAAATGCTGCGTACAAACGTTATTTTTTGTTATCTATTTCCTCACAAAGTATCCGGACCTACGTCCCTCTTTGTGATCTTCACGTTAATCCCCCAACGTCTCCAGCGCTTTAAGCTCCCGTCTCATTCCGAAATCGAGTTCGCCGAAAGCTTCCCTCAACTTCTCAATAGCCATACGAACACCGGCCGAACGAAAAGGCATACCCGGGTACAACGCGTTTAGCTCTTTCTCGATATTCGTGATTTGACCCATAAACTCATGGGGGTCGTATCCAATAATTTCTTCATTGATGATTCTTCTAAGTTGTCTCTTGGTGATCTTCATTTACATACTCCACTGACCGTTCTCAGCGGTAACGCTTATCTCTACGTAGCTACGTTGCATTTGTCTGTCGAGTTTCGCCAGTAGCTCTTCGGCGAACGAAGCATCCATTGGAAAACCAGATCGAAGTTCCAGCTGTTGGGGCACATCGTCGATGTATGTTTCTAATCCATCGACCAGCACGGAATCACCATTGGGACTCATTACGATCACGTCGGAGTAATGGTTCGGCCGCATCCGCGCACTCGTCCCCCATGGTCGGTCATGGGTACCACTCAACTCGCCTGTGGGCGAAAAATCACTGACCACCTCGATACGCTGATCATCAAGCGCTTCCCGGATGACCCGTCTAAGTTGTCTCTTTGTGATTCTCATTACATCCCGCCACGGGCATCTGCATGTGTTAGTATCTCGTCAAACGACATGAATCGTGCAGCCAGACTCGAGGCGAGTGCGGCCTCGACGAATCGACGGGAGTCGCGACTAGCGAGCGCCCGGGGCGAGATGCTTATATCCATATCATAGAAACCAGCAAATCCGAGATCGTACGCCATGTCGTCCAGATCTAAAACGCCGATGTCAAGAGCGTCGGCAAAAGCCCTCCAACTGGAGTCTTGAGGCGGTGCAGCGTTACCGTAAGTCCCATAAGCTTCTTGGATAATTCCCTTGAGTTGTCTCTTTGTGATTCTCATTTTTTAACCCTCCGAAAGTTTAGGGCGCAGCCTTCAGTTTAACGATGGCATCAATCACACTCTGGCCACCAAGGTACAGCGCGCTGATGACGACCCAGTCCCCACTCGTCAGGAACCCGCTAGCGGCCAAACCGGTCGCCGTTCCCCAAACGAGAAGCTTCCGTGAAACGACCTTCTCGAGCGCCCGATCGAGCACACCTTTTATCATTTGCATTTAAACACCCATGCCTATTGTCGATTTTGACAAACATAAGTATTCACTAGCGATGGATTTATGACCGATGTTCAACTCAATCCGCTACGCGAATCACCCTCATATCCGACGACCAGATTTTTTCGCGTCTACCACAGTCCATTAGAACGACCCACATTGTAACTTTTCGAGCGCCGCTGCTGTAACACTCGATAACGATTCCACGCCGGGGCGCGGGTGATCTCATCTCAATTAGATCACCGGGCTTCATGTTCACTCACTACCTCGAGATCTTTGCTGTCGTGATATGACCATCCTTCATGCGGCCAGTGAACCAGAACCCTATCGCGAATCCCATCTTTGGTGGGACCGATGCCGTCAGCCATACTCGGGCGGATGGCCATTCCTCTCGGGATCTTCTGGTAAATCTTGAACGCCTGTCGCGCGCCGTAGTAATCCCTGTTGACAGCAACGACTAGTCCTGGATTCGGCCACTCACCGGTGAGATCCAAAGATAGTACCAGATCACCGACTTTCATTGAATCACCTCAAGCCAGTCCCGTGGCTCGTAATCTATCCTGTGTCCATCCGACCACAGAATGCCAACGCGGTTATATTGTGCCTCGGTCTCAATCACGATTCCCGGGATCACAGGAACGCGATCGACGCGGGAGCCACGTCGCCTGGCGTGCCCGCGGTTCTGACGAAACGCAACCAGGTCACCGACTTTCATGCCAACATCCCCAAGTGTCGAGCGAATGCCTCCGTGCCGTCACAACCGATCCGGATATTTCTCACGTTACGTCGTTGTAGCTTACGGTATCCCCTACCACCCCGGACGAAACCGGGACACTTTCTCATGTAGGCATTCATCGTTCGCGCCGGGATGAACTTAGGTCCGTACCCGTCCCATCCAATGGCATACCACTTCGAGTCGCCAACGAACTTCGCGATCTTCGATTCGGGAAAGGGCGATACCCCGTCCGTATTCACACTAACGCATTCCACGAAGACCCGTCGCCCATTCACGGTAACGGCGATGTCGCCGTATCGTTGTTCGAGCATGTTGAGTTCGAAGTTGGTCAGCGTCGGGTCGTTCTCCGCGAACTCTTCCCGGGTATTGACCACATCGGAAAACACGTTCGTCATTTCCGCCTGGACGCGTTCCTGGAACTTCATGCCGTTTCGACACCGTTCGCTATTCGAATTGAAGGCGTTTCGGTTCATCAGAGGACCTCGAGGAGATCGCGTTTGATAAAGGCGGTCTCGCCGGTCTGGGCACACATCAGCTCGGTCATACCGGGCGTCGGGTTACCCCAACCTAGCGTGACCCGACATCGTGCGCGAATCACATGGTAGACCCGATCGCGGTGGAGGGTGAGCCATACCGATCGCGGTGGAAGTTTGCTCTCACCCGCGGAGTCCAGCCCTTTGCTGGCGTCACTGGCGTACCAAGCCTCGGTTTCTTCCGGGGTTATCGGTCGCCTACCGGCGACGATACCGTTCTCATCGTTGAACGCGTTCGTCAGCGGATACCGAAGTCCTCCGCCCTCGCCAGTAGTGAAACACACGGCGGGATTGAGTCGAACCAAGTTACCTTTTCGCATATCATTTCCTCCTTACATTATGATTATACCATGGAAGGAAAATTTTTGCACTCATTTACACATTCCGTATGATCTTCATCTGCAGCGTAACACGTCTTTCACACTGGCCATCGCTCGTTAAGACCACCGCGCGCCAGTCGTTAGGCTTCGGCGGGTCGATAACGATCCCAAAAGCAGAGGCACCCCCCAACGCTTCCCACCATACCAGGTCACCGACCTTCATGACGTTATCTCCACAACGTTACAAGTGTGCCAAATTCCCTATCAAAAGTAGAGAGCAAGCATTCGTAATCGACGAGGGTCATTTCCATCCGGATCCGTTCCCTCTTGAGTTCATCATACCCAAGTTGTTTTGAAAGGTTGTCTGCAAGGGCTAGGAGATAGTAAGCGTTTCCTTTAGGTCCGGTCAGATCGACCTCAATGGGGGTTGGACCCGCGGGTCGTTTTGCTTTCGATTTAATCACTGATAACCTCCAGCAAGGTGGACGAACACGAATCCACCTCAAAGTCTCCGGCAGCCCACTTGTCGAGCCACACGAGCTCCGGGTAAATGTAACCGCTCGAGTTACGCACGGTCAAAACCAGACCGATCCAGTTTAGCCCTTTCCTTTTTACCAGGTCACCGACCTTTAAGCGCAACATCATTTCATCCCTAGCTCTTGTCGTAGCTTTTCATGCAGCCACGCATATGGGTCACCGGTCGTTGCCTTCTGAGTACCGTACGGCATCTCTTTATGATAATAACTTAAGAAGATTTCGTAAGGCGTAACGTCCCAACCCTTGATGGTCGTACGATAAGCCGCGGTAAAATCGGGGTGATGCTCGTCTTCAATAAAAGCCAGAGTCGCGGCGATCTCTTGTACGTTTAGACCAATGCCAAAGTCGTGCTCGAGACCGGTTAGAAAATGACCCTCGGTTTTGGACGCTCTATTGTTACTCATTCGGGCACGACCAAGAGCTGAACGGCGGGAGAGTCGTAACCATCGTCGTCTTCCCAATAGGACCAACCGACGAACTCTTCAGTACCAGCCGCGGAGTCGACGATAAACACCCGACCTCCGCCGACGAACTCAACCTCGCGACCTGATCGATCGACGACCGCGATAGCATCGGCCGGCGGAGACCCACCAAACACCGACACCGGAACCTCGACGCCGCCATCCCCGCGACCCGAATCACCGGGACACGGCTCGAAAGCGTAGTCTCTAAAATCTATAACCATGTTCATTCCCTCCTTACATTATGATTATACCACAAAGGAAACTTTTTTGCACGAGATTGTTTAATCACCGAGCGAGCTCGGTGCGCACGCGATTTTTCACCCCACTCCCCCGGCGTGAGGGTGTTGGCCTAGGTCGTCATCGGGAGTCCACGATCGATCCACACACCGCCTCGCAGTCCACCGGGATCGTCACCATAACGGTGGAGATACCCGGCGGGCAGTACCCAATACCGGTCACGGTGCTATTCCCCGAATCAGAAACGTCCACAGGGTCGATGGACGCCAGCGTGAACATTGCCCATACCGAGACGGCAACGGCTATGGCACCAGTGGCGGCCAACACCACCGGAATCATGTCTACCTTGCTACTTCGAAATCCCATTTTCTTCTCCTTCTTGTAACTCTTGGCCTTCCACCGGGTGAATCAACGGTGGCGCCATCGAACCGGTTCGAGGTTCCCAAAACCCCGCCTCGATGGCCTCGGGTTGGTCGCACAGCGCGAAGTGTTTGGAAACAACGCTCGAGCCGTCGGTCGACCACAACACCTCGTACCGTGGCGCGCCCGGCGGGCACCGTTCACGTCGCGAGACCACCATCCCTACCCGTTCCATGTTGAACGTGTAAACACGGGGCCTCCCGCCACCGGCGTACGATTGATGTCTCTCCACCATGATGGCAACGAGATTGCCAACCACGGGTTCCACCGCCTGCCTATCGGTCACGAACCGTATCATCGATCCCCCTCCACTCGTTCCAGGCCCTCGACGTATTGGGGCGTCAACGTACCATCGTCCCACAACACCATCACCCAGTTCGCCGCGGTCTCGAAGGGTCCGTCCCAGGTGTCGGACGGGAGGTTGAGCGGACCCATCACCAAGCCGACATCACCGTCGCCGGTGTGCCGTACAAGATCGCCGGCGTTCATGCGGCCTCCTCGTTGGTCTTCACCTTCCAGCCCTTCGAGCTCGTGGGCCCGTGCAACACACCGCCGACGGTGTACGTCCCGTTCGCGGAGACCTTCACCGGGACCTTCGGCCAGTACGGAACCGTCGGCCCTTGGGGGAAGGTGCAGCCGAACACACCGACCTGCTTCCCCTTGTGAACCGCGTACTCGTGGACCTCGAGCGACTCCTTGGCAGCGTTGATGTCGTCCGCGGGGATATCGGCGAGCCCGCAGGCCGGGCAACCCCAGTGATACGTTTTCATGTACGTCATCCTTTCCTTACAGTGGTATCATACCACATCGGGGGACGTTTTGCACGTGATTCGCACTCACCACCTCCACGACCCCGAGTTCCGTGGTCAGTATGCCGTCCGTCCATAGCACGTCCACCTCACGGGTCCGACCCCATGCCTTCCGACCCCAGCCCGGGGTCCGGACCGCGTGCACCACCCCGAGCCAGTACATCCCCCGCTGCGGGAACTCCGGCTCCGTCTCATCGGCGTCGCCCGGTGATAGCCTGGTTCTGTACTTCGCCCTGATGACGTCACCGACTTTCACTGATCACCTCCAACTGGTCTTCGTACACTTCATACACCACCCCCTCGCACCAGAGCACCTCGAAGGACGGCGGCCAGCTGGTGTAGGCTAGCCCCACAACGATTCCCACATCGTGACAACCGGTCTGTTCAATGTGCCGAACCGCATCACCGACCTTCATTCCCCACCTCCTCAATGCTCCGCCAGTACCCGCCCAATACGGGTAAGACTTGGTCCTCGATGAGCATGTAATGCACGTGGTGGCGGTGGCGGGCTCTAGATTCCACGTGCAAGCAGGTCCGGGCGTCGAAGGTGCGGAGATCACGATGGCCGCTCCTGTGCCCCGGGGGGATGGGATCGTCCTTTCGTCGAACCGCCAACCAGTTTCTCCCGTAACACCGGCGTTTCACAAACACCCGGTTTTCCTGGGTTGTGTACATGGCGCCGGGCTTAACGTCACCGCTTTTCATCTCGTCACCAGCTTCAGGTCCCAACCGGGCATGACACACGGCCCATCGGACCACAACACCTCGACCCACCCGACCACGGTCGGCCTCTCGCTAACGACCACGCCGACGCTCTCCCTCTCCCTCCGCCAGGACGGTGGACCGGCCATCGGCTTGCAGGTTACGAGGTCGCCCGCCCTGAAGTTCGTCACGATGCCTCCCCGGGCTCCAGCGGAATCACCACCGGTGGCGTCGGAGTTTTCGTCCCATCGATGATGTGGACGCCGTGAGAGTATCGGTCGTACCTGGGACTGGCGGCCTTCACGTGTGCCCAACCCTCGTCCGTCAGTTCGAGCACGGCCGCCCTTTCGGGGGTTCGAACCTCGAGCATCTCGGGACCCAGTTCGATGTAGGCAACCGAGGTGCCCACTCCCCAACCCTTACAGGGGTCGTCGTACCAGTACACGTGCGCCCACTTGTTGGCCTTGACGTCTTCACTCATCGCTCACCTCCCGAATCGGTGTGAGGCACTTTGAGCCTAGGCGGTAGAAGCGTGTCATGTCTTCCGGCGCTACCATCGTTCTAACTGTCATTCTCGTTCTCCTCTACGGGTTCGGGTACCCACATCGTGAGGTGGAAGTAGAGCCTGTCCCCGACGGTCCAGGTGTTGACGATTTCGGCCCCGTTGTCGAGCAACAGGTTGAGGTATTCGCACAGGCCACGGTGCACCGAGACCACGAGGTGTTTTTCTATCATGCTTCACTCTCCTAGGAACTGTTTGGTTTCTCAAAAATTCTCCGGAAAAAATTTTCCAGGAAGGTCGATTCGGTTTCGAATTTCTCCGGGAAAAAAAATTTCGGAAGCTTAGACCGTCCGCTCCCCCAGCTGCCCCACTGAGTATGCAGGGGCCGCCCAAAAGGGGGCCCTAGAAGGCCCTCAGAGAGGGCCTGTCGGGGCGGCCCCGTACTACCCTTCCCATGAGGACCCATCGCTGCCACGGGCTTCTAGCACCTCCTCTGTCAACACCTTGAGATACGTACCCGGTCCGACTTCCGTGGTCAATGTACCGTCCCCCCAGAGCACATCCACCTCACGGTTCCGCCGGCGCGCCTTCTTACCGCGGCCGACGTCCCGGACCGCATGCACCACGCCGAGCCAGTACATCCCACGCGCCGGAAACTCCGGTGACCCGGTCGTCAAGTCCAGGTCCTCGAGAACCTTCCGACGTCGGCCTCGAGCCTCCATCGTTCTGTACTTCGCCTGGATGACGTCGCCGACTTTCACTTGCTCTTCCCCGAGCCGAACGCGCTCGCGAGCAGCCCGATGGCGAACGCGATCGCCAGGCTTGGGACCAGCCCGGGCTCGCCAACCGGAAGCCCGCTGTACGCCAGAGTCCACCACGCCAGGTAGACGAACCCGGTCCGCAGACCCAGCATGACGCCGGAGACGACTGCGATCGCGGTGCACCCCAAGAGTGCGGTCTCTGATTTCCTACCCATGTTGTCTCTCCTTACTGTAGTATCTTACCACGTTCTCTTACTGGTTTGCACTACGTTTCTTGTTTTTAGCTGCGTGCGATGCCTTACACGGCGCAACGTTAAACGCTTCGACCAACCGTAGCTCGCAGTCCCGGTGTCGCATAACCTTCCCGGCCTTAGACCAGAGGACCGTCCATGTTTCAGTATCGCTCGAGGCGTTCATCCATTGGATGTGCTCACCACACTGCTCGACAAGTAGGCCGACGCCATCCCCGTCCCACGGTGATCCTCTCCGGCAGTCCATGACGAACGTCCTCAATCTCACCATGTCACCCACTTTCATTGATCACCTCTAGTTCGTAGGCGGGGTGAGCCCGCACCTTCCCCGTCCGCCAGAGCACGTCGATCGACACTCGTGTCGAGGTTGGTAGGCAGCCGACCTCGACGGGGGTGTACACCCGGATGATCAGCCCGGGACACCCCACAAACCAGGGGTTCCGGTGTTCGACCATGTCGCCCACTTTCATGTAGCACCTGCAGTTCGTACGTGTGGTGAGCGCTCACCTTGCCCGTGTTTGACCAGAGCACGTCGACCCGGTCGGTGGGCGCGTTGAGCAGCCGGTACACCCCGGTGATCAGCCCGGTGCCCAACACAGACCTAGGTCCCCGGCGGTCATGATGATCGACCATGTCACCGACTTTCATGTAACACCTGCAGTTCGGAGGCATGATGTGCGACCAGAATCTCGCCCGTGCTTGACCAGAACACCTCGACCCGGTGGTCTCCTCGCGGGGCGGGGTCGAGGCCGGTGATCAACCCGATGCCCAACACAGACCGCGGTCCGCCGTTCCGATGGTCGACCAGGTCACCCACTTTCATGGAGGACCTGCAGTTCGTAGGCGTGGTGGTTGAATACCGCGTTCGTTGACCAGAGGACGGTCCATCCCTGCCTCCGCGCTCGCCGAGAACCCGCGACGCCCCATTCCTCCCACTCGTCGATGATCAACCCCGGGTTCGGAATCGCGGTGATCACGTACTGCTGATAAACCATGTCGCCCACTTTCATGCTACCTCCTTTGGCCACACCATGTGGACGACTTGGTCGCCAGGGTGCGGTGCGAAGAGGAGCTTGCAGTTGGGGGTGATGACCCACAGCCGCTTCGTTCCCCGCGGCGGAGGACCCGGGTCGGCTGCCTCGCCGTCCGTGAGGATAATGAGTCCGTCGTACTTGCCCCGGTTCTTCTTGAAGTGCTTCATCGGCGCGCTGAAGTCCGTACCACCGCACCGGGTCCGGAAGGGCGATACCTTGCGGCCACGCTTGATGGTGACCTTACCCGACTCGTCCACCGCGGTGTCGAAGGGGAGGAGGTCGATTTCCCGTCGGGTCGCCAGGCTGTTCAGTTCCCCGAAGAGGAGTTCCTGTTCCCTGTCGCCAACCGACCCACTCTGGTCGATGTAGCTCGCGATGGAGCAAGTGTACCCACGACGTGGACCCTTGACCATGCCAGGACACCGCTTGTTGAGTCGCTGCCAGGAGCCGGAGCGATTGGCCCGTCGGGTCATGCCGACCCAGTTGCGAAGCACCTTCCGCCAATCGACCTGCTTGGAGACCAAGGCTCGGATGTCCCTTCGAAGGTCGGCGCTAACCGAACCCCACTGACCGGTCTTATCGCATTCCTCGACCGCCTTCTCGAGTGCGGCCTTGACCTTACCCTTGGCGAGCTCGCGCTCTTCCTCGGTCATGTCGCCCCAACCCTCGTGATCGTCCATGCCTTCACCGAGCTGGGGGTCACCTTCGGCCATCTGCTTTTGGACGTCTTCGTTCTCCATCAGCTTGGTGAAGTACCACTCCTGACTCTTTCCTTTGGGGAAACCATGGATGAGCTGCATCACCGGGTTCTCATGGTTGGCCAATTCTTTTTTGCCTGGCCAAATTCCGCAGTTCGGGAGTTCGTTTTCCGGGATGATGGAGTTGATCGCGCAGTCGGCCGCGATGTTGGCGACCTGGTGTGGATTGAGGCGTCGTGTGGTACAGTGCTCGAAGACCAAGTGGAGGGCCTCGTGCTTAAGCAAGCCTTTGACTTTGTTCTTACCTTCCTTGATGAGGCCGGCGCAGAATTCGCGGTTCCAATAAAGAACCAGGTTACCGTCCTTGACGGTAACGCCCGCTGTGGGGAGAGCAGTGCTCTCGATCTTCGTCAGGCATCGGGTGATGCGACCGAAGAAGGGCTCCTCGAGGAGGAGCTTAACCAAGTGGTCGTCCATGTCGAACGCGGCGGCTTCGGCCTCGGTGACCGGGGGCACCATCGCGTCGGCGGTGTCGATGCCAGTATTGATGTCTTTGTTAGCCATTCGTTTCCCTTCCTTACAATATGATTATACCATAACCAAGGAAAAATTGCACTCAAATTCCCAGAAAACAGCCGACTTCGGTTGAGCCCCCTGGAAGGTGAATGCCATGGCGAGTGCCAGAAACGTAGTAACCATTTGTCTTTCCTTACTATGGCATTATACCGCATGCGGGTCGTCACTTGCACTCGCACGCAAAAGAAAATGGGCCCCCCCGAAAAGGGGGACCGGAGGAAGTTGTAAGGAAGGTGGCCCTTCCTCTCCGGGGGAGCCCGATGCGTTAGACCGTTCTAGCCTTCTGCACCACCTCAACAACTCGCTTTCCAATCTGTCCATGGAGGAGCTTCACGTTGTTGATGTTTCCGCATGCCGAGACCTTCGTCCAAAGGCTGACCAGTTCCTCACCGCTGAGGAGGTCGGCGAACTTACCGAGGTTCCTCGCGCCGCTCGCGGTGATGTTGTTCTCCCGGCAGTGTTCGACGATGCCGTCGACCAGGGTGAACCGTCGGTCGGTGCTCATCGCCTCGACCTTGTCGCTCACCTTGCCCCACCGTTTGATGACGTCCTCCGCCGAGACGTTGCTCTCGTAGTTCTTCGCGAAGTCAATCATCGCGATGGCGGCTTCGGCGCCGACCAACCCTAGGGAGATGCTGTACGCACCCTTGGGGGGTTCGCCGCCCGCCCACTCGGAGGGTGCCATCCCGGCGTGGGTGAGACACTGACTGACCCGGTCCCAGGTAGCGGGGTTAGGAGCGATAGTGCCGGGTTCCACCGTGGAGGGGTCGACCCGAAGGTGAACCGGCTGATTCCGGATGAACTCGATGATGACGTCATCGACGTTACCCTTCGCCCAACCGAGCCAATCCTCAGTCGTGGGCTTGAGGTCACAGACCAGGAACCGACGCTGCATCGCGGGGTCGAGGTCCTCCGATTCGTACTCGGCTCCGAAGTTGCCGGCCGCGAGGACGCGGGTTCCGGGGTGGAGTCGGTAAGGCATACCGTCCGGGCCGTTGCCCAGCTCGCGGTCGAGGACCAACTGAAACGCGCCCTGAAGAACCGGGAGCATCGCGCGGTTGATCTCGTCCAAGAAGAGGACGACCGGTTCGCGACATGCGCGGACGAACCAACCATACATCGCGTTGTGAGCGACGCCGGTTTCGTTGATTGCCTGGAGGTTGGGGATGCCTCCCATGGTGCCTTCATCCATGACCGCGGTCCGGACGTCGATGAGGGGAAGCTCGACGGCGAAAGCCACCTGCTTGGCCATGGCGGACTTGCCGATGCCCGTCGGTCCCTTCATGAGGACCGCCTGATCCGCGGGGAGCAGGGGGGCGATGTGTTTGAAAGTTGCGATATCCATTTATTCCTTCCTCAATTGGGGTTAACCATTTCTTCCTTACAATATGATTATACCACGATCCCACCGAATTTGCACTCAGATTTCAACAAACAGGAATATTTTCTTTTACTTCTCTACCCGCGTTCGATCGCCTGTGCAGGTACACGGAACGCTCAAGGTGATAGAGATCGGCATGACAAAGCTCGTCGACCCGATACCACGTCTTCTTCCTGCGCGTGTCGTCCTCGTCCAGCATGACCGACGCCTCGTACTGGACATCGTCATGCCACCGAATGGCGTAATACGCCCACCCATCTTCGCGAAGGTCCTTACGAGTGATCGTACCGAACCTCAACATCGAGGTGTCGCGAGCGTTTCGGACAAAGTCCCCAATATCCATGCTCATCGTCCGAACCTACTGGTCGACATAGCCTTGTTGCGATCGTAGGCCTCGAGGAGTTCGAGCTGCCCTTCCGTAACATGCGTGAGGCAACCGCGGCTACCACCCTTCGTGATCCGAACCTCCCAGGCCGGGAACCCCCATCCCCGCATCTTCCGGTTCAGGTGACACTCGAACTCGTCGCCGTTGGGCAGCGTCGCCTTGCAGATGTCCGCCTTACCGAACGTGTGGTCTTTCTGTTCCTCTTGTTCTTTTGTCATCAGAACCCCTTCGTTGTCAAATTATACCCGCAAACGGGCGATTGTTCAATTGTAAAAAATGTGTTAAGGCTCACCAGCGTTGAACCGGTGAGCCCAATGATCAGGCGAAGAAGCCACCCCATGTGAAGAGACCCAGCATGAGTGCTTGCGCCGGCGCGTATGCGTAGAAGCTCACCTTCTTATCCTCACCACGCGTCAGCCACCCAGCGCCATAACCCAGGACGAACAGGAAGGCGTAGATGCTCTGAGGAATACCCCACGACGTGAAGAAGCCTCCTGCAATCAGGCAACCGACCAGTGCAACGCCGGAGGCAGCATTCGCCCAAAAGTTGGCCTTACGCGCTATGTTGTGGTAGTGCAGGACGCTAAGCGCTTCGAGTGCGTAGATGGCCAGCAGAATGATTTCGGGATAACCCATTTTGATTTCCTTACTCTATGGTGAAGTGAAGTGGCGCCCGCCTTTCGGCGGGCCAGCGATTGTTCGGTTAGGCGCAGGAGACCCGTGCAATCTCCTTGAAGCCGTGAGCGTTGAGTCGCAGGAAGAAGGCGTGTCCGGCTCCACCGAATCGGTTCTTCAGGGTCTCGAGCACCCGGCAACCGGCGAGCTCCGCGTCCTTCTCCTCGACGCTGAGGTGGACGTGAGCATCAACCATGTGCTTAAGCTTGTTGCTACCGGCCATCTTCCCGCCCTTGTTGACCTGGCCGATGACGATGGCGTTGCAGTAATGCGTCTTACAGTAGTCGGTGATCATCGCCAACGCTCGTGTTGCCGAGCCACCGTTGGTGTGGGTGGTCCCGTCCTTGCGGCGATACTTGCCATCGTCGAGCGTCTGCAGCGAGTCGACGACGATGAAGAAGGGCTTACCCGGGTTACGGGCTCGCACAGCGTCGCACTGCTTCAGCAGCGTGGGGACGTGCGTCTCCGAACCGACCATGAAACCGTGACGGAGGTGGAGGCGTTCGGCCACCATCTTGACTTGGTAGACGCTCTCCTCACCGGAGTTGAAGACCGTTGCAGCACCGCGCGCGGTGAGCGAGTTGCAAAGCGTCAGCATCATAGTGGTCTTACCCGAACCCGGCGTACCGGTGAAGAGGGTAACCACGGAAGGGGTGAAGCCCTTACCGCCCATGGCGGCGTCGAAGTAGTCCACGCCGGAGGCGACCTTCGTCTTGAGGATCGCGGGGACCTCGATGGAGTTGATGTCGGTTCCGAAGCCGACGTCGCGGCGGATGTTGAGTTTCATTAGTACCTTCCTCTCAATGGGTTATTGAACTTTCCTTACAATATGATTATACCATAAGGGGCAAATTTTTGCACTCAAATCGCGGACTTTATATTTAGCGGACGGAGGTCAGCATGCTCAGCGGTACGTCACAGCTCCAGCCGACATCGACGATCGCCTTCTCCCCCTCGACCTGAACGATGGTTCCTTCGGTGTAACCGCCGCGGCCAGACCAGCTCACGCGGTCGCCGGCGCGATGACCGCCCACCTCGGTGGCTTCGATGTCCCGAATGCTTTTGAGCTGATCGATGACCAGACGATTGAGGGTGCGAAGCTGGGTCTCGGTCAACGTGGGAAGCTGGATCGAAATGCGGCTGAGGGGGGTGGACATGTCATTCTCCGTGTTGAAATTCGTTACAGTCTTTCCTGACAATATGATTATATCACAGCCGGCGAGTTTTTGCACTCAACGATTAGGCTGCAACTTCGAGGATCTCCGCAAGGACCATCCCGTCGAGAGTCCAGCCGCTGTCCCATGCCCGCTCCGTGTGGCGCCCCGCGCCTGTCCATTCGAGCTCCGCTTCGATGGCTTCGACCGCAGCCAACCATGTGTCGAACACGCGGTCCCGAAAACGACCCGCCCATTCACCAAGAATCACGAACTTCATTTTGCTCTCCTGAATGCTGAGGATAGGGTGCGACTCGGTTTCGCGCGGGTGCGAGTGAACTAAGCGGGACGGGTCCATCCCTCATAATCTCCCGCGGTGAGGGTCGTATACTCGTCGACCCATCGGGCGGTACCGTCGGTCAGCCGCTCGAGGACGCTTTCGACCAGCTTCACCGCGTCGTCGTAGTCGGGGCATGTGATTCGGGTGACGATGGCACCCGTACGGGAGTTCACCACCGTCGCGACGGTCCGGACGAAGCCTCGGGCCTCCCAACGTTGGTCGTGGAGCTCGTCCATCCACTCAGCGTACGCCTCATGCTCGACCTCGGCCAGTTCGTGATGGTACGCGGTGACCGCGGCGCGCGCGTTGTGGGCGCGGTCCGAACGGTTGTGAGCACGGCGCACGCGGGAGGAGGAGGTGGTGGGCGCGTGGGTTGCGTACATGCGAGTTTCTCCTTACAATTACATTCTACTTCCGATTCGCGCGGAAGAACATCATTTAATTGTAAAATCGGTGTAAACTTGCGCTAGCGTTCGATTGGCGGACCGCCGACGTCATGTTAGGCGGTGTGACAACATGTCATTTTTCGCCGGATGACAGGGTGTCTGGATACTGCCATACTGCTGACAGGGTGTCAATCCGGGCGTAAAGTTGTGACAATGTGTCACTGGCGCGGTGCGCGTGCACCTAACTTCCCTCCCGTCTTCAACCGACCGTTTTCCATCCCTTCCCGCGTAGCGAAGCTTTTCGCCTGCCATGACCGGTCATGCGCCCCCTCTCATGAACCGTCTCGCGTG
>Ga0208299_1001258_pt1 | contig 19445 bp, 24 predicted proteins | sample 15_taG_FD_184089 | JGI IMG/M metagenome (GOLD analysis project Ga0208299, IMG submission 184089) | Marine viral communities from the Subarctic Pacific Ocean - 15_ETSP_OMZ_AT15312 metaG (SPAdes) (version 2) | ecosystem: Environmental > Aquatic > Marine > Oceanic | place: Pacific Ocean | collected...
TTGAGGCCATTAACGTCTTGTATGAAAACAAGTCAAATATGATTTGTGATGTGGTAAATGGTTTTACAGCTAAAATAACACCAGTTTTTGTTGGTGGTGAAGAACCAATGCACCCAATGATGGAAGAACCAATGCACCCAATGACGGGAGAACCAATGCACCCAATGATGGAAGAACCAATGCCACCAATGATGGAAGGACCAATGCCACCAATGATGGAAGGACCAATGCCACCAATGATGGAAGAACCAATGCCACCAATGATGGATAAACCAGAAGACATGTCTGGAGATATGCCTATGGATAAACCAGAAGACGTGTCTGGAGATATGCCTATGGATAAACCAGAAGACGTGTCTGGAGATATGCCTATGGATAAACCAGAAGACGTAAAGTAGTTTGAAAAGTTAAATGTTTTGATTAAAAGCGGGGATATCCCCGCTTTTTTCACTTATAGCCGTCTAGCAGCGCTTTGATAATTTGGTCAAATTTAGCAAGCGTGTCACTATCTAAGCAAGATATAGCGTTTTGACTTCTTAAATCATTTAGCACCGTCTTGGTTACTTTAACACTTGGTTGCTCGTAACGACCAGTTACCCTATTTTGGTGACTTACACCCTTCTTTGGTTCCACAGTGGAACTACCAGTTAACTGGTCATACAAGTCACCAATATCCATACTAACATCACCAGATTTCATACCTTTAAGTTTCATACGTATTTTCTGGTCTGACGTTAGGGTTATATTAATGTTTCTATCATCCCGTAACGTATTACTTTCTCTAGTTACGTCTTTAATTAAAATAGTTGCCATTGTTTTTATTGTTTGTGGTTTATATTTAACGTTGATTTAAAATCATCTGTGAAAGTGCCGTTGAAATTTGTTTACCATTCTCTTTAAAAAACCTAACCCCCTCAGTCGAACTAACCCAAAACATGAAACCATCGGTTTTTTCAAGTGCTTTCATTTGGTTAATAGACTTTTTAACTACCTCCTCGTCCGTTCTTAATTCTAAGGTTATAGTTGAACCTAATTGAATTGTTCCATTTGTGTCCTTATATACATAACCAACCATACCAATAGGTAGACCGTCAGCTTCCCACACATTTTTAAAATAGATTTCTCTAGTTGTCATCATAACGCACTATCTATTTGATTTTTAAGTCTATTCTCTATGAATTTTCTATATTCATCAATTGTTAGATACTGCTCATCACCATTATCAGCACATAGAATTACACCGATAATCTTACCAGATTTATCTTTTACATTCTCCTTTACAACATATCCCATAACTGTAGATTTACTTGTTTAGCCAACAAATATATAAATAATTTCTTAATAAACCAAATGCTAGAAAAATTCCCTAAGACGGGTCTTGATTCTAAAACGAGCCTCAAACAATTTATAGTTAGTGAAGTATGTTGGTATGTCCGATATTTTAATAAACCCCTTATAACTCTTGTTACGCTTCTTATCAAACATATCAACGTATACACTACCGTCCATTTTAAAACGTTGTCTATCGAATTTAATATCAACCAAATCGTTATCGATACTGGTTGCCATTTCTGGTTGTTTCAAACCCTTTAAAGTGTCCCTTAAGGCTTGTATAACCTTCTCCCTCTTATCTTTTGAATCACCAGACTCTTCGTCATAATCCATATCACCATCTTCCACGATATCATCGGCCTGCGAGTCAATAAAGTCTATTATTTCTTGTGTGTCAGGTGCCATTTGACCATCGTCAACAATTTCCCATATACCATCCCCATCTGATGGTAACGAATTGTCATCGTATATATCTAGAAAGTCATCTAAAACGGAGTCTAATTCACTATAAAAATCGTAATCACCATCTGGGTTAAACATATCGTAACCACCATTAAGAATGAAGGCGTTAAGTTGCATTGTTATACTACCATCCCCACGGTAGTCATGACTCAACACTAATAAATCTGAAGCCTTACTAACTATCTCAGACCATCTTTCTTGTTTGGCCTCAAAACTAGCCTCATTAACAACTTCACCAATGTGGTTTAAAATATCCGCTTTTAACTCTTTTTTATCAAAAACAGCATCAACCGCCTCAACGGTCGGTGCAATACCATATGACTCTATCTTTTCCCTGAACACTTGGTTACTCAAGGCAGACTCTAAATAATGTTTATAGTCATCAATTAACCTAGCATCATCACCCTCATAATAATCATAACCCCCGTCATCCCATCTATCATCGCCAATTCTATCAATGAAATAGCGAATCTCATCATTTATTGACGTTGTGTCAATACCATCGAATTCAATTTTATCATCAAAGAACGCAACCTCAATATTGTCTGGTAGGTACGAATTTAATCGTTCTAACGCTTTATCATTACCACTCGAAGCTAATCTAATTAATTTATTTGCCTCCTGTTGCTCCGAATCAAAAATACTTGTAGCCCCGTATTTTTCTAAAAATTTAGTCTTATCCATACCGTGCTTTAGTAAAAAGCTACTAACAGTACTACTATCCATAGTTTTGACGTACTCACGTATTGAATTATCATCTAAAGTTAATAATTCCGTATATGATAGTTGGTGATTTTTACGCCCCCAACGACTAGTGGCACCCATGAATCTATCGTATTTATCCTTAATACTCTTTCGATAAACAACCATCAAAGGTTCATCACCCTTAACAATTTCAAACTCACTATCAGTCAAGGATTTACCGTTTTCCAGTTTTAACCGTATTATTCGTCTAAGCTGTCGGTCATTCAATAAATCGGTCTGGCCTTCACCAGCAGTTAAAAAGTAACCAGACTCAATTAAACTATCCTTAAGTGTATCGTTTAACGAGTTAATCTGTGAATTTGAAATTGTGTGATTGTTAGCAACATAATCCCTTATAAAATCTTCTGGTGCCACATTAGAATTGTTGACAACCAAATCTCTGGACACATCCTCAATATATCGCTGAAGGTTATCATTAGTATATTTTCGCCTTAATACTGAACCATAATTTCGTTCCTCATTCGTTATATTTCTATAAGGAAAATACTTTTCCATACCTTTAAGATTAGGTATCTCAGACTCAACGCCAGACCATGACATTGCCTCACTTGAACCACCATGACGTTTACCAGAATTACTTCTATCCGCTATTGAGTAACCACGGTCACCATAATTCATGATAACTAATTTGTGCTCATTACCGTCAACATTTTTTTGTAAAACATGATAAGGTGTTGCGCCATAACTCAAACGATATGTATTATAATAATTTAACTCTGGTTTACCAATACACCACGATTCACCAGAACCATATTTAACACACTTTGCCTTTGTCTTAGAATCTAATACCAAGATATTATCATCCTCATGAACAATATCTTCAGAATCTGGCTCATATATACCTGACCTCGTTGAAACAATACCAGACTCCAACCACTTTTTATTATTAACCAAATCAACTAAACCACTTTCAATCTTTTTAAAAGAGAAACGTCTTGCCGAATCACCTAATTCACGAACATTACCAATGTATGCGTCTAAATAACGTTTAGCGTTTGACCTGTTATCGGCAAAAGCTTTGGTCTTAACCATCTTACCCAACACACCATCATACCACTTCTTGAATACACTGTCCAGTTGTTCCTTACTCTTAAGTTGTTGTATACTACCAAAGTAATCTCTGAATAAACCAGCTATCCCCAATTTGTCCAACGTGTCTTCACTAGTATCACCAATTCTATTTGTCGTAGCATCAATAACCTTTCGACCATATAATTTGTCCTCTAATAGTTGTGGTATTGTCGTATCTAAACTATCAAGTATTGTGGTTAATCGCAACATATTAACTTATAATTATTTTTTTAACAAGTTATGTGGTATTACAGATGTACTCATATCTTTTGGGATTTCAACAACTTTCCTATTATCGCGCATTTTAGACTTCCAAAATCTAAGAAGTTCTATGAAATCAAGCAACATGACCTTATCAACAACACCGTCAACACCATTTTTGGATGTACTAGGTCTCTCTTTTACCCAATTTAGTGCGTGTTCGACATTCTTTATTCGACTCTCATACCCAAGCGTATCAACATCTTTAATTATATCCGCTATCAAGGTATCATTGATTTGTGACTCCGCATTAACTAAATCACTATCCTCTATATCTCTCAATGGTTTATTTAAACCCAACTTACCCTTAAGATAATCTATACCACTGTTAGTTATACCCCCGAATTTATGCGTGGATATAACTTTACTTTCTTGGTCGGGCGTATCAACGCGCTTAGCGTCCTGACCCGCCGATGGTGAACTAAAAGCCATTGCACCAGCTAAAGTTGCGACCTTTACAGCTGAACCTATACCTTCCTCAACAACATCACCCTCATTCAATAACCCGCTTCTTAATTTATATTTAACTGATACACTCATTTTAATACGTTTAATAATAAATATGTATAAATCGTTACATATGACAAATAAAACATATTTATTATTAAATCAATAAAAAATGATTAAAGAGCTACTGAAAGAGTCATTATTAAGTGTTTATTTTAATAATAAGTTAAATGAGGTTGCCGAAGACCATCCAGAGGTAAAAGCGCCATGTGTTACACCAGAAGCATTAGCTGATGAGATGAATAAAGAGTTAAAAAGAATCAACACTATTGCCAAAGATAGGGCTAGTAGAGGTACTAAAGACGTTATTTATCACAAAAATCAAATACAGGCGGTTATAAATAAAGAGGGTGGGTTAGACGTTGATAAGTTCAAAAAATTAATAACAACACCACCAAAGGTTATATTCGACAAAAATCCAAAGATGGAAAAAAGTGACAAGGGTAAATCACAATTTACCGTGAACACTGGATTACCAGCTATATCTGGTATTGTCTATGACGAGTCAGACGGTCAGTTTAAACATATTAACACATGTCCAGGTGCTGGGGCATGTCAATTAGTCTGTTACGCAAGGAAAGGTTTTTATGGTATGAATGATGGTAAAATTTTAAAGTTGATTAGAAGACTTAATTTACTTTGGAATGACCCAGAAGAATATTACAATATGATTATGGACGAATTAGAACCACTCGCCGTAAAACTTAAACGACAGGGGAGAAGAACGGGTGATGTTGACCAACTAGTTATCAGATGGAACGATGCTGGAGATTTTTTTAGTGAGACATATTTTAATATAGCCAAACGGGTCACTGAAGAATTAATAGGTGATGGATATGATATTAAATCGTATGCTTACACAAAACAGGCTAAATTCGTTAACCTAGCTGGTGATGATTTCATAATGAACTTTTCAAAAGGGTCAGCACCAAAAGAACTTAAACAAGTCGATTTAGATGATGTTAAATACTCTGAAATTGTTCAACGAGTGGATACCGAAGGTAACCCAATGTTTAAAGACCTTTTTGCTAAAGGTTTCGACCCAGAAAGTGGTAAGAAAAAGAAATATGATATTAATCCAGAAACAGGTCTACCAAACTTCATTAAAGGTGGTGCTAATGAACTTAAAAGTCGGGTAGCAAAAGAATATAATATACCAGTTGATAGACTTAAGTATCAGTTTGAATTACCATCAGAAGAAGGTGAAAAATTTGAATACGATGTAATTGTACTACCAACAGGTGATAACGATATAGGTGCGCAAAGAAATGACGTCCATAAAACGTTTTTACTAATACATTAACCAATGAAACAAAGCGTTAGAGAAAATCTTAGAAAAGAATTATTGGTATTACATGAGTCAGACCAGCCAGTGAAAAAATCATACTTAGGTCAGTGTGACTTAGTTAGGCGTGAATGCGATGTTAACGAAGTACACTGGCATGAAATGATGGAAAATAGAAAAAAAATACCCTTCGAAAAATTCATACGGTCGGTAGACATGACATCTATGTTAGATGATGATGAAACACCTGAAGGTTATATACAAGACGCTATTAGACAGGACTCAGAAACCGCAACCTATATATCTAATTGGGGTGACCAAGAGGCTATGTTTTTACAAGTTGCTGGATTCGAATTTATCTTTGTGTGATTAATTTCTAATTAACTAATACAGATAGTTTTAAGTGAAAATTATATATTTATAATAAAATAAAAACTATGAAAGATAAACTAATTCATTTGGTAAAAAGATTCGGTATGTTAATACCCTTCGCAATAACTGTAATATTATTACTAGTTTCAGGCTCTATGGTGGGTGATAACAATGAAATACTAAGCGCACACTATCAAGGCGTTAGAACGGCTATGTGGGTGTTCTTCAGCATATTTGTTGTGTGGTTAGGTACTTGGCTAGTCAGGGTAGGAATACACGCGGTTAAAACATGGAAATTGATGGATAAAATAACTAATTTAAATAAATAATCATGAGAAGAAGAGATAAATTAAAGAGTATTCAAAAAGCTAACAGCTTAGTTGAACAAAGACATCTTGAGGCAAAGGGGTTTCTACCAGAAGACACAACAATGTCTGACTCAACAATAAATGGTGAAAAATATACCTCAACTTGGGCTGGAAAAACTGATAACATAGAAGAGTTTATTGGTTTGATTAAGGGAATTCCAGAAACTTTAGAATCAATCAAAGTAACCAAAGAAACGAAAGTATTTAATCCAGCTAGTGAAAAGTTTGACGGACCTATTACTGACGATAAAAAATCTGCAATAATCAAGATAGTACAAGATGTAAATGAGAAGTTCAAAGAAGAAGGTCAAGAAATTCACACATTTGAACTTCGTTCATATTACGGAGTACCAATGAACGCTGAAAAGGATAGAGAAGCGCCAGCATATATACAATATAGAACAAAGCAATCAGACGATTTTGGTAAAAAAATGTCTTCAGGTGAGTATGGCTCATTGGATTAATTTAAAACATTAATGAAACTACTACCATTACTTAATAATATATTAAATGAAAACTTCAGGTTAGAGCTGACACCAGAAGAAAAACGGGGTAAAGTTAAATATGTTGGTAGAAATGTTACTTGGTACGGATTCCCCAATAATATGATAGTAATCAATAAAGATGATGTCTACGGTATGTGGGGGAATGTATATGATAGTGATAAGTTAGCTCAAGTTGTTGATATGATTACCGATTATGACGCTAGAGACGCTGACACGGTAGAATTAGAATGTTCATATGGCTTAGGTAGTGTAACGACATTAACAGATATTGTAGAAGAACAACAGTCTAGCTATAGTGGAAACTTCACAACCGATTATGATGGTAAAGATGACCCAGCAACCACTGGTAGCGATGAATTAGATAAATACCTTGGTGTTGAATACATGGACGAATTGGATTTCATTTCTGATTGGGTGTCAGAACCAGATATGGTAAAATTCTTTGATGATAATAGGACATCAATAGCGAGAGGTACACAAACAGTGGAATCACTAACTAAGGCGTTTAAAGCATTATCACCTGACAATGAAGAGTATGAAGCACTAAAAGAGTTTTTACAGCTAGAGGTGACACTAAAAGACGCTCAGGATAATAATAAAGGTGACTTTAATAAATTCACAGTACAATTGCGAGATGGACACCATAGGGTTATGGGTGCAATAGAAGCTGGTGAAGAATATGTATGCCTTAACCTAGTTGACGAAGATATAAAAAAATACAAAGGTAGATACCAATTAGTTAATTAATATGAAACTATACCCAATATACGAAAATATTATTACATCAAACGATGAATATAAGATAGACTCTTATATGAACGGAACAATATCAGAAGCCGAATTCTTCAATAGCTTAGAACAACTTCACGAAGGTGTGGGAGATAAGCTAATTAATTTCGTGGGTAAAACAGTTAACAAACTTAAAAGTTATTTTAACGACTTAAAAAAATACGGGAATAAAATAGGTAAAGTGTTGACTTGGTTAATCGGTAAAATTAAGAGTCTACACGATAAATACCCAAACCTAATTAAAGCCCTAGTAATACTTACAGTCATGGTATCATTAGTTATGGTATCAACAGCTAGTATGGCCGCAGGGGGTGAACCAATCAATATAGACCCAGAGTACCTAAATATAGTGCTAGGGTATGCCAATGATACCAATGTAGATGTGCAATCATTAGCGATGCTAATTGACGCTAAAGATGGTGTAGTTGACAGCACGGAATGGAACGCAAACGATATTAAGAATACTTTCGAACATCTAAGACGTGAAATGGCTGAAGTACTTAACAATATGAAAAATAAAGATAATACTACTGGTGATGTTTATATGTTACTCGATATGTTTAAAGAGATGGGGGATAAGTTAGTTGGTTATGCCATTGAAGATATTACAACCACAGGTGTTGATGGTGAAGTTAACTTTACGAGTAAAACTACTCAAATCTTTAGTAAACAATAAAAATAGATTAAAATGTACGAATATAGAGGATTTGTTGATAAAGTTTATGATGGTGATACCGTAACCATTACAATCGACTTGGGTTTTAATGTAAAGGTAACTGAAAGTATTCGATTATTGCGAATTAATACACCTGAAGTTAGAGGTAAAGAACGACCAGACGGTTTAATATCAAGAGACGCACTTAGAGAACGAATATTAGGTAAATACGTTACAATCAAAACCAAAAAAGACAAGAAAGGTAAATACGGTAGATACCTTGGTGAAATATTCATCGAAGACGAAAATATCAACGACTGGTTAGTTACCGAAGGTTTAGGTGAATATAGAGATTATTAGAACAGACACCCTTGTTTCAAGGTAACTTCACTATGCTAATTCGTTATAATCGTCTTCAGACATTTCTTCAATATCCCTAACAGTTTCAATTTCATCACGCATGTTGATAATTGCTGAAGCTTCATAAAATTTACCTTTATTATCTGTACCTACTACATGCTCGTATCCCATATCATCACGACCACTTCCGACAGACTCCCATTCAATATCACCATACATTTGACCTTCTTTTAAATCAGTTTTTCCGTATGATGCTTCTAGTTTATTAAAGGCATCCTCATAATCTTTAGAAGTTGGTACAACATCTTCTACATTATACCATACCGTCTCACCATTAATAAATTTATTTCGTTTTGTATCCCATACGATGTAGTGAGGTCTATTATCATATTCTTCATTGTATATGATAAATCCTATATCTGTTGGTTCTACTCGCCCTTTAACTTCCCTTGAAGTACCATCATCTTTTTTAATGTTAACTGAAATATAATCTACCCCGTCACTAGCATTTTTATTTACCACCGCTTCTCTCAATCCTAATTTTTCAGGGTTTCCAGCTTGGAAAATTACCTTTGTTCTAACATTATTACCGTCAATTAGAACAAGGTCCCCCTCATTATAAGTTGCTAATGCTTTATGTGTGGTGTCACTATCCCAACCTTTACCCTGTTTAGCTTCACCACTCTCTTTTGCGAAAGAGAATTTAGAAAGTATTGAATTTACCTTAGATGTTGCCTTACCATTCATATGAATAGAGATAGAGTTTTTACTACCATAAGGCTTGAGATTAGAAGGGTTCCATATGATACCTATCAACTTTGGATTTTCATTAACTTTATCGACTACCATTTTTAGCTTATCAGTTCCGAGTAAAGCCACTTGGAATCCAGCACCTTCAAGTTTTGGTTTAAGTGTTTGTTCCGCGAATTGCTCAAGGTCAGTAGTAAGAGCCTCAGTTAACACACCCTTTGATTCAAGATGTCTTTGTTCCGCTAATAGGTTAGCTCTCTCTATATTCTTTAATTTATCTCTTCTTCTCATGGTAATTTAGTATATAACAGTAAATATACTGTAATTGGTAAAAATCACAATACTTTACCACCACACAGGGGTGAAAATTTTTTATTAACGCCAACAAGTTTGCATACCCAATATTTAATGTATATATTTGTGATATGAAAAATCTAATAACCATACTATTGGTGTTGATGGTGTCAATTACCAACGCACAGGTATATATTAATATCAGTAACAACACGTTTATCACATTTGATGGTGGTATTACAGTCACGCTAGACTCACAGACACCAAACACAATAAGTAAGATAGGTAATGTCGGTGGTATACTAACCAATTCAGAAAACGATAAACTCAGGTGGAATATAGGGAACGCAACAGGACAATTTTATATACCATTCAGTTCATCCTTTGGAAATACAATACCATTTATATATGACATTACTAGTGGTGGTGACGCATCTGGTTATATTGACTTCACAACATATGAGACCGATATAGTAAATAACCCACTACCAACAACAGTAACCTCAGTATCCGATGACTATGGTACCAACAACTCAAGCAGTGTTATTGATAGATTTTGGGTAATAAACACTGACCAATACACAAACAAACCAATTGGTGAATATACATTCACATATGATGATAATGACATCGTTGGTAACACAATTGACGAAACACTATTAGTGAACCAAAGATGGAATGATGTCGATAATAAATGGGGTGATTGGTTGTACTCACCAACAGCAGATATCGCAAACAATACAATAACAATAATGATAGCCAATCCAGAAGACCAATACAACATATGGACGATGGTTGACCAAGGTAGTCCCTTAGCAATTACAATCACAAGGTTCGTTGGGTATTGTATCGACCAAAATACGAGGAGCATCACAATAGAAACCGCAACTGAAGAACTAGGTGACACGTTTAACATAGAACGTAGTTATAATGGTATTGATTTTACACCCTTTAGAACAATACCATCGGATGGTAATGTCGGGGTTAAAACAATTACTGACGACCAACAATTCGATGGTAACGTATATTATAGGTTAAATAATAATGTAATTGTAATTACTTGCCAAGCAGACGAAGAAACAAACATAAGACCAAACCCAAATAACGGAACGTTTATTATCAGTGATAAAAATCTTAGGTCAATAATTATATACGACCAGTTGGGTAAAACAATATACCAAAATGATAACCTGACTAGTAATATTATAACACTAGATAATGCAACCAATGGGTTATATTACGCAAAAATAAATAATAACAAAACCTTTAAAATAATAGTTTCAAAATGAAAAACCTTATAATAGTATTATTATGTATAATAACATTAAACACTTACGCACAAGTAAGCATATCAAACAGTGGTAGCTTCACACCAACAGAAACATTGGATGTTGATGGTACATTTAGAGCTAATGGTAATGTATATATAGGTACAACTAGCGGTACAAACAACGACATATATGTGAGTGATGATATAATCGACTGGGACAACTCAACATACAGAATTGATATTGGTAGCACCAGCAGAATGAACGAAGTTAATTTTGACGATGGGTCAAAGACAGACCCTAGCGTTTATTTTGAAGATACAAACACTGGTTTTTTTGCACCAGGTGCTGGACAAATTGCACTATCAATTAATGGTACGGAAACTATTAGGGTAACAACGTCAAGAAATGTTGGTATCGGAACAACAACACCCGATTCAAAAGTAACGGTAACTGGTGGTGATGTATATGTAACTGACATCGGTGACGGTGTAATTATGAAATCACCAGATGGTAACTGTTGGAGAATGAATGTATCAAACGCTGGCGTGGTATCAGCAACGTCAATAACCTGCCCGTAACCAAAACAAAATTAATACAATTTTCTCAGTTCGGTTATTATAACCTTCTTTAAACTAACAGATTCTGACATCTGATAATCAGACTCCTCTGGCTCCTCATCATAATCACCGAATTCAACGTCATCAATTGCGTCACTAACCGAATCTGGGTCACTGTGATTATTAATTAACAACCCAGCACCCTCCTCATCCAACATATCAATCAACCCGTCTTTAGCCAATAAAGCCTCAATTAATTTATCTTTATAGTTTGACGCATTAATCATCTCCTCCAACGTATAGTTTAATACACCCTTATACCTATTCATCTTATCCAAAAATGTTGGGTTCTTTATTACAATGGCACTTATGGCATCCTTACCGTCAACCATATCAAAAAACTTAGTGAAACCATATGGTACTAATTTATTCACAAACGAATCATAGTTAAATAAATTCTTAATAAGCCCTGACTTATTATTGTTCGGGGTATACTCCAATATATCTTGGATATTCATAATACTTGGCTTATTACCAAATATCTTAGCAGCCAATTCTGGGTCCAATTCACCCAAATGGAAATTAGTGTTCGGTAAATAACCAGTATTTGTCTTCAACTTATCAATACCACCCCAACCATCATTCTGTAATAACCACGCAATGTATTTATGGTATTTAGATATTGGCTTCTTATTATTTAAACCCTTTATCTGAATACTACTCTTATCTTTAGGGTCCCAATCAACCGTAACATACTCAGAATTACCTTTGACCAACCTAAGCAAATACATATTAGACCTAGACGCTGTTGCACAATGACCCATACTCTCCCTAGATTTAGGACATGTATTGGATTTCCTTAATACCCAACTAAAACCATCATCAAACGTATGAATTATCTCATCCTTATCATCCAACAAATCCTCAACACTACCACCAGCAGTAAGTGAATTATGCCACTCATCTGCCATAGCCAACGCCTCATCCCAAGTCCTATTCTGCAAAAACCCTTGTCCAAGCTCAGCTTGCACTTGAGTAGCTGGGTCATCCAACCAAGCCTCAATGTACTGATACTTACCAACCAAATCTTTTGCGTCACCAAAAGATAATTCCTTTAAATTAATCTTAGGTCTATTCTTCTTACGCATTAAGGATATTATATCACTGTAATCACCGTCTAATGTCCTATAAAAATTATCTAAACTAACCTTGTCCTCATCAGCAACATTACCCATATCCTTCGAATGCTTAGTCTTCAAAGAATTTACAACCCAAATCGATAACTTATCAGACAAGTTATGCGCCCAATCAGCAATCTCCTGAGAAACACCCAATTTATCAACCAAAATCTTTCTATTATCCTTTTCAGTTAATAATGATTCCAATAACCTCTTTCTTATAGTATTCGACATACTCACTTGTTTAGATATAAATATTTAAGTTTTACTTAAAATTATAATATTTATTAATAAATTAAACCAATAATAATATTTAACTGGTAATATTAAACCATGAAAGCAATACTAAAAGAAAACCAAAACGAATTCAGTATCAAACTAGGTCCTGAAGAAACAGCCAAAAGCGGACTTAAATATAAAAAACTATATCTATTCGGGAACTCCTTTGAATTAAACAAAGACCTAAAAAGTCTTGGTGGTGGCCTAGGTAAGACTTTTGGTGCTAAATGGGATAAAAACGCTAAAAAATGGTTTTTCCTAACCTTCAAAGATAAAAACACTGACGAGTATAACACAAATAGTGTTATCAATAAAAGGGTGGAACCCTATATAAATAAAGTTAACGAATTTTATAAGTATACATTAGACTTGGATACATTAATAGACGAGTTAGAAGATTATACACCAGCTGAACAATCAACAGACAAAAATGCGGCTCAGGTCGCAACAAAAGAAGAGGCCACTGATATCAAAAGACGACTTGAACTATTCAAAGATGAGCTTTTAAATATCTCATCTAGTGAAGAACTGCAAAACACAATGAAACTAATGATGGATGTAAAGGCGGGTAAAACCAAATTCGACTTTAGCCCAAATAATAAAATAGCAATTAAAGCACAAAGACCTGACGCAACAATCGTATGTAATAAAAACAATTGGATGAAATGGTTTAACAGAACAATTAAACCTGACGCAAAACCAATCTTCGTTAACTCAGCATCATCTGGTGGTTATAATAAAAATATAACAAACGATTTCTTAAGCAAAGTGGGTTCATCAACCTACGGTAATCTAAGCGGTAACCAAAAACAACAACTACATAACCTACAAACAAAATCAAAATACGGACAAGCAACAAGCTATGCTTGGGTCGCATTCTATGATGTAAAAGATACAACACAAATTGAAGGTACATATGACGAAATCGGCGCAGATATTGAAAGAGCAGAAAAAGCGGCAGCTGAACTAGGTAACACACAATTAGATGGTGATACACAAACAACAACAGACAACCAAATAATTAAACCAGTACATGACGGACTATTGGCATACGCAAACGCACAGAATGTTGGAATAACAGCAGACAAAAATGTTAACGCAGCATCAACCAAACTTCTGGCCTCAGCACTACTAAGCCAAATACTTAGTGGTAAAATATCAGGTATAGCATCTAAAGCCGCCGCCGAAGCCAAAACCGAAACAGCTAGAAGGCAACAAGCCGAAGTAGCATCATGGCAATTTATGGACGCATTCGATGTTAAATACAACCTAGCTGATGTCGATATGAATATGATATTCGGAGCACCAGAAGTTGGAAAAGATTACCAAACACAAAAAGATAACCAAAAGAAACAAATCAATAACGTTCTTAAGGATATCTCCAGTGCCGTTAACCACCTAATAGACTTTGTTAATATAAACATTAAAGATACTGCAAAACTAAACGAAATCGAAGGCGGTATACCACAAGGTAAACGTGTTACACCAAATGATATAGCAAATACATTAGGCGTAAGCGATATGATTAACGAACAAGCACTATACGAAAGACTACGTAAAAGAATTAATCTAATCTAAACAAAAACGTATGCCTATGTAAAAAGAAAAAGCCTGCAACTAGCAGGCTTTTTTATTAAAGTTAATTTTAATTATCTTTAAAATGTCTTATACGCTGTAAGTTCGTATCGACCAGAGTCCATTCTATAGATTGAAACCCTAATGGCTCTATTGAGTGGCTTACCTGATTTACCCATAATAGGTTCACCATCTTTCAGCAATGGTATAGTAGCACTCTTAGTTTGACCATAAGATATACCACCAGTTCCGAATTGAAAATTAACATCATCTTCATCTAACTCATAACCCATTTCTTTTGCCATTTCCCTAACATGGTCAAGGGTGGCTGAAAGGGTTTCGAAATAGGTATCTGAATCCTCTTTTAACACATCAACATTAATTGATTCTTTTTTAAGACCTGTTAATTTCTCAAACTCTTCCCTATCAATATTACCAGCCATATAATCATTTACATGCTTTGTAACAGCCTCACCTGTCTCCTTATTAGTTGCTTCTAATTCATTAATGGTGTCGTCTTGTTGTTGACTCTTTTGTTTTAACATACCCTGCTTAACAGTAAATAAGTAAGTCTTACTATTACTAACTAACTCTAATTCACCTGTATTACCCTCACTTGGAAGGAACACATCTTTAGCGTTATTACCAACCACAATAGTTTGCGTATCACCTATAATATGATTAGGTTCTAATTGTACATCAACACGTAAAAAATTTGCGTTGTCGAAACTAATTTTATTAACCCTAGTAACTCTAAGTGTGGTACGTTTACCATTAAAATCAAATGTAAATAAATCAGAACTTGGGTCAGTTAGATTTAGCTTTAAATCCTTTTCCAAATTAGTAGATTCTGTACCCTCCGTTAGCAAACCCTTTGATTCAAGTAGACAGCGTTGAGCCTCAGTAATCTTAATACGCTTACTGTTCTTTTTAATACCAGCTTCATCAACCTTCTTTCGTTTAGGTTTCTTATCGTTGTATTGCTTTTCAACCTCACAAGGGCAAGTGGCTTCGACATCATGACCGTTAACATTGGTTTCATATGAGCCGCTACCGTCACCACCACATGGACATTCATCGTCTTCTTTTAACACATCAACATTATCTTGCATCATAGTAGCGCCCTCTTCAAAACCGCTTCCACCATCAGCAAAACCTGCGGCGTGTGCCATACCAGATTCATTTACAACACCTTTTGATTCAAGGTAACGCTGTTCAGCTAATAGATTAGCCTTAGCTATATTCTTTGATTTGTCTCTTCTTCTCATTATTAATTTATCATATAACAGTAAATATACTATAATCGATAAAAAGCTACTGAATTTTTTTCCTGGAATTTTTTAGAGAGTACCCCGATTTTAAGGTCGACTTACAATTTACCCAAAAAAAATATAGAAAAATTTTTAAGGCCACCCATATAAAAGGTATTGATTTAGATTTTAGGGAAAGGCGACCTGTGAATATTGAAAAAATTATAGAAAAATTTTACGAACGACATCGCCCCCCTCATATAACAACGTAACGGGGGGGTATGTAAGAGGGTTTACGGGAGGGGGGTAACGGGAGGGGGGTATATAACCAAAACACCCCCCCCTGCCCCCGTTAACATTATGTCTATTAGACTATCTTATCTTTATGGTATATGGACATCACTTTAGTATTAGGGTCGCTTAAAACGCATTAACAACGTCCACGCTATATAGGTATAAAAAAACCTGCAATTACTTGCAGGTTTCAATTATTTTGTTATGGGGTTAGGTTATTTGATAACCTCGTATTCAACCCCATTTACATTCAACCAAACCAACCTTTCCAAGTATGGCGAAATAAGACCGAAATCATCCGCTTCGTTTACCAAACCTCTACCTTTGGTAGTTGGCTTGTTAAAGTAGCTTGGAGCGAATAGTTCGCGTTGAATTGCATCCTCTCGGCTAATTTCCATTCCATTGTGGAAGTAAGTTGTTTCACGCTTTGCACTTTTCAAAACAGTTGCGTAAAGCATATATGCGCCAGTTTTATTGCTTTGGATGATTGTGTTTGAAATTCGAGTTTTACCTTTCATCGGGTCGGCTACAAAAGAAGTATCTCCGCTTAATTTGATTACTTTCTTCGTGTAGTCGTGATTCAAAGTAGCGGTTAGGCAAACTTGCTTTTGAAGTTGCTTCTTTCCACCTTTGGTTTTACTCTTGCTCTCATCGACCTGGTAGCATAGACCAATAAAGGTACTTTTTGTGATAGGCTTCACAATTTCCATTAGTTGTTCTGGGGTTACTCTTTGTGCGTTACTCATTTTGTGTGTGTTTTTAATGTTCAAGGGCAAACATACGGAATACTTTTTAATTGGCAATGAATTATTTTCGAGAGTTATTAACAATTATTTTGTTAATAAGTTTTATTAGGAATATCCAATTATAATAACTACCTTTGCAAATTATTTCAGAATTGGTCAAATGGTAATGGAAAGGTACTATAAAAAAATGAGATATGCAAACTTTTAATTAAAATAAATAAATTAGGAATTGTTAATTATTTTTATATAATATATAATAATATAATATAGCACTATAATATAATATTGTGTCTAAGCTCTTATCTATATTAAGATAGGTATTGATACCAAATAAGTTATAGTGTGTCTTAGGTACGTTGTTAAGGTTATGTATGGGCATAAAAAAAGGACATCCGTTAGGACATCCTTTAGTTTTAGTTATGCACCATTACCCTACCTTTGTTATGTCTTGAGGGCAAAATGTACTTTCCTCTCTACCGCCATAAAATCCATCTTCACATATTACTTTAATACCACCATTACAACCCTCCTCAACTTCTATTATAGTACAGTTTTGATATTTGTTTTCTCTCCATCGGTGCTTTACTTTGTCACCTATTTTTAAATCTTTTTTATCAGCCATAATTACTTTATTTTAAATTATGTGTGTTGTGTCTTATGACATTACAATAGTACAATAAAAAACAATACGAATTACAAAGTGATGAAAAAAAAAAGACATCCGTTAGAATGTCTTTTAATTATTATATATTATATTATAATTAACGCACTTGGATTTCGTGCGTTATTACATATAGATGTTGTTGGTTTCTTGGGATATTAGGCGCGAAGTGATGCCCTAAACCATAAACCATCTTATCTCTGCAAGGTGTGAATTGAGATGAGTTAATTGTTTTAGTTTCGGTTAGTTGGTCAAGGTTAACACTTTCTAACCAATCCTGTTCACTTGATACATCAACCATCGGTGTTGCGGTAATGATAATGTCAAGATGAAATTCTTCTATATTTTCACCAAATGTTTTAGGTGTGAATTCTGCGTTGATTACAAGTAATATATTATTTGCGCTTGATGCGCCTTGCTTTTCAACAGAAACTATCATATCAGACGTTGTTATGATGTTCTTAGAACAAGATGATAAAGTAATTACTGCGATAAGGATAAGTGATAAATTTTTCATTGTGTGTGTTTTTTAATGTTCTCTACAAATATACAACTAATTTCTTAACCACCAAATTTTATTTACCCAAAGTTGGTAATTGGTTCTGTCGGCATACTTCGTAACCCTCCTTAGATGTGTGTTGCCAATCAATACAACCACCATTCCTTTTATCGGCTTCTTGTTTGGCTTCTCGTTGTTGGTCGAAACTTCCAATCAATACACCATCTTTATACAATTGCCATGCCTTCTCCAAATGTGCTTGGTCTATTCTTGCTTGGTTCATTAAAAGAATTATGTCGGTTAGGGTAAATTTACCATCCAATTTTATGATTCCATCACTGATTGCTTGTTCTACTATTTTTGCGTTATCCATTGTGTGTGTGTTTTTAATGTTCACAACAAAAGTACGACAAAAAAAATTAACTCACAAGTTTTTTTTTACGAAAGTTTTTCTTACCTTTGTATGATGTTAATAGTTAGACCATTTGATTTGGTCGGTGTCTATTAACATTAAATACTATTAACGCCATTTAACACCCATAACTATTTTAGTGCCTGAGTTAATCATATTAGTTACTTCAGACCATTTACCATCATCGGCAATCCACTCTAAGTCGTCTATTGGGTATTTGATTTGGAAATTACTATATGCTTGTCCGTGACACGATAGTTTGTAATCGCCTTCACCATTTTTCTTAAATGTTAAGCGATATTCATTATTATTATAGTCAGTCAAATCAAATTTAACTTCTCGTGGTGTTGTACCCTCAACAGATTTTAATAATGGATTCATTGTATTTGTTTTCATTGTTCTCTACAAAGATAATAAAATATTTTGAATATACAAATATTTGTACACAAGTGTGTACATATAAAAAAACACATAGGCAATAGCCTACCATATGTGCCCGTTCATAGCATTACGTACTACTATGATTCAGAACCTGCTTGACTACAAGTTCTTACTTTTTGTGTGGATGAGGGCGTATCTCATCACGGCTTGTTAACCCACACATGTCCGCTTTCACATATGCTTGGAGTTTACATTATGGCTGTCAAGATGTTTACCACAATGCCTCATTGTTGTAAAACATAAGCCTACCCACGCCAGTTCCATTTATACGCTGCGTGTTCACGGTCATGCCCAATAACACTGGGTTTAATATGACATCTACCACCATTACAACGAACCTTAACGTCCTGATATTCATCACCATCAGAATATGTTTTCACTTTCATCTTTTGAACAACAGGCAATACCCCACAAAAGGGGCATGGGTCAAGTTTTATCTGTTTGTTTTTATTTTCCACGCTCTTACGATTTTACAACAAGGGCTATAAACAAAAGCCCCTGAAAA
>Ga0208299_1001259_pt1 | contig 19435 bp, 8 predicted proteins | sample 15_taG_FD_184089 | JGI IMG/M metagenome (GOLD analysis project Ga0208299, IMG submission 184089) | Marine viral communities from the Subarctic Pacific Ocean - 15_ETSP_OMZ_AT15312 metaG (SPAdes) (version 2) | ecosystem: Environmental > Aquatic > Marine > Oceanic | place: Pacific Ocean | collected...
CGAGGTCTCCGGCCCACCAGGCGAGGAGAATCTGCCCACAATTGTGTGCTCTGATTTTGCGCGAACGGGAACAATATAGTCGTTTAGCAATGTACCGTACACAGACTGGACTGAAGAACTGGAAAAGCCTCCGGCCTTAACAAAGGAACTATTGTTTGTGGCCCTGTCTGATGCCATAATGACTTCATACTTCTTCGAAAAGTTCCCAATAGAAGATTGCAGAGTGCCGGAAACCGTATCAGTAACAGAGCTAGTCGTCTGCCTGATGTTTCTGGTGTTGACCGGTCGTTTTGTCGCCTCGTCGCGGTAATACGATGAGCGTGGCTTATTAACCCCTTGATGCTTAACTGTTATCTGGCCCGTTGCCAAGCTCAATTCATATGCCTCGATACGGTCAACGGCAGAATCTAAATTGCCAGGACCGAGCTTGGATCCATCATGACGATTGATGTCGGCATGCCGATGCGGCGAACCCCCAACAAACCGTTCAGCGAAGGGCCCTTGCATTGAAATCTCATTTGTTACTGGTATGTTGTCGACATGATTGTTGGTTATGTCAACACCGGACATAAAATCAGATGTTAGCTCTGAGGCGTACCCGGTGGGAACGGAGGAGCTATATATCGTAAACGGAGCATGCGCTTGGTTTCGCTCACCAGTTACGGTAAAGTATTTTTTCTTCTTTTCAAGCTCTTTTGGAGTGTTGATCACATCATTAGAGTCTAGCTCAGATTGAACATTTGACATAACTAATCCATCGGTAGATCCGAAAGAAATCAGGCCCCGATAATATGTCTTCTTTTGGTTGGCGAAACTAACGCCTCTATTGCGAATCGCATCTTTGATGTCAGAAGAAAAGTCAAAAACCTTAGTTAGGCTTCGAGCTTTATAAACTGAGCTTTCATATGACCCGGCGCTTGAGTCATATAAGAAGGGAGCGGAAGACGAGGCATGATAATGTCGGCGCTGGCGGAAGCGGCGCCGATGTGAATTTATAATTGCATCGCCAGTAGTTAATGCAGGAGAATCGCTTTCCGCTCTCTCGCGCCACCATTTGGTGTTTTGGTTTTGAGGAGTTGAACCACCAGTAAAGTTTGTTTTAGTCATACCAGCAGTACCAGAATCTGTCAAAGTAACAGTTGTGTTGCCAGCTTCTCCTGCTGTTGCCTGAGTTACAGTTACAACTGCTCCATCTACTGTAGCGGTGAATCTTGTTCCCGACGGGCCCGATGAAGTGTTAATAACATTCATTAAGTTAGTTGCTGTTTGATTATTTGATGTGGTGGCCTCAAATGTACCGTTAACAGAACTTTGGTCGCCTTGTTCAAAGTCATAATTAGTGCCATCAGTGGCAATCAAGTTTACCTTGTCTCCGGCGTTGAGTTCGGTGTAGTCCGTGATGGTTATTGTCGCTGTTGCGGCTGTATCGGGAAGTGGCGCGTGGCCCAATCTCCACGAATAGTTTTGCTCTTGATAGCCCTTAATGCCCCCTTCAGTAGCTGCAACTTCCTTAATCATGGGGAATTTGGCGCGATACTTATTTCTTTCCAAGATATGGCTTTCTATTACATTTAAGATTCCTTCTGATGTTCCCACAGATGCCGGTATTAATTGAAGAATCATCTCTGAAAGAGAAGAGTCTATCCATTTATAATATTCTATATATTTGTCAATATCTGGAGCGTTCTGCACCCTTTCAAAGAACAAATTCCGTAATTTGTCTAATCCCTTATAACCCTCTCGATATCTATTAACGGGGGCGCCAATTAAGCTGTTAAATTCTACAATAGTCCCAAACATATTGAGCATTTCTTCAGATACTGTCTGGTACATGTTTTTCTCAAATGTGAAATAACTATTGTCTATCCGAGATTCACGGTGATAATTGGCATCTGACACGGAGGGTATGCTTATCATATCAAGGCCGCTGACAGACTCCGGAGGTTGCAGTCTGGCCGACTGTAAATATTCGGTTACGACTGAAGAAGTACTAGATGCTGGAAACCCTATGCCTTGGCCAGTATATTGATTGCCAACTATGTTGCCAAAAGAACCAGGATATCTTGTCCTCAAGCCAGAAGAGCCAGAAGAGAAATCATCAACGGTAAAGATTCCTGCGGTGCTGGAGGAGTTTACTGTTGAGAAATCCCAGTTTAATGCCAGCGTCTCAAACTGTGGAATTTGCATGCCGTCCAGAGTGGTGCCGAGATAGGTACTGCGATGTACTCCGGAAGAACCATAGTTTTCTGGATCTTTTGCATGGGCCAACAGAGTTTCATCGTCCAAATATGATGCCCAGTGGCGCAAAGAGGTTGCGCGGACATCGGATTTGAAATTAACAGCGCCTGTGAAGTTAGTAAGATGGGCGCCGACATAGTAGCGACGATTTGCAGTAAGATAGCTGGATGTCAAAGATGCTGTTAAAGTAAATTCGTTTGCCACCATGTCAGAAATAACATTAATGCCTTTGAATTCTAGACTAGCAGACTGAAGGGTAGATCCAGTAATGGAAGAGCCTACAGGATGATTTTCGTTCCTCAGTCTTACAGAAAAATTCCACTTCTGATTATCATATACATCGCCGTAAAGGCTACTAGTAAGCGAGAAATTCCCAGCACGGTCTTTTAATAGAAAATGCGCATCAGAAGATTCTTCTTCTGGTCGGACTGCATACAATTCAAAGTTAAAATCATGAGCAGCGCTGCCAGTATCCCAAGTGAAGACTAATGGATCCCATGACGCGCTATGACATCCGAAGATAGAAGAAGTCAAAAAAGATGTTGAAAAATACTGCTGATTACCCTCTGTTGCGGAAACTTTTCTTGGAAATAAGACTTCAATTTCAGCGGTATTCGCAAGGTTCGCATCAGTTCCAGAAATATAGGTCACATCTGTTGTGTTCGTGTTGCCACTAGATGTTTGCTGATATACTGAAGCTGCAAAGTTTTCGGGCGAATTAAAATTGACAAATCTCTTCTTTGCAACAGACGATCTACGACTATCTACCAGAGGGAATGTTAGTTGATCAGAATAAAGATTAATTTTAATCAATTCATCATCGACACCATAACACCTGATCAAGTTGCGCAGAGACTCCTCTGTTCCTTTAGATTTATAAATATAAGAAAGATTGTTGAAGATATTCTGATATATTCTGTTTTTAATTTCTTCTAGATCTAATTCAAAGCCCTTATCTTCATTTCTGGCATGGAACCACTCTAAAGTGCTAGCATCATCAAAGATTCTTGGCGTGTTAAAGCCCCTAGCTTGTAGCATTTTTTGCTGGTGGGGGAATGGCGCGGCGCTGGCTGTGGTGTATGTTTCTGTAACTAAACTTGGCAAGGCTTCGATCTGATGGTGCAATTCGTCAAAATAGCTTCCTATTATCTGCGTCAACTGCTTCAGGTGTTGGGCCCCATAATCTTCCTCTTCTTCTTGCAAAAAAGTCGGATAAGAATTATACAATAATCCATTATTATCCGTATCCCAGACACTGCCGGATGAGACATATTGATCTAACTTGGAAATCACATCGGCATGACTAGAATACAATATCGGATCTTTATACTCAGAAGATGCGGCCGAGGCTGAAACTATTGCGGATCCGACATTTCTGGCACCTGCTGCATATCCAACCCATGTGCCATTTGATATTCTTCCGGAATAATCCAAAACTTTAGAATCTTGGGACTGGACACCAGATATTCCTTCATTAAATTTATAATATACTCCTAGCTCTGTGTTGGATATATCATTATTTGTTCCGGCGCCAACTTGAGTGAACCAGTTCCGGCCAATATCTTTTGATGTCCTTTTTGCCTTCCAGTACCTGAACTCGTCAAGGGATCCAGCTAGCTTGCCATATCCTGTCATAGAAGTGCCAGCATATGCATTTCCGGATGGCGCCGTTTGAAGAGCACCAATGTGGCCGATAAGAGATCCGGTTACTTGCCCAAAAGGCTTGTTGGTGGTCGTCTGATCCTCCACCAAATCTCCATTTATATAAAACTTAGATTGTAGCTGAGAATCCGCCGAACTAGAAAAGAATGTAAACGCAAAGTGGTTCCAGGAACCCGAAATGGATTCCGTTGTGACTGTCGAGCCGCCAAAAGACATATCCCAAACGCTTGAACCAGAAGCAAGATGCACCCTAAAAGGATTTATGCCAGAATCTGAGGCCGTGGCATAAACCAATAGACGACCATAGGCTGGGTTTATATGGGGAGCCGCTAGCGGGTAGCTTCCAGACGACTGTCCATTCCACAGATCAAAAATGACTTCTTTTTTTGTTTTACTGGTTATCCAGTCACCCTTATTAAACCAAAACTCCGTTGTAATTCCTTTCGAAAGATCAAATAAAAGATTTGATTCTCTTGTTCCTTGCCGGCCGGCCGGATTAACGCCTTCCGTGCCATATATATCTGTGTCAAAAATATTAGCACCAGGAGAGGTTCTATGCTTTACTTCCCCAAAGGCCGATCCGAGCGTAGAACCAACCATCCCGGCCGAAGAAGTGTTGGGGCCGGAATGAATAGAAATATATTCCAAACTGTCTGGCAACCCATAGCCTTCTTTTAACGCGCCGGATCGGGATCCCCATCCGTTCGCAGAAAATATGGCATGCCCGTTGGTACGCGGATATATATTATCAAAAATATATTTATCTAAAAAGGAAGAATCATTATCAAATTGTGTTCTTTCGGCAAAAGTGCCATCATAAGGGAACTGCTGATAAATCCTCCTAAAAGAATTTCTATAATACTCTTCGGCAGAGCCATATCTGGCAAAGTTTGATGCTGAAGTGAAATCTATAGGCGGCACATATCGACCTTGTTGGGACGACTTTTCACCAACATAAATCGATGACTCTACATCAGAAGCAACAGAATCATATGCACTTTCTTGGGTTTCTGATGCTTTAACCTTTGGGGTGCCTTTGTTAAAATAATCTCTCGTGGACATTAGTCTTCTACCCTAAACTTAAATATCTCCGGTTGTTCTACCCAAGATCCGACAGATTGATTGTAATAAGACAATCTTATCCCGTACATGTATCCGGATTCAAGCATAGACATGTCTAAGTCGAAATAACTCCCTGATAGATCGAACGACATTTGGGTGTGCAAATCGCTTCCTGTGCCATACGGGATGACTTTCAGGTCATCAACGACTCTGTAAATTTCATATGAGCCACTCTCAATTATGTTAGTTTCTGCTTGGGCGACTGCCTTGGTGTAAATAGTTGGGCTCCAATCTTTTTGGCGAGTATGAACCCTAAAGCGCGCTGTTTCGTTGTCTCGATAAATGTTTCTCAAGTTTGTAACACTTGAGACATGCCTAGTATTAGGAGCAATTGCAGAGGGAGACACAAGACTAGTCTTTATCGTGCCAGTATGGTATTGTGACGCGCCAGACCACCAAACATCATATAGCGTTTGTACGGGCGTTGAAGCGGCAGTAAGCGCGAAGGAAGCACTATAAATCCCTGTCGAAACATAGCCCCCAGTGACAACCGTTGGCGCGGCTGGTCTTACATTATCGCCGTCGCCAACCAACACAAGGGGGGCGCCAGAAGGCGCGGTGTCAAGTGAAGAGCCTGAATGTATGTTGAGATATATCAGGCCGCCACCGACAGCAGGAATGTTTCTCAAACTGCCCCTGAAATAATTGTAAAAATAGATTGTGTTCAAATTCTCGTGTGCGGACGCAAGAGAACTACTGTAATAAAAATTTCCTCTATCATCTTTTGTCGCGGATTTCCACCTGGCCTCGATACAGGGCCTTTTATAAAAGTATTCTGAACTTCTTGCAGAGAATTTTTTAGTGTGATAAGATGTTGTATCTCCAGAAAGATTATGCAATACGCCACCAGAGGCAGCAGAAAGGCTGACGCCGGTTGAGCTTGAAAAATAGGCCTCTTGGCTTGATGTTAAGAACACGCCGATGCCATAATTGCTTTTAGTGCCCTTAATCCACTGCTCTACTAGTTCTGAAACATCTACCTCTATGTCTTCATCTCCAGTCGCCATAGTCTGAGAGTACATAACAGCCACATTTGAACCGGTATGATAGTCTCCGCCGTAAAGGCCCCAAAGAGACGCGTCAGAAGCATTAATCCAATTTGCACCAACACCATCGAGGGTTTTGTCCGTGTATGTATCTAAATCCATACCCCTGCCTTCTTCCCAAGAAGAAGATACGGCAAAAATATTATACTTTGCGTTGACAGGCAAGGTTTCGTGGTGAGCGACATTATACATTCTTAGATAAAACGACACACTTCCAGATGCAGGAATCGTTCCGGCAGTTCTCTTGGCTTGTATGGAGTTCGTGCTGTCGTCAGCGGTAGTTACTGGGAACTTAACTAAGATCCTAGAAAGCTCCGATGTAAGCCCATTCGTACTGCCGCTGCTTTGGCCATACACAGAAAACACCTCTAGGGAATCTGCTAGGCCAATATTGGCGCCAGTTGCTCTTGTCGACAAATCTTCTAAGAAAGCATTTGTAATTGTAGTATCTGCTGTTGCTATAAATCTTTTAATGGCCATTACGAGACGCTCCCAGCGATATCAGATGAAGGATGTTTTAGTTCCAACGCAACATTCAGCGGAGTCTCAATCGTCAAACCATCAGAAGAGAGTATACTGTTCATGTTAACAGATATTGAAGAATATCCGGTACCTGTTTTGTTGGATATTTTTACACTTCTTGTGTCGACGACACCAGTTACTCCGTTTAAAACACTATAAATGTCACTAATATAAAGAGGCTCTCCAATATAAAGAGGCTGAGAGACTGCCGCCTTTAGAGTCTCGAACGCCAAATTCAAAACTTGATGTTTGTTGGAGTTGGGATCTGCCATAATAGAAAAATCTATGCCATAATTAACCACCTTTGCGTCTTTTATTTCAATGGCATCATTCATCATTCTTCTACCAGAAAGCCATATTTTAAGGTTTTGCTTTAGGGTATCTGTTGCTGTAATCAGTTTTCCAGCATTGTCCTCCGAAAGGACATAAATTTCAAGATTTCTTCTCTTCTTACAGGTTGTTGTGCTTGTTTTACACCTCTTAATGGCGCCATATTTTGACGGCATAGAGTAACACAGAGATTCAAGATCTTGTTTTGTGACGGCGCGGGATTGTGTCGCGAATGAATCCTGTGCTCTTCTCTTCGTTTCTTCTACATCAGGTATCGTTATCGAGCCCAATATTGGAGACGAGTTTGACACTTCCAGAGAACTCCTGATCTCATTCATAGCAGCAGCGGACATAGATGCCGGATTTTTAAAAACCAAGCGCGAAGAGTCGACAGTCTTAATGGAGCCGACCGCAGCGTTTGAATTAGATGACGCTACTCGATATTTGACTGTCAAAACAGTATCCGACGGTGCGATCCCGAATTTATCCGTCGATAACAATTTTGACGGATCAAACGATTGATTAGTGGAATAATTTCTGGCGTGCATATTCATTACAAGATTAGAGGGCTCAACTACAGATGCCTGTGTCAATTCAGAATCAGATCCGTGACCAAACTGTAGAAATGTACCATTTCCAATAGTTTCTACCGCGAACCTTCTTACGGCAGTAAACGGCCTCATAATCGCAGTAGCGTTACCAGTTCCGGCGGCATATGCTCTATTTGAAACATCCTTGTATACAACATTTTGAGACAAATAATCCACTTCATAATATTCATGGCCGGCAGAGTCTACGACACTCAATATTTCAACGGCCAGAGATGGTAGCTTAATTTTCTTATATTTCTCATATCCGCCGGTGGCCACCTTAGATGTAATTACTCTGCCGGATACTATTTCTCCGCTTGCCTTTATGGCATATTTGGTTGGAATTCCATCAGGCCCTATCCTTGCTGGAACTACTTCATTTGTTGCATCATCGAAGCGAATATCGTTAGCTACTGTGTACGAAGCTCCGCTTTTAGACAGCACAGAAGCTCCAGCAGGAAGTATCGGCAGTTGTTCCTCAATTGGGCCCATGCCAACCGGATTTGTGGGGACCATAACATAACAGTCGACTATGCCGGTTGCGGAGCCGAAGTTAGCATCCTTTCTGTGGCCCAAAGACCTTGCAATTTTATCAACATTCTCCTCCTCTGTCGCGGTATCCAGAAACATTTCATTGGCCTGATAGTCTAAGTAATAGGACAGCATGTCACCGACATATGCCACCATATCCAAAGTCATGGATCCAAATGAAGCCTCCCCAAAGTCCCTATATGTGTCAGGGTAATACCTTTTACAGTATTGGAGCAACTCAAGCTTTATGGAATCAAAGTCACGAGCAGTATAGTCAATTTTTGTCTTTTTTGTCGCCATAGTAAAGTTCCCGTTTTATTATAAATAGTGTTTACATACATTATCTTACAAAGACAATGGCAACATTCTACATCGGTTTAATCCATCCCAATCCGGGCTTATAAGTCGTTTCATGCATTTCGTCCCATATGGATTGCACTATGCCCCCCATGCGACTTGATGGGTCGACGGGAGTTAATGGCTGGCCGATATCGATGCCGGCATATCCATCTGTTTTAGAAGAGTCTTCGCCTGGTACGCCAAAAACTATTTCTTGCTTGCCGCTTTTTGATGCTCCAGTCACTATGGCATAAGTTAGGCGAATCCCTAGCGTTGAATTTGCATCACTTTGAGCAGTAAATTCTATACCGAGAATATGCACATAGGGGATATATGCAGCAACTTGTTGTGCAATCCTTTGTCTCAGTTCAGTCCGCAGAGATATTGTGTCGTGCTCAAAAAGCCTCGTTCTTAGGCCGATTCCAAAATCAGGCTCAAAGATTCTCTCACCCGGATTGGTAAGAGCTAGAGACTTCAGGTTTTGATGTGCCACCTCTTTCATGTCGTGGCATGCTGTGTATGGTCCGTCTGTTTCGTCATATCCCAGCGGCGTTTTAACAGATAAGCGTGACATTTAATGATCTCCCTTTTGTTTTTCTATCATCAACATGGGTTTCCATCTCCATCAAACACATCATGCTTTTCAAGTCTTCGCAGCCACCAGAAAAGGCCCCATGAAATATTAGGCCAACCAATATTTAGTTTGAATTTCGGGAAAGACCAATTAAGGTCAGTAGACTTATAGTGCCCTAAAAACATTGCTCTTGCGGCCTTTTTTGACCTCGGAAAGAGATCTGCTTGGTCCCAGTTATAAAATCCTGATCTGCCGATGGCCGGCTTCTTTCCGCCTGGATTGCCCGTTAGTTCCATGCCTAACGCATCTCCTGGGCTATTTTCAACAGAGGCCCAATCCTCGTCTTCGCCTATAGATGGTAAAAATGTTCTCATAATATAAATAGTCATCACCGACAAGATTCTCGGAAGAGATATGCAATATTCAAACAACAATTTATAACTCGGCCCTTCCATCAGGTCAGAAATAAGACACGGCAGTTCGGCATCATATACACTTTTCAAGTTGCCGGCTATGTTTGTTATCTTAGGATTCTCAACTTCATCGGAGTGATCTATGATCGTCTCTTGGATCGAAACAGCTATAGCTGGGCTTTCTTTTTCTGTTGAAACAAGAGGGATTAGCGTGATGTTTTTTGTTTCCGCGGCTGCGGTACCGTCAGCCGATGTAGTTTCATAGGATAGCGTCATAGGGCCAGCTTTGTTTGTCTTTTGTAACTCATCGTCCGTCCAGGTGGCCACATTCTCTTCAGTAACTTGAGATATCCTAAGACCAAATTCCCAAGAAGACCAGAGGTCATTTACTTGAAAGTGCCCCAAGCCGGCGGTATTTAACTCATCTAAATATTCCTCCCAGTCGTCTAAGTTAACTATTCCCCTGAGATGTGGACGACCTTCTCTTTTTATCAGTTCGATTTGTGCCTCTGTTAGGTTCTCAAAAATTTCGAGAGCGGCGCGGGCTGATGGCGTTGTCTCGCTAGGTAGTCCGTCAGCGGCGCCATACAAATAATCAGTCGGCTTGATATATTTTTCTAATACATACGGCACTCCTCCGTCTATTTTGTCAATAGAGGCCGACAGTTCCAACCCAGAGTGCTCTAGGGCGTCTCCGGACGCGACATCGAATGGGCCGGCTTCAGAGATCGAACCAAGGATCATGTTATCATTAGTAAAAAACAAATCATGTATGTTTGATATTGGAGGTTTAATATCTTTTTCTGTATTTTCCGCAAGGAACTCCATTTCTTCTCTTACTATCCGGCGAAGCAGGACCTTTGCGTGAACCCTGTTGTCTTCTTTTGCAACAAATCTGGTCCAATATTTTCTCTTAAGCTTATCGCCGGCTTTGGTCGTCAAAGAACCAAGAATGCCAGCCACGCCGGTGGCTTCGGGGCCCCATGGGCTAGCGGCGCCGACCATGCCGGCAGCCAGATGTAGACCAGGATAATAAGCGCCCTGGAGCATCGGCGCTACATCTGTTAGCCATGTTTCCTGAAAAGCATTCAGCGCTTCAATGGCGGCTTGTTCCGGTCCAGTCAAGTCTTCTAATTCTATATCTCCCCTCTCAAGCATTCTATCAAAAGTCTGCACTACTTGTTCCATAAACATAAAATAGAATTCATTTGGTTCCTTCCACCAACCAAAGCCATCTGGCTGTTCGATAACTCCTTGTTCAATTCTGTCAATAATAAAATCTAATATCACATCATCAAATATGGAAGCGCTGAACACAGAAAAAGATGGCATGCCGACAAGGAACCATTCTGAAACATAAATTCTTATTATTGCTTTGAGAGACATTTCTATTCCGGCGGCCGCGGAACGGGGTAAAATCTTGTTCCAAGGCTCTTCTATAACACATGTGCCGCTTTGGCCCAATCTCGAATCTTCTATTATTCTGTTGAATATATCATCATGAAAATCAGAAAGTTGTCCAAAGTCGCAGGCGCCTTTTGCAGCCGGGTCGCATGCGGCTTCTTCTGGTGCGAAGCTCTGTAGGACCCTTCCCCACCCCTTGAATACGGGCGGTGGTACATAAAAAGCTGGTATAACATCGCCATTTGAATCTCTAATGCCTCCCCACGAGTCTGGATTTTGTGGTGCCGACTCACCGGTATATAAGTTTTTACAAGTCTCGTCCAGATATATTACGCTCGGACTTTCAAGATCTTCAGAATAAAAGCGGCCTGTCGGCTTCATCCATGGGATAAGGCTGCTGTCAGCCTCTTCCCATATCTCTTCGTATGATGAGGGGAAGCCATGGATCCAGGCTCCGTTTGAGTCGTCGGCAACTCTTGCTGAGAACAGTTTAAGATAAGTTTCAAATATATCATCGCAGTAACCATAGAATTTGTCAAATGTGTCGACATAATTGGTGGCGCCGAGTGATTTTATTTTCTCAGTCACATAGCGAGCATATAATGAATTTCTTGGAGATTTTTGGTCTTCCAGATGTTCATCAATATCTAAATTCATACTGTATACAGGATATAAATTTCCTAGGAAATCTACATATTCTGTCGAGGCTCGAAGGATAAGTTCTCTCACTTCATCTTCTGTTCTTTGTTCCCCTTCAAAGCCTATTTTGGGGATTTCGGTACTTATAGAGAACGAAGACACTCCAACATCGACAGTCTCAAGTATCCTTATGCGAAAATAATCATTTAATATTGATTTATTGCCGTTTTCGTAATCTAAATCGTAGCTACAATATTGTATTTCATAATCAACGCCGTTATCATCTTCGACTTCGGAAGAGCCTGGTCTCCAGTCCTTCCATTCCATTTTCAAATCATATTTTTTGCGCGTGTGGTCTTCCCACTTAGAATCATCGACATCCGGATCGACAAAATCTTTTTCTCCAATAAACTCGTTATCAGGATCGATAACAAATCCCCTTGGCCGATCAACGCCCCAATTAAGATATGGAAGAGTGACTATCGCGTTTGTGGTACCGATTTCGACAAAAAAGGAGCCATCAGCCAATTTATTCTTCAAGTAGCTGGCAACATGGGCTGGGAAATAGCTAGTGTCACCGCCCTGTATATTGTCTAGGTGTCTTGCGAAACCATCTCCCTTGGCAGAACTCATAATCATATTTATAAGTCCGCCTGTTCCCCAATTCCAACGATTCCTTTGGTTTGCCACCAAGTCCCTATGGTGCTGTTGAGTAAGGGCGCTGGATATAGCGGAAGACGATTCGGCGGCAGAAGCTGCATCGAAAGAGTCAACAGCCGGATACAAAGATGGTGCGCACGGATCATTAGAAATTAATGGCGGCAAGTCTATTCCAAGAGTGTCACTATTCTTAATATTGGCAAGCTGTCGGATTTCTTCTTTTGTCTTTTCTCTAAGTCTTTCCAAATGCTCTTCACACTGTTCAGCCGTCATTGATCGATTTTGCGAGAAAAGTTCGCAGCGGAGGGCCTCGAACTCTTCTAAGGCGTCTTCGTCGCAAAGAGATGGGTGAATTGGCTGATCTGGATCCAGCATCGGGGGCATTCTTTTATATTTTGCCGGAATGATCATTCCAAGTGTACGATATGTGCGGCCAACAGCATCTTTTGTTTTAAATCCATCGCAAGAACCAAATGAGCCCGAATATTTTATCTGTGCAATTTCTACAATTGCAGCCAATGCTCTGGTGGAAGCTTCGCCATTAAACAGGTCGACCAGTTCTGATGCCGTCAAGATCAAAGACAAATCTGTTATAAATTCAGTTGCGGCTAGCTTAAGAACCTCTGGGTCGCAGCCGTTAAGGTTAGCAAACATGGTTGCTGCCGCGGCATCAAGATCTTCGTCTGAGATGTCAGAATCACAGAAAGAGTCTCGATAGGCCTCTCTGAAATCTGAACCTGCGACCAAGCCGGCTGTGGCGGCCATTAACTTACAGAGAGAATTCAACAGCATTAAAATTAGCCATGTTAAAAACTTAATCAAGGCCGTAACAATAAGCTGCGTTACCAAATCTCTCAGCGCTTCCATCATTCTTTTGTAAATGTCAATCCAGTCAGTTCCCGGAGTAATTCCAAATTTTGGCCATTTGAACCCTCCCTTGCGACAATAGTCAAACTTCAAGCCCTTGAAATAGTCCCCCAGCGGAGGATCGAATAAATCCGGAATTCCGCAATCGAATCCGGCAAGAAGATCCTGGTATATTTCAGCACCCGGCAGCGTGTTAAGCTGCGACAACTGTTCCTCGGCACTCAGACCTCCAAGTATGTTATCCATGTATGCTGAAACTATAGCATCTTGTACTTCGTCTGCCGCGGCTCCAATGGTGCCTGCTCCTGCGGATGACGGGAATATCAAATCGATCTCACGAGCGGCGCCTTCGTCGATCATACTATCTTGCCAGTTGGCCCTAGTTACCGGGTCCATTTGGTCCCAGACGGTCGCGACTTGTCGGTACTGATCATCGTCAAGGCTGCTAACATAGTCCTTGTTTCCTTGCCCGTAGGTACTATCTGCGCTCATGCTATATGTGCCATCCTCCTCAGCCGTGAACCCTTCTTCTACAAGAGCTTCTCCCGCGGCGATGGCCCTTTCATATGCAGTACCTTGATCGCCATAATGTCCGGTGCTCGAACTGCCGATATTGTATCCATTTTCCCATGGTGGGGTTGCAAACACCATTCCAAGCGATTCCGAAACCTGCGCGGCGATGGCATCTTGTTGTTCGGGGGTCAGGCCGACGAGCAGCCTTTCCATCTCTAGCGGACCCAAAGACCGTAACGCGGCTTCACATAAGATAGCCAAGCCATCGATAGTCGGAATTCCACCTAAGAGGCAGCCAAGAAGCATATCAATAAGAGCAAGAATGCCGCAGCGACCGTACTTATCTAAAACAGCCGCCCAAAGGCCTTTAAGGCCAGTTTTCCCATCAGGCCCGTCTTTGAACCCTTCAAGCATTACCGGGAGCATTTCTTGAATGGGGTCACCGTCGAAGAATTCGTTTAATGCGTTGTGCAGCGCTGTTTCCATGGCGGATGATTTCATCTCTTCCCAAGATAGGCCATCGCCATATTTAAATTTCGTGCTAGAACAAAGCGCTTTGTTGAATTTGTCAGCAAAAGCAAATGGGAATTCCACTATATCATCTAAAGTCCCTTGCAATACTTGATCGAGGCCGGCCATTTCATCTTTGAAGGCACACTCTAATGCTGAGTCTGGCATGCCTTCACTAAGAGCAGAAATGGATTTAAGGTCCGCAGTATACTTGGTAATAAATTCGTATGCGCCTAGGGGCTCACGGGCCCTGACATCGTTCCACATATCTGGAAGGCGCTGAATGTATGTTAATGTTCTGTGATCCGCCCAGTAATCGCCGTCGAAGTTCCACAAAGAATTCTTTAGAATGTTTCCGTCGTGCTCAATTAGCGTTGGGAGACAGTTTGGCTCATTGACCTTAATATATTCAATTCTCTCAAGTGGGCCCAGTTCTTGGCCGTCGTCGTCAACTTCCCCGCCCTCGTTAAAACCTATCTCTAGCATCTCTAGGCGCCAGAGGGAGAAGCCATGACCCTTTATACATGCCCGTATATCCTTTGCAATTTGTTTGATCTTATCCGCCTCAACATCAAGGTTCAAGGTGCCAAAGTCCTCGACATCGCTAGTGTCTGCGGTCTGAAGCCAGGATGCATATTCAGCATTATAATGCTTCATCGCCGATGTAACATCAGATATCATGTCGTTAGTAAATGGATTCGAATCATAAAATTCAGACATCAAGAGGTTAACCTTTATGCCCGTGGCGGGTTCTTCTCTCTCTGTTAGAACAGAATAATCCTTGGGAATCTTGTCAAAAACTTTTGCAGGTATCGTGACGAGCACCCTACAGCCAAGCAATTGTTGTTCTGGGATGTGAAGGCCACCAGAAGGCACTTTCGGGAAATCTTCTACTTCTGGAAGAAATCCAAAAAAGCTTTGTATAGAAGTTGAATCGAATATTACATCCATCGTTCGAATACTCAGTGGATCGTCTTCGAGACCAATTATAGTTTTTTTCCATGTTCCAGTTAAAGTATCCCACCAATCTTTACCGGTTTGATCATCCCAGTAGCTTTCTGAGACTTCTTCCTTCTCTATCGCTGCAATATATTCAGCTTTGAAAAAAGAATCTAGAAGCTTCTGGGCACCTATTTCTATATATTTTGTAAGCTCTAATCCATAGAGGTTGGTCTCTGGCGTCAGCACAACTACGCAATATTCACAAGTTTTTTCATTAAAAAACACGGCGTCTGGGTCTAAAAGCGTCCAATCCAAAACAAATGCATTTGGATTTGGCACACACTCGTCCGGGCACTCATCCGGAGATTCTATGGTTTCTGGTATGCAAACTTCTATATCGAGAGAGAAGTCGCGCTCTGGTGCGTCATCACTGAGTGGTGCATTCGAAGGTGTTTCTTCTTCTTCCTCTATTTTAACTCCGTCTTCATCATAAGAAGTTGGAATCAAATAAGATGATAAAAAGTCTTCCCACCACTTTCTAACTTCGTCTGACACTAGCAAGTCTTCTCTAGAGATCTCATCCTTCATGGAATTCAGGACGGACAAAGACATAAAAGAATATCCAGCGTTGTTGTCTGCCAATTCTTGTAATGCCGCACTATGATCTGGGCTGTCTGACTTGGGGTAACTCATGTACGCCTTTCCGCCAAAGATATTGGGCTTAATTCCTGCGCTGATAGCTCCGCCCCAGTCTTTGGCTGCATAATAGACATCAAGAAGCTCTATTAGTTCAGCCGCATAGAGCAAGAAACTTTCAAAGTTTGCTCTACATGTCCACTTCTCCCATAAAAGGGCGGGCGTGGTTTGGAGCAGATCGTGCCCGCCCTCCGATACCGATGTGATTGCATGGTATTTTTCAACTTTGCCATCGTGTTGAAGGTATGGCGTGGCGCCGGAGTTATCAGAATCATTTAGTTTATATCTATCATATTCTTCGTATAGTTCGCCCATCGCGGCTGATCCCATGTCACGATCACCCGGATTAATCCAGCCGGTTCCGTAAACATGATTGTCAAACATATCTGAGGTGGGGTATGTTCCAGTCCAACCTTCTAATGGTAGATTCTCGAAAGCTTCTGTACCAGAATAGTCCCAGGCCTCGGTCTGTCTGCCATCGCGATATGGAGAAGTAAAAGTAAACTTACAATACCCCGAGAGGGCCATGAATTCAGTCTTCAGGCCAGGATCAAAGAATGGCAAATAATATGATTCAAGAGTGTTTGTTATGTCCGATGTTGCCGGCGCATCAGATGTGTAACAGGATTTCTGCCCGGCGCCGAGGGCGTTCCAATCTTCATAAAAGCCCGTGTTGCCGGCATCATATTCAAGCATTATGTGCATTCTAAGAAGCTGTAGCAAAAACTCTATTCTTTTTGCTGCGGTATTTTTGCTGTCGGCAGCGGAGGTCTCGCTTGGAGCTTCATCATAATCCATTTCTTCGCGAATCGTATTTACATCAAGCCAATGCCTGTGTCTTGAGCCAACATCATGAACTGATTGTGGTACCGTGGTTGCCTTATGAAGATTAGTAATTACTTCATGTTCAGAAGCTAGATGAAAAAAGTACTCATAATTCGATGCCCAATTGGCCGGTGCGCCGCCCTCTTCTTCGGGCGCCCCGTCAGCCTGTAGCAGCATGCCCTCCGACAGGTCGTCTTCGTCGCCCAAATTGAGGTTCGAAGGGTACCCCCATGGATTACCCTCATCGAACTGACCGGTTCCAGGATTGGCGCATTTCCATGGAAGTAGCGGATAGTCCTCATGAAGAAAGCTATTTAAGAAGCTCTCGGTGTTTTTCCAATACGCCCCAATACCATTAGTTATATCGTTCTCAATATTTTCAATGAGCTTTATAAAATTTTCAACATTCCTTCTGTCTGCCATATTTTAATGCCCCTAGTTAGTAAAGTTGTATCGACTGCCGATCCAGTCTTCGGTTAATGGTTCTAAGTAATTGAGGCCGATTGTCATCATTTCTAGTCGATGCATCTTCATTGGCAATTTAGACAGCGTTTGGTGCCTAATTTCAGTAAAAATGCCAGCGATTGCGAGGGCTGGGGCTGGAACCATAAATGGCGGATGACCATGAGTCATCAGCACCCTATTAAATGACATTTGTGCATCCATGAAATTTCCCAACAACGCAGATGTGCTCTCCACGGCTTTGATAATTTTTTGCAAAGCATCGGCCGTTTTATAGGCCTTCGCTATTGGCTCCATATCAGTATCATCATTGTTTGCTATTAAGTCAATACCTGTAAATGTTCCGGACTTTTCTCCATGAGAGGACTTTGTTCCTTTTCCCATTGTGACGAGCTTTATGCCTTGTCTCGCCACAATTCTTACTCCGTCTGCCTTGATGGCAACACCGGAAAAGCGCTTTGGTGACATCACATTACCGGCAACCAGTCCAAGTGATCGGTCGATGTCTGTCTTTTGGGATATGTATATTCTTGCCGCGTCGTTCGCGAAACTAGGATTTCCACTCAGGGTAGGATCCCTGCCCACAACCAAGTCGATCATGTGGGCGCGGGTTTCTCCCTGCATGCCATAACCATCGGATTTAGAACTTATCCTGTCTCCGCCAAGAACAATGTAGGAATCATCATTTGATATTACTTTTTCGCGGTCTGCCTCATCGTAAGTAATGATCGGCTCTACACGACGAGTTCCCTGCTGGCCGGCAGAAGAAGCGCTGTTGGCTCCATCAATTAATTCTTTCTGTACCTCTGGCAGATCATCAGTGTTTACTCTTTTAGCCATTCTTAATAATCTCCGTTTTGGCTAACATCGGCGCCGGCGTTTGCAAAGGCATCTTGTGCTTCGCCATCTTCCCCTGTTTCACTAGGGGGTCTATCGGGCATAAATCCCAGACCTCTTTCTGCTATACCAAGATATTTTGGGCCAGTGAATGATTTTCTATCTTCCCAGTCGACTTGTATAAGATCTCCTGGCGCGGGCATGGGCGGATTGTCTCCGGCTGAGGTTATTGTATGTCGGAAAATTCTTTCTCCCCTGGCATGGAGAGAAAGCCACATTCCGTTTATCTCATCCAATTCGCCGGGTGGTCCGGCGTTGGCTGGCCATGGAATCAGGGAATCTAATTCCGGAATTCGTGCAATGACAGCAATCATTCCTATGGGCTTTTCCAGCGCCGAGGACAAAGAAGGGACCGACAGGTTGGATACATTTCCATCTGAATAGTACTCCTTCGTTGCTAGCAAACATATTGCATTCCAAGGGCCATCGTGAGTATGCCTGCGGGCTTCTGCGGCCACATAATTGGTAATTCTTTTTAAACGATAAAGATTGTTGCCAGTATCATAGTCATAAAAACTTGAATCGTTTTTTACATGGGGATTCAACTCACCGATAAAATGATTCCATGCCCAATTTCCTTTCTCATCAGCCATCGCTTGTCTCTCCGTCCTGCAACATATCAAAAATATCTGCCTTGTCATCGTCAGAAAGGCCAGTATCGCCTAGCTGCTGTTTGTGAATGAGAGTTGATACCTTTACTAACTGCTCGTTGGATCTCTGTAGGGTCTCAACATATTTGGCAGCTACGGCGCCAACTTCCCTATGTCTCTCTTCGGATTTGCTCAAATAACCTATGACATCATCCAGAAGCTCGCGAGTAACCTTGCGATCCTCTTCGATATTCTGAATTGCGCTTTCTAAATAATGATCTAGGTTTTTCACAACTCTCCTCCGTCCCACTTATCTCGAAACACTCTATACTTGACTTTCATTCTATTAAGATTGCTAACAATCTGTTTGGTGCTTAAGCCAGTAATTTCCCTGATATACATATAAATAGCTTTTTTATTGAAAATTTCTATATCTTCTGCGCTATCGAACAGTATTTTAATAGCGGCGAGTACCTTCTCTTCGTTTTCTTTCAAATCAGCATGCTCCCAGGAAAATATTTCTCCTTTAAGAGAGGCAACAAATTCTTCGTGCTCTCTTTCCAGTGGGTATGGATTTACCGTAGAAACATGCTTAAGTTGCATTTCCCCAGAAAGAACCCCTAGTTCAACCTCCCTCTGTCTGTTCTTTTTTGCCTTCTTTGTTTGCTGAATAAACCAGTTCTTGGTTATGACACTGAAATAAGAAAATGCTTTGTATCCCTTGTCTTGGTTATATTTATCCAAGATTGTCACAAGCCATATCTTACACTCATCACGAAGATAGTCGATGTTCGGCAAAGTTGTGAATTTATAGGTGTACACAATTTTATCCACCATTTCATCAAAGGCTGGACCTATGTACTTAACATAAAGGTCTGTTCTTCTCTTTATAGACTCGGTAGCGACATATTCAATTATCGCGTCTTCATGTACCTGAGTGAAATACAACCTTTTTTGTCGTTTTCTTCTTTTCTTCTTCGGCTTCGGCTGCACTGGTAATGCCGCCTCTTTCTTCTCTGTCATTTGCTTCCTCCCTTTCTTCCCCTGTTTCCTCTGGTGGTTC
>Ga0208299_1001260_pt1 | contig 19432 bp, 4 predicted proteins | sample 15_taG_FD_184089 | JGI IMG/M metagenome (GOLD analysis project Ga0208299, IMG submission 184089) | Marine viral communities from the Subarctic Pacific Ocean - 15_ETSP_OMZ_AT15312 metaG (SPAdes) (version 2) | ecosystem: Environmental > Aquatic > Marine > Oceanic | place: Pacific Ocean | collected...
GATATAAAGGATTTAGTTTTCATGATTTTCATTTATTAAGATCACATAATAGTTTAGTTCCTGCTACACATATAACTCTTGAATATGCAGTTGAAAACTTTGCTTGGAATGGACCAGCTATTGATCAAGATAAAAAAATGACTTCTAGACTTGAGGAAGTTGATGATATAGCAACTATAAATGAAGTATGGGGATGGGATACAGAATTTAATTGTTATCCTCAGAGAGTAAATTCAGCTATTTTTATAGGGCATAGATATGATAATGTTACTGATAGACTTCCTAGAATAATAGGACAAAAAGCAAAAACTTACTTACGTGGAGATAGTATATTTAATGGACAAGAGTTAGGATTTGGAGGAAAAATATTTAATGAATTTGGCACAAGTTGCATAATTTTTAATTTAATGGACGGTCATGAATTAGATGCAGTGGCTACAAGAAATACTCCGGGTGGTGCTTTCGGTACTTTATTTGATAATTATGGATTAAATCATGAGGGCGGATGGTCTTTATTAGTAAATCCTTTACACCAACTAGCACCAGGACATGTTCCTGTAACACATGATAGAAGTAATTATTGGCTTATTAATCTTCATGCATTTAAAACAGACTTATATAAATCTATAGATAGTCAAGATTTAATATGGACAGGATTTGAAATTATAGGAGATGATTTAGATAATTTTACTGCTGATGAATCTGGTAATATGGGGGGTACAGGAAATACAGAAGATATAGTTTCTGAGGGAATATTTGGAGGAGATACTTTCATATGTAGACATGGATTCCCTATAGCTTTAAAACCGAGTAATACAGAAGAAGAATCTACTCCTAGACGAGCTGTTCATTTTCATATTAATGAAAGTCCGGATAATATTAATTTTAGACATACAGAATCTGATGATAGTTTTTATTTTCCAGGAACTCCTGCAAGAGAGATGTTAAAATATTCTGGACTTAAAGACTTTAATAGTCAAGATAATTTAAAATATAATGCTAACTATTCTGAAGTAAATGATATCAGACCAGCATTTCCATTACCTTTAAGAGAGACTAAACAAGAAGACTTTTCTACAAGAACTCATAGAAGTGCTAAGGAGGATACTAGTAGTTTAATAGATAATTATAGGATATTTTTAGCTAATCAATATAAAGACCTTCCTAAAAATAGAGGAGAGTTATGGAAATTATCAACATTTAGTAACCTATTATTTTTCCATATGGAAGAAACCTTATATAAAGCTAAGGGTAAACAACAAATGCAAATGAAAGATGGTAGTGAAGCTTTTATTGGTAGTGGAGATATATTTGCTCAAGAGCCAGATGAAGTAATTCATACTAAAGGTGGATTTGGAGGAACTAAAAGTCAATGGGCCGCATTAACTACTAGACACGGTTATTTCTTTGTAGATAAAGATTCCAGAAAAGTTTTCTTAATGAAAGAACAATTAGCAGAAATTAGTAGTTTAGGATTAGAAACTTGGTTTAGAGATAATTTAATATTTACTTTAGAGAATTATGGATTAGATGCTAACAGTGTTATTGATAATCCTATAGTAGGTATGGGATTTCATTCTGTATGGGATCCAAAATATAAACGTATTATATTAACTAAAAGGGACTTAGTTCCTACAGCTTTATTTTTAAGTAAATATAATACTGGAGAACTTCCTATTCCTTATGGAAATGTTAGATATAATTCTAGTACTGGTACTTATCAAGTACGTATAGCATGTCTTTCTCTTCCAGGAGTATCGTGTTCAGAATGGACTGATATAGAATGGTCTAATACAGCATATTTTGAACCTGGTAATGGATGGACAATATCATATTATCCTGAAATGGGTGTATGGGTAAGCTTTCATGATTATATACCTTATATTTATTTTAATACTTCTACTGATTTTTACTCTTTAACGGATCAACACCCTGCACCTGTTGCTTCTTGGAGTACTTTAACTGCTACTCAAAAAAGAGATTATGCAACAGATAATGCAACGCTTTATGGTAACTCTGTAATATGGAAACATAATTCAGACACTAAAGGAATATTATATCAAGAAAATGAATCTCCTAGTACTAGTGGATTATCTAATACTGCTTGGTTAGATTTAGTAACATATTATAATTTTGAATTTGAATTTATACATAATGATCTTTCATCTATAGATCAATTATATTCTAGTTTTAATTATACTTTAGAAGCATTTAATTCTGACGGAATAAATATTTTAAATCATGGATTTACTTCTTTTTATTTATATAATACTTTACAACTTTCTGAAGAGTATAATTTAGAGTATTTAATAAATACTAGGCGTGTAGGTAATAACTGGAAAGTTAATAAGTTTAGAGATATGGCTGCTTTAGCTACAGATACAAGTTCTTATTATACTGCTACCGGATCTAATATAATAGGGGGAACAAATGCAGGAACTATAACAACTTCTTCTACAAATAGTATGTTTACTGTAAGTGGAATGAATGAGACTATAAATTCAAATTACATAGATTCAACAAAAAATTGGGACAAAAAGAAGAAATTTATAGATAAATGGATAGGAATCCGTTTAATTTATAACAACATATCAAATAATTTACTAAATTTGTATTCTACGAATGTAGAAGCAAGAAAATTCCACAGATAATATGGCTAGAAAAAAGAAAAAAAAGCAAAGACGAAATATATATAGGAGTAAATATGTAGCTGGAGGAATGTATACTGACAATACAGTGCAAGCTGCAGCACAAGGTTTACAAGGGTCTACTTCTAATATAGTGTATCAAGAACAAGATCCTAAATTACAACAACAAAGACTATTATCTCAGGAAGAAGAATTAAACAGATTACGAGATGAGTCTAAAGTAACAGAGCAAGAAGTTAAACAACAAGAGGAACAAGGTAAACTTGATGTACAAGCAGCAGCATTAAAACAACAACAAAAATTTGCACTAGGTGAAATGTCTGTAGGAGCTGCAACAAAGGCCGCAGGTATGGAATCTGCTAAAGACTTAAAAGGAGCTGCATTAAGCAATGCTCTAAAAGCTTATCAAGGAGTAAGAGCAGCTAATCTTGGAAGTAAATTAACTCAAGCAGGGATAGCAGGTGCAAAAGGAGCAAAAGTAGCAGAGTTAGCAGGAAAGACAGGAGCTTTTCCTATGTCTTCAGCCACTACTGGAAAAACAATAATAGTTGATGCAGGGGGAAATGTAGTTAAAGGAGGTAGTGCTGTAGGAGCAGGTTTAAAATCATTTATGAGTTCAGGTGCAGGACTTGGTACTGTAGCAAGTTTAGCAGGTGCTGGATTAAAAAAATGGGCTGCAGATGATGATCCAACAACAGCTGATTGGGGAGATGTTGGGGGTAGTGCATTAAGTGCTGCTGGAACAGGAATGGCAATTGGCTCGGTTATTCCAGGAATTGGAACAGCAGTTGGAGGAATAGTTGGGGGATTATATGGGGCAGGTAAATCACTTTTTACTGCTAAGAAAGCTAAGAAAGAACAAGACAAGTATTTAGCTAAAATTGAAGAAAAGAAACGAAAATATAATAAAGAAGTAGGCGAAATGTTTGCCACTCAAGGATCTGCTGTTAGAGCTGGAGAACTAAGAGGAAAGACTTATTCAGGATATGATTATGGTAGAAATATAATGGCACAATTAGGGGGCATGAGAATGGGAATGCCTAGATATGGATATGCCGCTTAAAAATAAAAAAATATGTTAAGACAAAAATTTATAGATAGGTTAAGAAATAAATATCAAACAGGTGGAGTTTCTGATAGTACAGATATAAAAAAAACAGGTTCTTTAGGACTTAAACTTTTAAAATATGGCCCTTTAGCACGTAGTATGTTTTCTAAAGCGCTGGGCCCTGTATCTACGTTGTTAGGCTCAACTACAGCTTATGCACCTCCAGTTATTGATTCTACAGGAGCAAATACTTATACAAGAGAACAAGAATATACTCCGTTTGGACAAATTCCTTCTTATAATAGAAGGAAAGGAATTAATATGGCTGATGCTAGTACACAAATATCAGCAGCAATGGCTCCTAAGATAAATCAAACAGGTGGAATGTATAATCAAATGCAACAGTATCAAGGAGGTGGTAAAAAAGGAGAATTTGGATCTGGAAGGGATGCATATACAGATGAAGAATGGACTAATATGTCTAGCGCAGATAGAAACCGTGCACTAGGAAAAATAGGAGGTGGAAGACCTGGTAATTATACAGGTATTAAAATTCCTGATCCAGATTGGTATTCAGAACAAATAATTTCTCATTATAGAAAATCTGATGAAGAAAAAGTATTAGATTTAAGTGATGCAGATCTAGATAAAATTAAAAGAATAGCGGATTCCAAGAGTCTAACTGGAGCTTCTGCTAATGAGAAAACTTTACAAGCTCTTTATAATAGAGCAGATAGTACTGGAAGAATTGATAGAGATTATTATACAATGCTGGGACATATACAGGGGAATTCTAACTGGAATCCTAAATATAGTTCTGAAACACAAGGTATACAACCAATGACAAAAGAAGAGTTTAATGATATTATAGATAAAAAACAAACTGGAGGAGTATCTGGACCAGGTATGAATATAATGCAACAATATCAGTTACAGAATTCGCCAATAGTACCCCCAGTAACACCTCCAACACCACCGGTACCTGCACTATCACTGATAGAGAGAGCGGAAAAGTCAGGAGTAATAGGAAGAGGTAGAAATATAATGCAGCGACAAACTGGTGGAATGCAATTACCAGGAGGAGAAATGGCACAAATACCAGGAACTGATGCTTTTGAATTTGCAGGCGCAGGTCATGATGAAGGTGGTATTCTGTTAGACCCACGAACAGAAGTAGAAGATGGGGAAACTATGGATCAAGTAACTATGGCTAGAGGTGGTGGTCCTAGAGATTATTTCTTTTCATCCCATTTAAAGAAAGGTGGAGTATCTTATGCTGATATGCATAAAGATATATTAAGAGATGGAGGAGATCAACAAGAAATTGATTACTTAGCTCAAATGCAAGAACAGGCTGCAGGTAGAGATCCTAATCAAGTAGCTAAACTTGGGGGAATAATGAAATATCAAGCAGGTGGTGAAGGATATCCTAGCACTGGCGGCTACACGACGGACGCTAGTGGTTACAACATTGAATTACCAGACGTTGGTGGTATTCCTGGGTTACCTGATTATTTAGAGCGCGAGGAAAAGCCAAGTCAAGTTAAACAATTTTTTACAAATTTATTTAAGAAAAAAGAATTAACAGATGAAGAGAAATATCAAAGAAGTATTCAAAGAAAAACTCCTTCAGAGGTTTATATTGGGGGAGCATCACAATTACTTCCAGCAGCTTATTCTTTATTACATAAACAACCTGAAGCACAACAAATAGATTATACTCCAGGATTTACAAGTCCTATTATAGCAGAGAGAGGAAAAGCATCTAAACTAGATAGAGTAAATTATAATGTAGAAAGAGCTAGAAATGCTGCAGATATGAGAGCTATTAATAGATATGTAGAAACTTCTGGGGGAGGGCCAGCTAATGTTATTAATAAAATGATGGCTTATAGTAAGAAACAACAAGGAGATGCAGCCATATCAGCTGCAGAAACTAAAGCAAATATAGGAATAGCTAATACAGAAGCTCAATTAGCACAACAAATGGAGTTAAGTAATTTACAAAGAGCTCAACAAGCATCTACTGCAACTGCTCAATTAGCTGCACAAGAGGCTGCAAGAGCTGATGAAATAGAAGCTGCTAATGCAGCAGCTAGACAGAAGCGTATAGATGATATGGAATACATGAAGTATCAAGGTTTAGCTGTAACTGCGCAAGGTATAGCTGGTATTGTAGGAGATAAATTAGATTATGATGCTCAAGAAAGGTTAGCTCAAGTAATAGGAACTGAGGGTATATATGAAAGACAAAATCTAATAGAATTATTCATGAGCGAGGGTATGACAAAAGAAGATGCTACAAAGGCAGCTAGAGAGTTGTATAATAAATATAATCCTAAGGAGAAGAAAGAGAAATCCGTATAAAAAATAAAAGACAATGGCTAGATACGATTTACCACAATATCAATCAATGTACAGAGATCCACAATCTGTAAAAATAAATACAGCATTAAGACAAAGATATGTTGAAAATTTTGCAGGGGCTGATGCTTTACAAGGAGCAGTAGATGATATGACTTCAGCAGATTTTGAAGGGGATAAATTAGAAAAACAAAAGTTAGTTGATAAGTATAATGCTGAATTAAATGAAATGAGTTCGCAAGGAGATTATGAAAGTATGGGAATGCGTGTAGCTAATAATGCTAGAGATTTTGTACAAGATTATAAACCTGTTCAACAAAACAAAGCTAAATATGATGCATATATTGCAGAGTTAGATAGATTGAGAAAAGCGGGAATAGATGGTGGAGGTATAAGTGAATTTGTTTATAAAAGAAAAATAGCTGAATCTAAACATGGGTATACTGGGTTACAACGTGACGAAGAAGGGAAGATAGACGAAGATTCATATTTCTCAGGACCAGGTGTTGTTAAAAGTGTAGATTATATAAAAGTATTAGATGATGCTCTTACTGGTATAAAACCTTCTGCAGCATCTCAAGTTTTTGATATACCTCAACATATGTTAAGAGTTGATCCAAAGAATGGAACTGTACAACTAGTGCAGTTTCCAAAGGGAGGGAAAATGGCATATAAAGTTGAAACAACAGATGGATGGAAAGAAGTTAGTGCTGATAGAGTATATAGAGTTGTACAAGATGTCTTAAATGATCCAAGTGTACAAATGTCTTTAGAGCAAGATGCTCATCTTAGTACGTTTGATATGAGTTTAGAGGATGCTAAAACAAAGGTAGATGATGAGATTGTAAAAATAAATCAAAATATACTTGATATTACAAATAAAGAAGGAATCTATAAAAATTATTCAGATGAGGAGATAGAAAAATTGTTAAAAGATAAAAATACATACAAAGATGAGTTTTTAAAATTAAGAGAAGACGAAGGTGATATATATTTATCAAGGAGTATTGAAAAAAATAATATAACGAATAGAGCATTAGATGCTTCTTATGCTAAACATGTTTATAGAGAAACTGAAATTAAGAGATTAATTGAGAGAGATCCATTAGATGTACATGGAAAGAAGCAAAGTACAACTGAGGTACCTGTTGCATCTACGTTTGTAGCACATCCTCCTATTAATCAACTAGGAGGCACAACAGCATCTAATAAATTAGAATTTATTAAAGATACACAAGAAGCTATTAATTTGGGTATAGATAATTTATTTAATAAAGGTGAAATTAATGAAGATGATAATAATCTTACAACTCTTAGTAATGGAGAGGTAATAGATAAAGAAACAATTTTAGATGAAATTTTAAAGATACAAAATAACGATGATTATATTGAACTGGCTAAGAAATATGATTATGGAGATGTAGACCAATTTAAAGAAGTAGCAAATGCAATAATTAGGAATACAATGAATAAACGTATTGTCCAACAAAAAATAGAAGAAGCTAAAACCGAAATATTTAGTGAGAATTATGATCAAGATATTTCTGAGGAGTATGCTGGACCTACCCACCTCAAAGAAGATGACTTTTATAATGTATCGTTAAATGGGCAAGATATTAAAAATGCTCTTGTTGCAGCAGGTGTGATAGATGGTAACTCAAGTGTAAAAGATGCGATGGATTATATGTTAGATATAAGTGGAGGATTCCAAGGATCTACAGCTCGTTCAGCGAATTTATTACTACATACATTTGGGGACAATACAGATGCAATTATGGAAGCTATATTTAATTTATCTGGTGTTGACGGTGTTTATGTGCCTACACATGAGAATATAGATCAAGAAAATCTTGAGAATAAAGCAGTACATAAAACAGATGTTAAGCATCAAGGAGCATTAAATTATTTAGTGGTAGACTTAGTAAAAGATTATGGTAAGAAAATGAAAGAGGATTTAAAGAAATTAAATGATGTATTTAAGGTTCAAGTTCAAACTGATGGTATGAAAATGAATTGGTTTGGAGATAAAGAAAATACTAAAGCAGTTCAACAAACACTTCAAACAATATTTGATAAAATGATTCCTCCTAGTTTTACGGTTATACATCCTGAAACACATGAAGAGATACAGATGAAAGAATATATAGCTAAAATCTTAGGTGGTAGTAGTGAATATGAAATTGATAAGAAGAATGTTGGGATGATGAATGTTCCTAGAGCAGATGGAGAATTAATGATAATAGTTCCTATTACAATGCAAAATGGAAACCAAGTAAATATTACAATGCCTGCTCGTAATATAAAAAGTGATGAAATTAATGATTGGACAAAATCAGCTGAGTATAAAGTACAGCAAATATTTAATCAAGGACGATGGGCAAATCTAAAAGTACTTGAACCTATTGAATATTTTGAAGGTGTAAAATTTGATTATACTGATCCTACTGATGAGAAAGTATTTATTATGGAAGACCATGATAAGGATCCTAGCACTCCAATGAAATATCAGGAATATAGTAAAGAGGTAGGTTTAGATAAATTAGCACTAGTTTTTGCAAATGCTAAGTTTGCTGATATGTTTTTAGAAGGAAAATTAAAAAGGCTAAATAATCAATAATATTTCATGGGAATTAAAATAACTTCAGAGTTACTAAATCCAAGAACTAATCTTCAGGAAGAAATAGATGATAAAAAAGAATCTAAAGGTTACGGTATAGAAGTAAATTCATATAATTCTACATATAGGCCTAACTATATGTTTTATGATTCTATGAATTTCACTAATATTTATAAGGATCCTACTTCTTCATATACAGAATATGGAGTTATACCTAGTAGACATATAGACTGGGACGATGCAAGAGCTCGAAATCAAAGTACTGGAGAAAAATGGTTACATGGATTAACTAAAGCAGGTGTTACCACACTTGGCGCTATAGCAGAAAATACATTAGGAGTTTTATTTGGACTAGGAGAATTAGCTACTGGAGGGGAGTATTGGGATAATTGGGTAGGACATACAATAGATGGTGCAAATGAGTATATGAGAGAAGCTATGCCTAATTATATGACTCAAGCAGAGCGTGAATATACTACTGGTCAGAAACTTGGTACAGCTAATTTCTGGGCTGATACAGTAGCGAATGGCTTCGGATATAGTTTAGGGTCAATTGCTACACTTATGTTAACAGGAGGCGCTGGATTAATTACTAGAGGGGTATCTGCAACAGCTAAAGCAGCGAGAGGAATGCAGATGTATAATATAACCAAAAATATTGTTAATGCTACTAAAATAGGGGAGAAAGTTGCTAGAGGATCTAGACTAGCTGGTTTTAAAAATGTAGTTGGAACTATAGAAGCCGGTGTAATGATGTCATTAGCTGAAGCATCTGTAGAAGCTAGAGAGACTCAAAGAAATGTATATGAGGATTTGATACAACGAGAGATAGACGATCCAGATAATGGTATAAATGATAGATCTCAACTTACGGCAGCACATCTTGAAGAATTATTACAAGTTTCATATTCTGCAGGTAATACAGATTTTTTAACTCAATTACCTATTCTTGCAGGATCTAATTTATTAATGTTTGGTAGGAATGTTGCAGGGTTTAAAGCTGCAAATAAAATTAATAAAGATATAGCATATAATGCTGCTACTCAAAAAGTTGTTAATTCTGTAGCTAAACAAGGGAAGTATAGACAGGCTTTTGAGAGAGCAAGACCTACAGTAGAGGGAATGGTAGTAGAAGCTGGACAAGAAGGATGGCAATTTGCATCTAAAGTATTTGCTAGTGATTATCATACTAATAAATATTATAATGGAGGCTCTGCTGATTTAATAGCTTCTATGAATATGGGAATAACAGATCTCTTTGGAACACAGGAAGGATTAGAGTCAATGTTAGTAGGAGGTATTGTAGGGGGAGGAATGGGAGCAGGTAGAAGTATAATTTCTAGACCCTATGCTAAAAGAAAACAAACAGCTAACTATGCAGCAGCTGTAGTAAATGGTGGATATTTTAATAATGCTACAGATAAAGCTCTGAATTTAAATGCAATGTCTTTATTGGTAGAGAGAATGGAAAGCGCAAGAAAATCAGGAGATCTTAAAACGTTTAAAGATGCTCAATATCAATTAGTTCAAATACATGCATTAAGTAATATAGAAAATGGAACCTTTGATGTTATGATGCAGAAATTAGCCGATACTAAAGGTTTAAGTGATGAAGATTTTGCTAAATTATATGGATTTGATCCAGAAGTTTCAATTAAAGAACAAACTAAAACAGAAAATAATCCAGAAGGTAAAAGTAAATCAGATATCATTGAACAATTTAGAACTAAATTAAATGAGTTTAAAACTGATTATGAAAAAGTAAATGAATTATTTCCCCCAGTTTTAAGATCTAGTCCTGTTACAAGAATGTTTATGTCTCCAGAAGCATTAGCTGCTGAAGATGCAACATTTAATGAAAGAAATAGATTAAGAAAACAATTAATATTAAGTGTATCTGGAATTAAAGATAGGAATAAAAGATTGAAATCTATTCAAGAAAAAATGCAAAATATTCTTGCAGATGCTGCAGCTATTAATGGAACTCCTATAAATAAATTTAGATGGATTTATGAAGAAGGATTTGATATTGGTCCTATATTTGAAAAAGATGACGAACTTACTGAGATTCCTGATGTTGAAAAAAAGGTAATAAGTAGAGAAAAAGAATTAGAGGCAGTTAGAAAAAAATTATCAGATAAAGCTATAGAGTTACAAAATATGGGGGCATTAGCATCTACTATTCCATTTGCTAATGAAGCACATGATTATTTATCATTATATGCAAAGAATCTAAAAACAGTAGAACTTTATAATAAGTTAGCTTCTGACGAATATTTTAGAAAATTCTTTAATGATGCTATTGTAGAAAAAGAAAACGCTGCAAGACAAAAAGCAAATGATGAAGCAAATGAAAAGAATATAAAAGACGCTAAAGAAGCTAAAGATGTACAAGTTTCAGACGATGCTAGTCAAGCAGTTAAAAATAAAGCTGACAAAAAGAAAAGAGACTTAAAAGATAAAGAAGATAGAGCTGCACAAATATGGTTAAATACCGTAAAAAAACTATCTCTTAAAGATGCTTTAATTAAACTAGTTAATATTGATCCTACTGGTATTGAAGATGATCATAAAAGAGTTGGATTACAAAGAGCTATATCAATAATAAAAAAGAGAATTGATAAAGCTAATAAAAACGATTCCAAGAAACCTACAGTAAAAGAAGAAATTATTGGAAGTAAGGTAGAAAAAGAAACGGATCAAGAACCTACAGAAGAACAAAAAATAATAGAAGAAATGAATCTTGAAGAAGAACCAGAAGATGCATTAACTATTAATGAAAGTAATATTATATTAGATGAGAATAAAGAAAATACTAAAAAGAAAACTCCTCCTAAACAACCAGTTAAAGATCCAGATCAATTAGATTTATTTGCTGAGGAAGGTGAAGTAGTTCCAGATAAACCTGTAAGTGAAGAAGAGTTAGAAATACAACTTGCTACAAATAGTGCAGAAGTAGTAGGAAATTGGAGTATACCAGTAGATGAAGATGGGAATATAGTTGAACCAGATCCTGATACTGTTACAATAGATGAAAAGCAAGAACCTATTTTATTAAACAAAGATTTATTACTAGATGATAATATAATAGGGACAGAAGTAGAGTTTGAAATAATTGAAAATGATTGGTACTTATCTGATAGAGAAGATAAAGCTTTAGAACCGTGGATGGAGATTCCTATATATATTAAAATTGGAGATGAATATATAGGTAAATTACAGGCATCTCAAAACGAAGAGAGAAAAGCAATAATAGAAAAATTACAGAAAGGAGAAAAAGTAACTACTAATATAAATTCAATTAGAGCTAATAACTTTAATAATACTAAAACTGTTGATAATATAGAAGAAGTAGTTTTTAGAGATCCTAAAGAAGTATTCGGAAATAATGATGATATTTTACTTGTACATACAGTTGCTATTAAAGATGGAGATGTAGTAACCTCACAATGGTCTTTAGGAGAAGTTCATCCGGATAAAGATAAAGGAGATTTAAATAAAATAAAAGTTAATATAGAAGAAGATCAAGATGTACAACAAAATCAAATAGGTATTGTTATACGTTCTAAACATAATCCACAACCGATAGATAGAATAGCTTATTTAAGTACAGCAAATTTAAGTGATAATGCTAAACTTAAAGTATTAGAAGCTTTAGAAAGTAGAGATTTTACCAGAGCCTCTGAAATAGTAGCTTCAAGTCGTATAAGAAAAGAAGCAGAAAATAATCCTTCTTTCCTTGAATTTGGAGCATTTGCACCTATAAAAGATAAAGCTGGAAAAACTATTTCAGAAGAAGATTGGATGATTTATTATAGTCCTGCTTTAGGAAAGTTAATTAGAATAAAAGAAACTGAATTAGTAAAAGCTTTTAATGGTAATAAAGCTTATTTTAATGAAGTAAAAATTGGTAAAGATGAAAAAGTTATTATTGCTAATAAATATAATACAGATCTTATAGATATAGATATAAAAAAGGATATATCAGATTTCTTAGAAACGAAGAAATATAATGTAATGCGAGATGGTGCTAATTTAAAAGGTGCTTATATCAGTCCCGTGACAGGATATGAGTACGCTACTTATCAAGATTATTTATTTGATGAAAAAGAAATAGGGGAAGAAAGAACATTTGGAAGAGGACATCATTCTATACTATCTACAGATATAATTAAGAAAGGGGAAAGTATGTTTAATAACCCTGAAGTAAAATTTGGAAAAGGTAATGTATTAGAAGATACCGCACCAGAGATTATTAAAAAAGCTAAGATAGATAAGACTAAACCAGAAGTACCAGCAGCTGATAGAATAGCTGCTATAGAATCAGAATTAAGCAAACTTAATGAAAGGTATTGGGCTGTAGATAGTCGCGTTGCAGAAGGTAAAATTCAAGAAGAAATAAAAAAATTAGAAGCTGAACTAGCTGCATTAAAAGCTCCAGCAGCTCCTACTTTACCTACTACTAAAATTATATCTGGAGCACAGACTGGTGTAGATCAAATCGGTTTAGAAGTAGGTAAAGAACTTGGTATAGAAACAGGAGGAACAGCAACACCTGGATTTTATACTGAAAAAGGAAAAGATATTTCTTTAGCAGAAAAATACGGTGTTGAAGAAATAACTAAAAAATTACAAGCTGGTAAAAAGGGCAGAAAATTTTATTTACCAAGAACAGAAGAAAATGCTAAAAATTCTGATGGTACTGTGTATTTTGCAACAGATGCAGATAGTGCTGGGAGAATTGCTACAAAGAGATATGTAGATAAGCATAACAAACCTTTTTTACTTAACCCTACAGCAAAAGAATTAAGTCAATGGTTAATAGATAATAATATAAAGACTCTTAATGTTGCAGGTAATAGGGCTAGTAAACTTACTACTCAGCAACAAACAAATATTAAGAATATTCTTATTGAAGCATTAAAAGCTCCAGCAGCTCCAATAGCAGAATTAAGTGTACGTGATCAAAAGTTAATGGAATGGCTAAGAACACCAGAAGGAAGTTTAGAGAACCAAACTGGTTTAGAATCTGCAACAAAACTTGCAATAAAATTTAGTAAAGGCAGACAAAAAGCTAGAGATGAGGGTAAGACTGAAGAGGAAGCAGATCAATATATGAAAGAAAATCTGTCAAAGGAATTAATGGCTAGTGTAGGTATAGGTTTTAAAGCTATAGAGTTAGCTCCAAAGTTAGAGGAACTTAATAAGATATTAAAGAAACAAATAAGTGCACCAAAATCTAAAACAGTAAAGAAAAGTGATAACTCACAAATAAATGATTTATTTGATAATCTAGGAGGAATAGATCCTGCTACAGGAAAACCAAGAATATGCTAATATGAGTTGTAGATTAATACGAAATAAAAACAATGAAGTTATAGGGGCAGCAGCTCCTAATGGGGAAAATTCTATACTATTTAATAAACTAGTAGAAGCTACTGGTAATTTAAATGAAGCTGAGAATCTATATAATGAATTAGCTTCTAAGGAATTTAAAGCATGGTTTGGTATCAATTGGGAAAGTGACCCTAAATCAGTCGATAGTTTATTTACAGATGAAAACGGAGAACCAAAATTAGTATCTGAAATAGGTTTCTTTTCAGTTAAAAATGCTAAAGGAGAAACATTTCCAATTTTAGCTGAGATTAAAGAAAAAGATGCAGGATTAGGACTTGGCCGTGAACTACAAGATGAGCTAATAAATACTATAGTAGGATTTATAAATGATATAAGAGTAAAACATCCTAATATATTTAGTAGTCCAAAATTAGTAAACAAATATTTTAATTTAGATAAGGAATCAGGACGAAAAGGAATATTAGCAGAAAAGATTTTATTAGAAGCTTTTAATGGCCTAGAACAAGATAATCCAGCAGATGTAGAAACAGCTAAAGAATTATATACTATTCTAACTACACAAGGTAAAGAGGCTTTTGTAGAAGCTTTACCAGAAGGTGTAACTATGAATTCTATAGCAGGGGCCCCTAATAATGCTAGTCAATTATTTATATTAGCTTACCATAATTGGAATTCTATAGAAAATCCTATAACAGGAAATATAGAAAAAGTAGGTGTTAGAGAATTAGTTAAAGATAGTTTAGTACGATATGGAATGAAACTCAAAGATGATATTGGGGAAATGGAAGAGTTTGATGAAGACTTTGTACGAATATATGGAATGTCTAGATTATCAGAAAATCCACAACAAAAATTATCTCAAGAAGCTAAAGCTATTTTAGGGAATATTACTATAGGTACTAATAGTATTGGATATCCTAGAATTATGCCTATTGATAGTGCGTACGGATTAATGGCTGAAGCTACAGTTAATGAGCCTAGTTGGGAAGATATGAAAAGTAAGTTAGTTCATCGTGCGAAGTTTAAACCAGAAATTAGAGCTATATTAAATACTATTAATAAATTGCCTGCAAAAGATGAAGCTGTTTTATTTTCTAACTTTAGAATGGCTTATAAGAATTTTATTTTATTTAAGAATGAAAAACTTGTAGGTAAAGCAGGAGAAGTATTTTATACTAATAAAATAATAAATTCCAATCAAAGTCTAGTAGCTAAAAAATCTAAAGCTAAATTTAAAGAAAATGCTAGAGAGATTTTAGGGGGAGTACCAAAGCCTAGAGCTATTTATATTATCGAACCAGATGGTAAAATATCTGTAAAACCAGAGAAACTAAAAAAATTAGAGATAATATGGAATAAAGTAAAAACTACAGCGGCTAAAAAATCAGTAGACCCTTTAACACGAGATGATATTGATTCTTTAGGAGAGTATTTATGGGAACTTGGTGTAGAATTTGGCCCATCTTTAGAGACTACACAAGATAATTTAGAGAGATATTTTACTTTAGGGGATGAACAAGGGGTTACAGGAATAGAATTATTCCATAAACTTGTTTCTGAACCTGGTAATAACTTTAATAAATTTATAAACGAACTCAAAAAAGATAATCCTAAAGATATTTATAGAGAGTATAGTTCTTTAATGGATAAGATATCTGAATTAAGTCTTCTTTTTGAAACTAGACCATTTGGATCTTTTATCAGTGGAACAAATAAACAATATTATCCTATAAACTTACCAACTAGATTAGATGATTTAGTAAATCTTATTAATAATCCTAAAAATGGAAATGAATTAGCAGAATTCTTTGATACTTTATTAAAAGATCCTATGTATATGCCAGGAGGAAGTATTAGATATGCGTCTCCATTAATAATGGTTTTATCTAATAGTGTTAAAGCACAAGAAAATTTTACAGTAGAGATACTAGACTCTTATAAGGCCTCTAATGAGCTTGTAGCAACAACTGATTATGAAAATCAATCTAGTAAGATATCATTAATTGAAAGATTTATAGCATTTCATAATAGAGGTAATAAAAATTTTACAAAAATAGCTATTCCTATACAAGCTGATCGTAGAAATTTATCATTCTTAAATATACCAAGAACCAGTAGTTATAAAAAATATGGAGTTACTGCTGATCGTAGCCAAATAATAAGAGGTTTTATATTACAAGACTTAGCTAGTATAGAGCAAGCTACAAATCAAGTATTAGAAGCACAGGAAGCGAATGATAGTAGTAATTTAATAAAAGGATATCATTTTAAAAACTCTTCTAACCCTTTTGCAAGAGATGGTTCTGCATTTACTATGACTCAAATTAGAGGACTAGAAAACACAGAAGTAAAAGATGGTATTAATATGTCTTATTATGTAGATAAATATATACAAGGAGATGCAAATTTTTTGGATTCTACAGAAAGTGATATATTCAAAAATTTATTATCACAAAAAGTAACTGAAATAGAAAATAAATTAACAGAATATGAAAATAATTTAGTAAAAACAGTAAAAGCATATGATATAGATTTTACTAGAGATGTTAAATCAGATTTAAATTCAGTTGAAAACCAAAGAGAATTTATAAAAGATTTTGTTTTTGAAAATTTTGTGAGTAAAATAGAAATAATGAAACTTTTAAGGGGAGGATTTAGATTTGCTAAAGATGAAGCTGATGTTTATAAACGAATGGGACTTATCAATACTCCTGGTACTATTCTATTTATGAAAGGAATGTCTGGAGTATATGATAAAGATGGTAATTTAATAAGTGGAGATCCTACTTATGGTATGTCTCCTACTTATAATGCATTAACTATAGAGGACTTTGATTTATCTGATATAACTAGAGGAAACCAAATAGCAGATACACAATATCAAAATTTAATAAATGCAGGTGTAGAGGCTTCTATAGCTAAAGATATATCAGATCAATATAGACCTGGACGAGGTATAAAAAAGACAGATGCACAAACTTTTATTAGTTTAAGAATGTATAAGAATATTATGCAAGGTATGGGACAATGGGATACTGTTTTAGATCAACAAGCTTATGATAATGCTACAGGAGTTAATACAAATGGACGTTTTGAAGATAACCAAGGAAAATCTAGGCCTATATACCCATTAAAACCTTATGCTGAGGAACTAACATCTCGTGATAATATAAATGCTATGCATATGGATAAAAATTCTTATATTATAGTAACTCCTGAATTAGCAGATAATTTTCCATACTTACAAGAGATGTTACATGTTATGGAAGAAAATGGGATTGATGTAATTCATACAGAAAGCGCTACTAAAGGAGCTAGAAAAAATGTTCAAGATTTTCTTAATAATGAATCTTTAGATGTATCTAATGCAGTTGTTATGAATTCAAAAGGATTAAGATTCCCTCAAATAATACCTAAAACTAAAAAAGGAGAAGTAACATTTAATAGACAATTAAGAAAAAATTTAGTTACCAATATAGTTCCAGATGGAAATTATAAATTAGGGGGAACTACTATTAAAGGAATTAAATTACAACAATTATATGGGGAAGTTATATCTGCTAATATTGCTAAAGATACAGCTAAGTTAGAAGGAGATCTTGGTTTAACACAAGTACGAAAAGCTTTTCCAGGTACAATAGAATATAAAAATGCTAAATTAAATCATCTTAAAAATCTTAGAGATAGAATTGCTAAACATGTTAAAGATAAAGACTTACCTAATAACTATTTAGATGCTTTAAATATTGTACCTAATGGATCTTTTGATTGGAAATTTAAAATACCTTTAGCATTTCCTAATTATCAGGCTAAATTCGAAGGTATAATTCTTAGTATGTATCATAATGATATATTTGTTCAAAAATTACCAGGAGAAGAATTTGTACAAATAGCAGAACTAGGGGGGCATGATATAAGTGGAGAACTTAGAATGTATGATGGTTCTAATTTAGCAGAAGTTAGAATTAAAGCTAGTGCATTAGGCCTACCTTCAGATGCTAAAATAGAAGATTATAAAGATGACCCAAGATTAGAGTTTATAGGGTATCGTATGCCACACACTGGTAAAAATTTATCTCTAGTTATGAAAGCTGTAGATTTTTTACCTGAGACACATGAAAAAGTAATAATGGTTCCAGGAACAATTACTGTACAAATGGAATCCGATTTTGATTGGGACAAAATATCTGTAATATTTCCAGTAGTATTAAAAAATGGAAAGATATTAAAACCAGATTATAATAAAGATCCCAGTAAAATGAATCCAAAAGAAAGGAATCAAGTTATTTTTGATATATTCAAATCTATTTTAACAGATCCAAAACATTTAGAAGAAGTAATTAAACCTTTAAGTGTACAAAAAATACTTGATGCAAGAGATGCCTTACCTGTATCTTTAAAAACAGAAATTGATTATAATGATCCTATGATTGAATTGGAAATGGAAGAAAGGAATAAAGTTGGGGCAGCTGGGAAAGGATTATACTCTAATGTATCGGCAGGTAGAAATGTAGCAGAACCTATTAAAACTATGCATATTAAGCCAGGATATGCCCCTATAATAGATGATATGGTATTTAATATTATAGGACAAACTAGAGAATATCAAGGTAATTTAGATGAAAATGGAAATCCTATATTTGATGGAGACTATACTGATTTTAATATAGCTTCTTTCTTACAAGCAGCATTAGACGCTGCTAAAAATCCTATTCAAAAAGATATAAATGATAATATTTATACAATTCCTGTTACAGGTCTAATGTTAAGCGTTGGAATTCCTATAGATACAATTACTAAATTCTTAGCACAACCTATGATAAAAGAAATTGTAGAAATTGCTAAAATAAAAGATATAGGATTAGGAAATTTAGAGAAAGCAATTAATGCTGTTCTCTCTAAAAATATGGGACCGGATTTATCCTATAAATATATTTTAAATGGAGAGATAACTTCTATGAATAAAGATCAATTATCAGAAGATCTAAGGGAAGTTAATACAACTAACCAATTAAATTATGTAGAAAATTTCTATCAGTTTTTCTTAGCAGGAAGAGCATTACAAACAATATACAAACTTGTAACCCCTGATACAATGAAAAATGTAACAGAGTTTGCTGCAATCAATGCGCATTTAGATACAGAAGATTTATACTTAAGAAATGAAGATAGTTTAATTAAAGGAGCTGAAGAATTAATAACACATAATACAGGAGAAGATATATCATTAAATCCAATTGGAGTTGCTTATAGAGGGATGTTAAATACTATAATTCAAGGAGGAAATGATATAGGATTTATAAATAATTCTAATGCAGTTAAAGGATTCAAACATAAATTAAAAAACCTTTTAAATATACATACTTTTAATACAGCGCAACATAAAATAATTGATAG
>Ga0208299_1001262_pt1 | contig 19401 bp, 36 predicted proteins | sample 15_taG_FD_184089 | JGI IMG/M metagenome (GOLD analysis project Ga0208299, IMG submission 184089) | Marine viral communities from the Subarctic Pacific Ocean - 15_ETSP_OMZ_AT15312 metaG (SPAdes) (version 2) | ecosystem: Environmental > Aquatic > Marine > Oceanic | place: Pacific Ocean | collected...
ATTAGGATATAAACATGATCGTTGGAGACCTAGTAAAAATTCTTCACTCTGCTAATGACTATTATGAGGACCTTATCGGAGTAATCGTAAGAATTATTAGGCCTCATAAGGCTAAACAATACTGGGTCAGAATATGCGATAAAAATATGGGACCTTATCCTTTTTCAATCAACCAATTGGAGAAAATGTAAATGGATTACGTAGATTATAAAGTTCGAACACATCTCACTCAAAGTCTACCTTGCGACGATTGGGATGTTCTCAATCAAAGCCTGCTTGACCTTTACGACAAGAAGAAGCTGAATGTGGGATGGAACGAGAAGAGTGAGCCGGTCTTTTCCCTGAAAAAGACCACCAAGCCTTCCTGAAATTTCTTCCTTGACATTCAAAAAAACTTAAATTAGAATACTTGTAGAACGATCGAGGAAGACGAAATGAAAAGATTTATCGGCAATGTTCTTGATGACATCGGGTGTTTTTTCGCTCGTTACAACTTTGACCGCATTGCAGCGTTTTTTTCTAACTGTGCTAACTGGATTGACCCCGCAAGGGTGGGCGACCTAGCAGAATGGGAAGCCATGGTCAAAGAGTGGGAAGAGGAGGACAAACACCGTGCAGCCTAAGCCCAAAAAAGTAAATCGACCTCTGCCCCATGGCTGGAAGGGGAAAGATATTAAAAAGCAGATGAGGGCAGCTTACGATAGCATTTTCGGTGATTCTACTGACGAAAACGGCATCTTGAAGGTAAACAAGTGAAAGTCGGTGACCTAGTAGCTCGCAAATGGGGCGAGGGTCAACGCCCAACAGGGACTCGACTCTGCCACCGCGACATTATTATGGACCCGAAAGAGGATTGGATATCGCTATGCGAATGAAAGTTGGCGACTTGTTGAGGAAAAGGTCGACAGGCCAGGTATGCGTCCTTGTTGATTTCGCGCCGGCCCAATTCGGAGAGGCGTGGCTCAAAGTGATGATTGATGGCGAAATTCGCAAGAAATGGTCAGCCGCTGGTGACTACGAGAAGGTAAACTGACACTTGACAAATAAAAAAAGATAAATTAGAATAGTGATAGAAACATTGAAGGGGAAAAGAATGAACACTGGTGATATTTTGATGAAGAAGTGGTGTTTTGGAACCGGTCGAGCGAAAGCACGCGAAGAAGCCGTGCAGTCCAATGATGGCGAATTGAAAACTTATGTGACCTACCCTAAGTACCGCACTATCGTGTTTAGGGTGGATTCCGCCAGCAAAAGTGGCAAGGAATGGACCGTTAAGGGCAAGCAGTTTGCTTCTTTGAAAGCTCCAGGTAAAGCCAAGACTATCAAACTCACTGAAAAGAATGGTTGTTATTATCCTGTGGGACAGAAGCGACCTTTTTTGAAGATGCAAAACCCTGACATTCCAATCACTTCTGGACTTCCCCCTGTCGGTAGCTTGATTTCAGTGAATAAAAAGCATGCTATTGTTACAGAGGTCAGTCGAAATTCTCTAAAGATTTACGTCAATAATGCTTTTAAAACAATCACTTGCAAGCCTGGAACTATCAAGTGGTTCTCAGACAAGGTTCTTCTGAGCGCGATGAAGAAAAGCGCTTGACATCCAAAAAAACTTAAATTAAGATATAATCATGAACAAAATACAAGTAGGTGATTTAGTTAGGTTTAGAGATCACGGCGACGATACTGAATTCCGACGCAACGCATACCCTTATATGTTTGAAATAGGTATCGTCATATCGAAGCCGCGAGACTCCTGGACTGCCACCACGAATTGGCCGGGTGAGACCTATGTGATGTTTCCAAGCGAAACCTGCCACTTCATCACTGATATGCTAGAAGTTATTTCAGAAAGAACTTGACATAAAAAAAAGAATAAACGAAAATAGACTCAGAAAGATTAGGAAAAGGGGGAAAAAGAATGTCTTACAACCGAACAGTTCACTGCTCTCATTGTTATGCCGCCGGTCATAATCGTAATGGTTGTGACATTCTCAAGAAGTTTATAGAGGAGAATCCCGATTCATATCAAGCGGTTGTAGAGCGGCAAAAGAAAGAGCGCCGCAAGGCAAACCCCAGAAAATGCTCATACTGCTCAACACCTGGGCACACACGTCGTCGTTGTGATAGGCTGGAGAGCGATAGAGAACTGGTTGCAAAAGCACTTAGAAAGTCTCGCATGAAAATTGAGGAAACACTTGTAGCGAAAGGGTTGGGAGTCGGCTCTTTCGTCAATGTTAATATAGGATGGTCAGGATTACGCAAGAATGCTTTGGTATCCTCCATTAATTGGAAAAAGCTTGATATTGACGGTGGCCACATAACAGCAGACTTTCTGTTGCTAGATGGTTCCAAAACTTCAAGGTCTTTCAGGCTTGATGAGGTAGGCATACCTGACCCTCGCGTGAAACCCAACATGGTTTTGAGTCGAGTTGACGAGCGGTCAATTCGACTCAATATTCCACAGGGGTGGAGAGACGGAACATTGTGTGATGAAGATGAGTATTTTCCAAAAGGTCAGCCACGTCATTCATGGAAGCTTCAGCGATTCGAAGAAGATGAGGGTTGACATTCAAAAAACAATAAATTAATATACTTGTAGGAAATGACGAAAACGTGTGTGAGGAAAACATGAAAGCTCGTGTCGATCAATTGATTGAAAAGTCTGAAAATCCCATTATTAGTGATTGGGAGCGAGGTTTTCTTGAGTCTGTCCACCAACAGCTGGAGCGGGGTCGCCGCGAGCTTTCAGCCCGTCAGTGCGAGATTATTGAGCGAGTAGAAAAGAAGTTTGTCGGTCTTCAGGCTGATTCCGACTGGGAATCTCAGTGGGATGAGGAGAAGGCGTGGGAGTGGAAGACAGCAGTGTCTTATTATGAAGAGGGAACTGAACGTTATTATTCCCGAATCTTGGATTGGGCGAAGGAAAACCCAGGCAAAGTTCCTCCTGCCGTTTTCTATCGCAAGCTTGTTGAAAACAAGTACGCGCAAAAGATAATCAAGGCACTGCGGGATGAGCCCAAATATGCTGCGGGAGCGTCTGTGATGCTCAGGTCAGGAGCCAGAGCCCCGTTGGGATACTTTCTATATCAGGAAATGATGAATGAGCTGCTCTTTGTTGTTACACCGACTGACAAGGCAATTCATGCTGCCAAGGGGTGTCGAATTTATTCAATTCTCAGCTCAACATCTGCGAAAACCTTTGAAATTGAAGAACGTTTCATCAAGAAGTGGCGCAAGACAAAAAAAGTCGAGGACGATATTCCATTTTAACCTTGACAAAGAAAAAAAAGAAAATTAGGATGGAACCATGAAGAACGCAAAGAAAAAGAAAGTTGTTGTCCGCAACCCATTTGCGGTCCTCGCCCACCGTCGTTCTGGGTCAGGTTCCCACGGTGATAAAAGAAAACAAGAGTCGAAACGTGCTTGTCGCAAGTTTCGTTATAATTAATGTAACGCTTGACAAAGAAAAAAAAGAAAATTAGGATGGAACCATGAAAAGCGAAACATTCAATCTCGACTCTCACATTTTGGCTCTTCTTCAAAATGAGCCTTTCTTCGCGGCCCTTTCACGCCGCATCAACAAGATGCCATCTACGGCAATTCCAACTGCGGGAGTGCGGGTTAACCCTGAAACAATGCAGTTCGAGATGTTGTATAATCCTGAATTCTTTGCTAAATTGACGAATAATGAGCGCTTGGATGTACTCAAACACGAGTTTTATCACTTGATTTTCGAGCACGTAACTGGCCGGAAACCAAAAGATATCAACCCTCGCGTCTGGAATTTCGCAACAGATTTGGCTATCAATAGCCACCTTGAGAATCTGCCAGAAGGCTGTTTAATGCCTGGTGTCGGACACTTTGCCGATTTTCCGAAAGGCTTGAGTGCAGAGCAGTACCTTGCGCTCCTTCTCAAGAAGATGAAGGACAAGGACAAGGACAAAGGCGACGGAGAAAAGGGTGAGGGTGAAGGTTCTGGTGGAAGTGGCGACGGTCTACCTGAAGAGGGTCAGTTCGACTCACATGATGAATGGGCCGATGGCGAAGGAGACCAACAGGCAGCTGATATCGCTCGTGAGCGCATCAAGGACTTTGTTAAGAAAGCAGCTGAAGAAGTCTTGAAGGAGGGCTCGTCTGGCTGGGGCTCTGTTCCTGGGAGCTTGCGACGGGAAATCATGGCTCGACTTGAAAGCAAGGTCGACTGGCGTAAGGTCCTGCGTTACTTCATCAAAACCAGTCGGCGTGCCGATGCGCGTAGCACCGTCAAAAGGGTGAATAAGAGGTATCGGTACATCCATCCAGGCAAGAAGGTCAACAGGCATGCCAACATCGCTGTAAGCATCGACCAGTCAGGCTCGGTGGATGACGGGATGTTGATGGCTTTCTTCAGTGAGTTGAACAAGCTTTCGGAGCTGGCGAGTTTCACGGTGGTTCCATTCGACACGCGAGTCGAAGAAAGTCTCGTCTTCGAATGGAGGAAGGGGCAGAAGGTCAAGAAAGAGCGGGTGATGTGCGGTGGAACCGATTTCAATGCTCCCACCAAGTACGTGAATAAAAAGGGTTTTGATGGTCATATCGTCCTCACTGACATGGCAGCACCCAAACCTATCGCATCCAAGTGCCAGCGCATGTGGATGACGACCAAAGACTGCTTGCGTTACCAGTACTTCCAGACCAACGAGCGAATTCTCGCAATCGACGCTTGACATCTAAAAAAGAATTAATTAGAATAGCTACAGACAGTCGAAGTGAAGGAGGAAGTATGAAGGACTACTTATTGATTGCATGGTCACGCTACTACCCCAGTGGAGGGACGGACGATTGGGTCGACACCTTCAACACCTTTGAGGAAGCTGAAGCCGAGGGCCACCGGTTGACTTCAGAGGAGTCTGTGGAGTACTATAAGGTAGTCGACCTTCGCTCTTGGGCTCCTTGGACGGACAAGCTCGGTGAGACCTTTCACTTCGTAACCCCCAGCTGACGATTGGACTTGACAAAAAAAAAGAATTAATTAGAATGTATAAGTAACGTCGAGAAGGGAGCCAAGACGAAATGAAAACCGCAAAGCCTTTGGAAAACGCTCTCATCGTCAAGTCCGTGGAGACTTTGCCCGATGGTGTCAAAGTTGTGACACTCGACTGCCGCGATTGGGCAGCATTCGGTCAATCACCGAGCGCTCTGGAATACGATGGAGAGGTTTTCGGTCGCACAGGTTGGAACAGTGACAAGCACGTCGTTTACTACCGAACTGACACCAAGCCTGCTTTTGGGCTTGACAAATAAAAAAGAATAAACGATAATATTCACAGAAACGGTCGAAACACAGGAGACTGAGAGAACATGGGAATTGATTTCAAAACATTTTCGCTGGTTGCACCTCACGTCATCAACGCTCGAAAGCCGCTAATGATTCGCGGCAGGCATGGAGTCGGCAAAAGCGAGGTAGTCTATCAAATTGCTGGGCAGCTCGGTCTGCCTGTCGTTGAAAGGCGAGCAGCATGTATGACGGAGGGAGACCTCCTCGGCATGCCAAGCCCTGAGATGGTTGAGGTCAACGGTGAACTTGCTTCTGTGTTCCGCCCATTTGGGTGGTTCATCCGAGCCTGCACTGAAGCTGTTGTCCTCTTTCTTGACGAGGTGGACCGTGCCGTGCAGGAGGTACGGCAAGGCTTGTTCGAGTTGAACGACTCGCGCAAGCTCGCTGGGTGGACCCTGCACCCTGATACCGTCGTCATCGCTGCCGTCAACGGTGGGGACCATGGCAGTCAGTATCAGGTCAATGAGCTTGACCCAGCTGAGCTGGACCGGTATACCGTGTTCGACATCGAGCCCAGCGTCGAGGATTGGCTGGATTGGGGAGCAGACAATGTTTGCGAGGTAGTCTGGGACTTCATCAATCAGAATCGGGCGCACCTGGAGCATACGTCTGATTACGAGCCAAACAAGGTCTACCCCTCTCGTCGCTCGTGGAAGCGGCTGAATGACTGTCTGGCGAATGGGGACTTGTTCAGTGAGTCTGCGGACCAGACCGTCTTCTTCACACTCAGCCAGGCCTTCGTGGGCTTGGAAGCTGCCGTGAGCTTTCTGGACTTCTGGAAAACCTATGACCGACAAGTGACGTGGGAGCAGGTTATAAATGAGGGTCAGGTCGAGAAAACGGAGAAGTGGGACATTAATCAGCACGCGGCGCTTTGCGAGAAAATCGAGGCATCAGGGGCATTGAACACACCCCTCAGCACCGTCCAGCTGGATAACCTGGCAGCGTATTTCCAGATGCTGCCAGCTGAGATTGCGATGAAGCTATGGTCTATCGTTGGCAACAACGTGGGAGACCACAAAGAAAACATCATTGGTCTGCATTCTCGCGTGAAGGAGGTCCTTGTGAGAATGTTGGGTGGTGATGGCTAGGTAGCCTCTGGTGGCATCTACCAAGTGCATGTAGGGTCCCAAGTCTCTGCATGCACTGCCGCCATGGGTGGAAAACCCAGGGGAGAGTTTCTGTTCTATTCCCCGGAAGCCTCCCCTGGGTTTTTCCTTGACAATCAAAAAAGAATAAACGACAATACAGGAGATGAAAATGAAAGAACTTATTACAGCATACTTGATGACCCAGGCTATTACTGCGGGAGATGAGGACCAACAAGCGCTCGCTGAAGTCCTCCTCTCCATGTACGAGCAGGGAGTCATCACTGCGGAAGAGATGGATAGCAATGGAGAGCCATTGTTTTCCCTAGTTACAAAGAAAAACCCCATTGGTTTCGCGGTTTAAGAAAAAAAACCAAGACCAATGAAAAAAGACCTTGAAAGGTCAAACCCCAAACCCTATTGTCAGGGTGAACAAGCCGAAAGGCAAGGAGAAGAAAATGTTTTCACTGAATGTCGACTTTGACACCAACACTGCTACGGTCGCTGATATTCTTGAAGAGGATGTCTTTGATGTTTCTATTCTGGAGAAGGTCGAAGAGGTCGAAGAGGTCGAAGAGGTCGAAGAGGTCGACGAGCGAACGATGGAGCAGCTTGCCATTGAAGACTTTGTGGTTGTCAATGGGGTGACTACTGAGGCTCCAGAGCCCAAGGAGTCGCCTAAGCCTAAGGGCGGGCGAGGTCGCCCCCGGAAGAGCTTCGTCAAGGACGTTAGCTTCATCGCAATTATCGAAGAAGGTAGCCTCGTGACAGGCTACAAGCGAGCGCCGCGCGGACGAGCCAGGAAGGGCCAGGTCCGCAAGAGCTTCGCTATTCATCATACCCGGCTGCACGAGCTGGACACCAGCGAGGTCTACTCTCGCGAGCACCTGGAAGGGCTTGCTAGCGTATGCTAGAAACGGCGAACTGGGAAGCAATCGCGCATGTGCTCGGTTGGGCTATGTGCGTGATTCTTCTCGGTTTTCGGCTTGATAGGCCGAGGACACAAAAAAAGAACTTGAATCTTCTCTTTGATAACCCTATTACTGTAGAGAACAAAGGGACGAGGAGAAAAGAATAATGGTAGTGGAATACGTGATTATAGCTTGCGTGCTAGTTGCACTTGGTATCTTTTTTACGGCAGTGCTAGCTGGTGCAGATTTAGCTGTAGAACTGATAGGAGGTCTCGTGAAAGGTGTAATCGCTCTGCTCGCTGGCTTCATTGGGTTTACCCTTGGAGTGCTATGTATCGGAGGGGTCATTGGATGGCTTCTCACTGCATCTGGGGTACTGTAGCATGGAAGTGACACACGAGCTGCTTCTCATGACTCTCCCTTTCGAGGTCTCTTGGCTCCCGTCTCCAGAGGACCCAAGCAAGGCGTGCCCTGCCAGCGTCGTCTTGGCGACCACTCTCTGGTCTCTGAGAGCGTATGGAATGACGCCACCACCCAAGATTTCCACAATAATTCATTGAATTGAAAAAAAGACCTTGAAAGGTTGGAACCCGAACCCTACCTTCATGGTGCTAGTGTCCGAAACAAACAAACAAGGAGTGATTCATGAAAGTCTGGGCATACTTCGAAAAAGGTCTTGGTGAGTGGGTTATCCGCGTGCGTCGTGGCAATCGGGTGCTTGATGTCCCGTCGCCGCTGGAGGTCAGCTCTGCTGCTGGGATGGAGCTGGTTGAAGCTATGATGGTGCAGACCGACAGCTTGGCAGACCAGACCTGGAAGACTCGTCATGACCGTTCCCTGAAGGCTCTCAGGGAGCGCAATCGTAAGCGCGAACAAGCCGACAAGCTGTTCGCATGGTGCGGGAAGTACCTGCTGGAGCAGCGACGGTGGACAAAATGACCACAATCAAATTCAGGTGCCACATGGGACCTTCCACCTTTGGTGGAAACACCGCAGGAGCCCTGTTAGGCACCTCGACATTCGAGCTTGAGCTTGTGGTGCCAATGGCACGTGCAAGGAAGCTGGACTTGTTGGTCAATGACCGAGAAGCGATGTACCGCGAGCTGTTTGAATAGTTTTTTGCGAGGACACAAAAAAAAACCTTGTGAAACATTCTGAGGTCCCTACTCTGTATGTGAATGACGGGCGAGAAGCCCAGGAGAGAAAACGAAGATGAGCAGCAACAACGACATTTGGTTCTTCCTCAAAGGCAATGGAGCCTGTGCCTACAAGTCTGATACCATCGAGCTGTTGGCCAGCATCGAATGGGCAGAAGGCGCAACTCTCGCGGAGCGCGAAGAACGGTGCGAGCAGTGGGCAGAGCAGGCTGGTTTCGAAATTGACTGGGACCTGACGGTCCTGGCCACCGATGAGGAACAGGAAGCAGAAGCCCTTGAGGAGGTTAACCTTGAGGACCCGGATGAGCGCTTGGAGCGCTATCTGTCGGAATTCGTTACCGCTGACTGGTCCCCGGCAGACTGGGGACCCGGCGCAAAGAAGCTTCTGGAAGGTCCAGAGCTGGTGCAGGAGGAGTTGTAAGATGAGTTTGCCTTTCCCATGCTTCCCAGCTCCAAGCGACAACGTTGTTAAGCTGGCTCAGCAAAGCAGCATCATCCCTGCCCTCAAGGCCTATCGTGCAGAAGCCACTGCGACCCTGCTTAACGGCACCGTCGTTCGACCTACCCTTAGCCTGGCTGCTGACGTAGCCAAGTGCCTGCGTTTGGGAATGCCGGCCTGCCTTGTGGTTGTCGAGGAAGGCTTCTACATCACCGATGAGACCTACAGCATTGGGCGCAAAAGCGCAGAAAAGCGCCGAGGACACAAAAAAAACTCTTGTGAATGAGTCTAAAGGTTCCTACTAGTATAGGGCAATCCCGAAAGGGGAAGGAAAATTCATGAAAGACTGGCAGGAAGACATGGACAAGTTGGTTGCACAGACAGCCAAGAATTGGTGGAAGACCGGCAATTGCACTCGTTCAATGGGTGTTACTGGTAGTCTCAGTTTGGCTCAAGGACATAAAAAAAACCTTGATGACAAAGACAAGGATGGATGCCGAGCTGTCATTCCGGTTGTGTTTGACCCCCCGAAAGCACCCTTTGCGGACCCCGAGTGGAAGGCGAAGTATGAGTTTGATGAGGTCGACTTCGCATGACCCGCAAGAGCACAAAAAAAGAAGTCCTTCTGTCGACTCTGTGGGTTCTGGGCTGCTTCGCAGTGGCCCACTTTGCTGGCGTTTGGCTTGGGGCCTGTTGAGTGGAGGGGAAACTAAAGCAAGGACAGGGGGACCATTTGAGCCCCCTTGGTCCCATGCGAGCCTTAGGGGTCAATTGGGGTACCGTCTATGCTTTTTCACTTTTTTTGTGTCAACCCCTTTTTTTCGCTTGTGGTCACTTTCTCGAAACCCTATACTTGTGGGGTAGGGCATGCAGCCCTCGCACAAACGCCCGCAGGAGGACTCAATGAAAGTCGGTGATTTGGTGAAAAAAGTTCACGGTCTCATTGACCTCAACATGATAGGAATTATTATTGACGCCACCGAAAACCCTGAAGAGGGTTTCCGTCGCAAAATAACAGTTGCGACTGAAAAAGGCCACCGCATATGGATGACAAATTCCTTGGAGGTAATCAGTTGATGTTCAGAAAAGCCACAGAGTGCAATGTTTGGGCAATGGCGTCGTCGCAGTTCAGGACACTTAAGCGCGGACAGTGGGTCTACTGCTGCCCACCTGGAGCTGAAGAGCACCACCGCCCCTCTCGCTGGTTCGGTGTTTCGAGGGGAGGGAGCCTCTGGGCTTCTCACTGGCAGGGCAAGGGTGGACACGCCCAATTTGATGCCTGGTGTGCCTTGGCAAAGGCAGGGAATGACCCATGCCCTCGATAGAAGACATGGCACCGCTCGCTGCGCTCGCGGTCTTCTTGCTCTACAGTGCAGCGTTCTTTTCTTTTTTTTGAGAGGCGACGAGAAAAACCTTGTGACCACTAGGTCAAAACCCTATATATATGGGGTGAGCGATGCTGCTCCCCCAATGAGGAAGAAAAAAAAGATGCCTTCGAACAACCCTACCCTGTCTCACGGTACTTTCGCTAGCGATGTTGGCCCGATACAACTCGGCCACGCTCTGACCTGCGTGACAACTTGCGATTGCCTACCGCAGAGTGTGCCTCTCATGTCCAACGTCGCAGTCACGGTGCCATTCTTGGGTTATATGGTCAGGGTCTATTTCCCTCGTGGGAAGAATGGCATTGAATTCTTTCGGTGGGAGGTCAAACCTGCTGGTCCCTACCGTCGCAGAGAGCCTCTCGCTGCTCTCAACCTGCCAGAGCGACAGGGGTTCGCTGGTGGTGGAATGTGCGGCACCATCACGCGGGCCAGTGTCCTCAACTGGCCTGAAGACATACTCGCGTGTCATGTGGAGCGCCAGCTGTCGGAATGCAACGGGGAGTGGGGCAGTCCGCTTGGCTGGGCTCCAGCGCAGACTGCTGTTGGCGACCTTCTACTTGGCTGTCTCCGCGCAGCCCGTGAGACCTTCAAGGTCCAGCAGGATGCAGCGCTCTTTGAAAAAGAAGTCGAAAACAGCTTGTAACCCTTAGGTCAAAACCCTATACTCTAAGGGTAGACAGCAAACGCACTCAGGAGAAAAAAACATATGTCTAGCGAATCGGATTGTGTGAAAGGCTTCGCAAAGAAAATCAAAGACCTCGGTCAGGGAATCACCCTGCACATGAACGAGTACGATGAATTCGAGGTGCGCGTGGCGTCTTATCCCGACGCCACCTACTACACCGACGAGCTTGAAGACGCGCTGTTGACTGCTCAGGCGATGTATGAGCGCAAATGGCGTGCTCTCCCTCATGCCCCGCATGGCGTGAAGTGGACGGCAGTGCTAGGCTACACCCGCTGTAGCTGCGAGTCGCCACCCTGTTCGGTCAAGTTGTAAAAAAAAACCTTGCAATCCCTAGGGCAAAACCCTATACTCTAAGGGTAGACAGTAACACTCAGGAGAAAAAAAAACATGAACGAGTACGATGTCAAAGTGAAGTCCTGGATTGAACTGAAGCGCGCCCAGATGAAAGAAAAGAAAAGAACGAGCACGCAGCAGGCGTGCAGCCTCGACCGTGTAGAATCTCTACACCACACAGTGTGTAGAATCTCTACACCACACAGTGTGTAGAATCTCTACACCACACAGTGTGTAGAATCTCTACACCACACAGTGTGTAGAATCTCTACACCACACAGTGTGTAGAATCTCTACAGTAAAAAAGTGTTACGCAAAATTTGCGTAGGTGTGTAGAGTCTCTACAGTAAAAAAGTGTTACGCAAATTTTGCGTAACACCATTGTTCAATGATTACAGGGGGTTACCCCCCCCTCCCCCCCCCCGGGGCCGGAAGGTATGTTTCCCCAATGATTACGGGGGGTTGCGCGGCGCGCTAAGTACATTAATAAAATACGCCCCAATTTTTGAGATTTTTTGCTTTTTAGGAAACTAATTAGTATATTGGAAGTATACCATATATGAACCTAACCAAATCAAAACTTAAACAACTAATCAAAGAAGAATTACAAAATATTTTAAATGAAGGCATTGACGACCCTATCGTTAATAAGTTTCGGGCTTGGTGGCATGGACCAAAAGGGGGATGTCCTCAGCGGGGTCCTGGTATTATTAACACTGAACGTGCGATACAAAAGTTTTTAATACAAAACTCACAGTTAGAAGAAGGAAATTTACAAATAAAAGCTTTTTGTGGAAGCTGGGATCGAAAAACAAATACGTGGAGTGTGCCAATTCAAATACAAATTAAGATAGGAATGGGAGAATAAAATGAAACTAACTAAAACCAAATTAACTCAAATCATTAAAGAAGAACTTAATAAAATGTTAAAAGAATCTGAATGGAGTCAAGAAGTCGCAACAACAGAAAAGACGAGACCCTATGAAGACGACCCCTTTTTCCAACATGAAATTGATAAAGACTCACCGCTCTACACGCCTGGTGGTGAAAAAGGACTCCCACCCCCAGAATTAGAAATCCCCATAGAAGAAATCCCAAAATATCTTGAAGATGCAGGCTATATGATTGTACCAGCAGATTACTTTCAGATGTCTGATGACGAGAAGGCTGATTATGAAGCTGCCGCAGAAAGAGGACACGCCTGGGACTTCACAAAAGGTGGCTCGAAATCATGGACTGGTGGTATGGGCCGGCTTACATCTGCACCAGGCTCCCGATGGGCACGCGATCTACCCGGACAGGAGGACTAAACCATGAAACTAACTAAATCAAAACTAACACAACTAATCAAAGAAGTAATATCAGAACAATATGTACCACCACCACCACTACCGCCAGGAGTAAACCCAGCAAAAGCAAAACCAGCTGATCCTTTCCCACCTGGGCATCCTGGTGGCCCTCCTAAAAAGACGCGAGAGTCTAAAATTGTAATGTACAAGGGCGCAGTAGCAAAAGGATATCCAGTTGCACTTCATCCAGCAGTTGAACTGGCTAAAATATCTAAAAACTTACAGCATGCAAAATCAGCAGCACAAAGCATGCTAAATGCTTGGAGAGAGACAAATGCGCCCGACCGGAGCGTAATGACTACTAAACTTTCCCCGAATCGTAAATATCTAGTAATGTACCTTAGAAGATAATTCATTATAAAGGACTAAGCCATGAAACTAACTAAAACCAAATTAACTCAAATCATCAAAGAAGAACTACAAACTGTTTTAAATGAAAGCAGGCTAATGACAGGGTCAGATCCTATGGAACATTTAAATAATTTATTAGCCGCTGCTAAAAAAATTAGAGAGATGCCTTATGCAACCTTGGACGCGCTTAAAAACAAATTAGCTGAGGAAATGGAAGAAGATGAATATGAATCTGCAATGGGCTTGCTTCAAAAGTTGGAGAACGACCCCTTTTATGCCGACGCCGATGACGACGGACGAGGAGGCGGCGAAGATGAGGTCCTTGACGACGCAGAGTTTAGCCGTCTCAAAAAAGAAGGTGATCTTGCTTTGAGAAGCTGGTTAGGTTTTATGGTGAAACAGGCTCTAAGGGTAGACAGTGATTTACAGGTCATCGCGAATCTATGGGACATGCTCCGTGATAAGCCTGGTGATGTTGCTGCAGCAGCAGAGGCGGTCGAGGTTTTGAATATACCTAGTGCAAAAGGGGCTGCAACTTTCCATGGGAGAAGGATGAAAGTTGGAACTGAATATCCATCCGGGAAAAAATTAATAAAATTAGTAACAGCATACAACAACCAATCAGCCAAGCGTAGAGCTGCAAGGCCGCGCCCACCAGCACCAAAGGGCGGTGGACCAAGGAACAGGCCATATGGTAGATCAACATAGGAAATTACGATAGAGCATCAAAGTATAATGTCTGGTGTAATCAAGAAGGTTTTATCTTCATGAACGAAATATACGAACATATGTATTAATAGGTGTACTTTCACCACAGCGGAGGGCTGCTTTTTGTGTCGGTAAGAGCAAAAACTAGGTATGTTTTGTTTTTATTCTTCTTCTATTTTTGTTCTTATTTCTTAATCCAATCGGAATCGGCAATCACCAGCCCCGATCACGACTTTTTAACCGCAGTTGACCAACTTATTCCGTTCGTACCAGAGTTTATTTGGATATATCATACGATGGTACCTGTGTTTCTTATAACAACTATACTACTAATCAAAAGAAAAAATGTATTCTACACAGCCTTTTTGTCGATATTGTTGGCCACAGTTGTTATGAATTTATTTTATGTTTATCTTCCAGTTTCATATCCTCGCGAAATATGGCAACCTGCAGACATGTCTGTATCTAGTGTTTTTGTGGAACTGACGAGGCAAATCGACGGTTCAAATAATGCTTTCCCTTCAGGTCATGTCACCCTGTCTTGGCTTTTGACGTTGCTCGTTGGCTTAACGAGCTTTGCAAAGAAGCACAAATGGATTCAACGCTTCTATGTGTTATGGGCTTTTTTAATATCTATTTCAACATTGACACTTAAACAACATTTTATGGTAGATGTATTCTCTGGAGTGATTTTGGCTATATTATGTTACTTTTTGGTTAAACGTTTTATACTTAAGAGGGTCGTTAACTAATTAGCCATATGGTCTTGCACGAGGTAGCAGCTAAGAAAGGAATAAAATGAAACTAACTAAATCAAAACTAACACAACTAGTAAAGGAAGAACTTAAAAATTTCTTAAATGAAAACATTGAACCTGCTCAAAATACCCGCGAGCCTAAAGCAGCGGAATCGTCGGATTCGCATGCAAAACCAACAAAGTTACGTAAATTAGGAATGCCAAGTTTTCGTCTTTCTCTAACAATAAATTTATATCCGGAGGATGCGCCGGCGAGCTGTCACGGTTGGAGAATGAGCGGGGGGTGGTGCTTTAAAGAAATTATACCAATTGATGGCAAAGAGTGTAATGAACGTTGGCTCGCATTAGCGATGAAAAAACGTATTGATAAAACACTTAAAGCACTTGGTGATAATCCAGAGGCCATTGCACGTTGGACTAAAAATAGTTTTCCTAAAGTTTGGGACGTGATTGAAGATAATGCGCGCCGCAAATTGCGGCGCGGTGGGGGCGTCGACGCAGAGGGGAAAATTCCCGACCGAATACGCTTCGGGGATAAATGGGATAAATATACGCCAGAATGGCAACAAATCCATCATATAATGGTTTATATGATTAAGAATGCTTCCTTCGAAACAAGAATAAAAAGTTGTACACAATCAAAGAAAAAAGGAGGGCTAGAATACGACCTATGGAGTGACCACCGTAAAGCGAGTGGTCATAATTGGTAATACTTTTTTCTTTACAATCAATCCAACATACACTATACTATTAATATGGCAACTACTAAAGAACTAATTATAGAAAGCAAAATACATGGCACATATTCTACACTTGTAAACGAAAATGATTGGAGCAACATAAAACAACATAAATGGTATCTCTTACCTACTCCCACTAAAGGTAAATATTATGCCGCAACTAAAATCAAAATACAAGAAAAAATAACAACCATTACCATGCATAGACTTATAATGAATACTCCAAAAAATAAAGTAACAGACCACATTAATGGTAATACACTAGACAATCGTAAAGAAAACCTTAGAATATGTACATCTGCCGAAAATCAATATAATAGGGGGCCACAAAAGAATAATACTTCTGGTTACAAAGGTGTAAGCTGGAACAAACAAGATAAAAAATGGCGCGCTGCTGTAAAGCATTTTGGCAAACAAATATATCTTGGTTCATATAATAACAAGGAAGAAGCTGCAAAAGCATATGATGCTAAAATAAAAGAACTTCATGGTAAATTCGCAAGATTAAACTTCCCAAACTAACTACCATTTTGAATCAACTCAACTATTTATAGTCAAGAGGTCCTTGATTATGAAACTAACCAAATTAAAACTTAAACAAATTATCAAAGAGGAAATTAAAAATATATTATTAGAACAGGCTCTTCCTGACGGTATAAAATGTTGTAAGACTAAGGAAGGCGACAAAGGTGCCGCACACCCTAAGGAATTTGAAGGTAAATGTGCTTCTTTATCAGCGTGGATGGAAATCGGCTATAATGATACATCTAAATGTGGGGGAGAGCCGCCGAAACTACATTGGGAGTCAAGGGGGTCAAAATTAGCCGAAGGTACGGAACCAAAAAGATTTCTTGGTATGAGTACAAAATACCTAAGAAAAAGAAGATGGAAATGGAACCAACAAGAGAATGACTATTTCAAAGGCAACTTAAGTCTAAAAAAACATTATAGAAAATACAAAAAGCGTAAAAAAGAAGATAAAAAAACTGCCGAGCTTAATACTGCAGAACGGCAAAAACAAAAAGAACGGCAAAAACAAAAAGCTACCACAAGCAAAGCGCCCACGCCTCCGAAAGCCGTGTCACCGCCAAAACACCAGGATACTCAACATCGAGCAAGCATTAAGTCCAAGCAGGACAAAGCGCGTATCGGTCGTCACGATCTAAAAAATAAAGGTTATCTTGAAGCATTATATCGACACCTTACTAATACAAATAATAAAATAAAACGGAGAGCACATGCTTGGAGCCTTTTAAAGGCTGAAGCAGGAAAAGGTAATTCTTTGGCAAAAAAATTACTTCAATTATACAGAAGTGACGAAAACAATTACTGGATTATCAGGGCACTAGACAAAGCGGAGGCCGACCGCCGTGAAGCGCGGGATCCGGATGGCCTATGAAACTAACCAAATTAAAACTTAAACAAATTATCAAAGAAGAGCTTAAGGCTATTAAAGAATCTTACCCAGAACACATGAGTCCTGAGGGAGACAGAACAGGAGCATTTACTGATATTGGGGGGGGATACGACGTGTTGCCTGAAAACCCTATACAGCTTATATTCCAGGGTCTTAAAGAGCTTGCAGACTGGTCAAGTGAACAGGTTAATGAACAACCCGATTTAGAAGGCACAATAAATGCTCAAGTACACCAGCTAAAACAAGAATTAATAAAAAAGATAGATGAAACCTGGGACAAGCCAGATTGGATAGACAAACCCTTACCACCCCACTTGCAGCCAAGGAATTAAAAGAGGTAATATTATGAAACTAACCAAATTAAAACTTAAACAAATTATCAAAGAAGAGCTAGCCATATTACAAGAAGGGGGAGGACGTCCTTACGATCCAACAAAACCTGGAGATTGGCAGCATCAGCAGGCAATGATATCGGGCGAATACCCTGAGCCGACTCCAGATCCTAAAGTTATATTGAAAGATGCCATCCATGAATTTGCAGCTGCATATGGCACAGATGATGCTGAAGCTCTCAAACAAGAACTAATTAATATTATTGATGAGGCTCTGCCTGATATATTGCAGCAATATTCACCATAAACCCAAAAGGACTAAACTATGAAACTAACCAAAACCAAACTTAAACAAATTATCAAAGAAGAGCTGAACGCCCTTAAAGAGGCTAAAGAAATCAAAGAAGGGGTTTTTGACAAGTGGGCGAAATCACGTCGTGAAGATAAAACATGGGGAAGTTGGAGAGACGCTAAAGATAAAGAAGAAGTATTGTATTTATTAGAGAACTCTTTATCCGACATTCGTGATGGTTATGATCAATATGCATATACAGAGACATGGAAAGATGCACCAATGGATAAAAAACAAAAAGCAGCGGAAGTGGTTAAAAAAATTGACGAAGCTCTAGAAACAACGAGAAAGCTGCGCCCACCCAACCCTCCACCCCCTTGGGCAACCAAGAGCCAAGAAGAGGAAGAAAACACACCATGAAGTTAACAAAAGCAAAACTTAAACAAATTATCAAAGAAGAGCTGAATACCCTTAAAGAGGCTAAAGAAATCAATGAAGTTGCTATTTGAAAATTGGCGAGAGTATTTGAACGAAAGCAGCAAATCAAATAATTACTATTTTGTAATAGGATTTGGATATGCGCTGCGCCATAAGGTTGAGCCGAAGCAAATTTATGATTTTGTTCATAACAAGAGGCTTCCCACGTGGGCATCCGAAGACTTAATAAATAAAACCAAAAAGAGCGGACATTATAATAATTTTGTTCAATTAGGAAAAAGCTGGACCGTCACAAAGTTTGACGGAACCGAGAGAGTTCAAACGCGCGGTGGTACCACTAAAAAGCCTATTACACGTTATGAGTGGGAAAAGAACTAATGAAACTCCTATTTGAAAACTGGCGACAATATCTTTTAACGGAACGCTTTTCTAAAGCCGAAGGCGAAGCTGCTCTAGGGCCTGAAAATAAAAAAATGCGTCAGGCATATACAAGATATTTAGCAGACCAAGAAAGAGGTCCGTGGGAGTATGATCGGGATGACCCAGATTATCGCGAATATGAGGCAGATCCGGCTAAAATAAAAGGTACTGCGGCACAGCTTATAAGGTGGATATGGGACGTGGTACCAGCTGATTTAGCCGGCATAGAAGCAGGAAACGATCCAAAGAAAAAGGCGAAAGAGGTGGATATAAGACAAGGTCTTATTCTTATGTGGATCCGCAAACTAATTTTAAAAACTCCCGATATTATTGATGAATTCATCGGCGGTAATCCGCGCGGAGATCTTTGGGGCAGTTTTGAACATTTCTTTCAGCATAATCATCTTATGCCTCAAAAAGAATTACTAAGTGTTAAGTCCTTTGACGAACTACATCAAATGGTAGTAGACACTAAACCAGCGGTTGAAGAATTCAGACAGTCAAGACTTAAATCACCTAAAATGATTGCAGAGGGGACAACATTTTTAAGAGGTAATTGGAAATACGATTTTATGAAGGGTGGCGTAAATGAAAAAGCTTATAGAAAATTTGTCGAGCTGTCTAAATTTGAAAGGGAAAATCTCTCCGCTGATGAAGTTAAAGCAATCGGATTGGCGGGGGCATCTCCATCGCCCCTGCCTCTACGTGTACTCCAATACCGAGCTGGAAGAATCAGAAGGCAACGCCAACAAGAAGCTCTTGAAACAGTTGGCGAAAGAGGCTGGGTTATTATGGAAATCCACAATAAGGCAGCTTCTTGTTTTCACGGCGTTATTGGTTGGTGTACGGCGGCGCCTGGCCAAAGCTATTTTGAAGAATATTACAAACCGGATGATCCGTTATTTATTTTTGAGAATGAGAAAACCGATGAAAAGTTTCAATTCCATTACGGCTCAAAACAGTTTATGAATGCTGAAGATTATGAAGTAGGTGACGCGCTTTTAAAACAGCTTCATAATATGCTTATGCAAACAGCAGCATCAGAAAAATATAGGGACGTTATAGACGCATCAGGAATACAAGCTAAGACTTCAGAAGACCCCGAAGAGCTATTAGCGTTAACTAAACGACTATATAAAGCTTCTAGGGATCTAAAATCTCCGAGCTATAAAGAATATATTCCGAGCATCCCGGAACTCATAGGAAATGCAGCTACGCCATCAGAAGCTTTATTAATAATGCTTTTAGGTAAATCGATGCTACGGCCCTCTTCACCGACGCG
>Ga0208299_1001263_pt1 | contig 19391 bp, 28 predicted proteins | sample 15_taG_FD_184089 | JGI IMG/M metagenome (GOLD analysis project Ga0208299, IMG submission 184089) | Marine viral communities from the Subarctic Pacific Ocean - 15_ETSP_OMZ_AT15312 metaG (SPAdes) (version 2) | ecosystem: Environmental > Aquatic > Marine > Oceanic | place: Pacific Ocean | collected...
AATTTGGTAGCCCGTAGCGTGGGCAAGCCGGTTGAGTCATAGGCTGTGTAATGAGGTGCAAGCGAAGGGACTTCCTTGCAAGAGATTTGGCCTACCTCAACTGCGGGTGTTTTTTGGAATAGCACACCGCCCGCTGGCACTAATTACATTACTCTGCGGCTTCTAGTACCGTCTCAGTAGTCACACCTTCATCGGTCTTTACGAGGTGTAGTGGGGCGCTGTCGCCAAACAACTTGCCGTACTTAAACTGGTAACACCTTGTCTGTCCGCTTGGTATGGTAGAGCCCGAGCCTATATAGCACTTGCTACTAGGTGATCCGTCGGTGGCATGTATAAGGTACCCGTCACGGTCAAGTTCTTCTTTCATCGTCGTTGGAGCCACACCGTTATCTTTACACCAGTCGGAAACTGCTTTAGATGTGATGAATACTTTCTTATCTTCCGTACAAACACGACCAACTGCCGGCCCGCGTAGTATTTCCATAGGTGACTCTTTGTGCTTAGCGCGTGCGTCCCCGAATTTCTTGGTGATGATGAGTCGTCCCGGTAGCGTAGAGATGAAGTGTGCGATGTGCTCACTAATATCCATGTTGCTTTCCTTACGGCTCTCACGCATACGCACCACTTGGTCTATAGCCCACTGTTTAGTTTTGGATACATCGAACGAAATCAAACCTAGCTTCTGCGCAATCTTTCCAGCGACTAACGCGGTTACGATAGTGTCTCTGTAGAAACGTTCTTTGTTATCGTCCTGGGACTTAGGGTTGAACTTACCCCTAGCAGCCACCATTTGGCGTTTTACCCAGTCGTGGTTCTTAATAATGAATCTAAGGAACGGGCGACACGCTTCGCCGTAGACGTTGTCCATGTGGTTCTCTACGAACTCCTGCGTTATGTCGGGGAATATTTCAGCTCTGAAATTCTCTGGTAACTGTACTTCAAAGAAACGTAACTGAGTCGCCTCAACTCTATAACCGGCTGGTAGCTTACTGATGTTCTCGTGTAAGGAGTCGTTCGAGGTAATGAAACTATTCTTGAACCACTGACCACCAACTGTGGCAAATTTACCGTTGGAACCAAGACGCTCTTTATCACGTCCGTTTGCTAACGCGTAACCTGTTCTTGTCAATTCATCTGGTGCTCTGCCAGAGAACTCGTCTAATAACATAGGGACTGAACCCATAATGGCGATACGTTTGATTGCCGCGTTAAGCGTGGAACCCTGCTCACCAGTCTGACGTTCCATATACTCCGGGTTGCCATAAAAGCCACAAGCAATTTTCGCCGCAGTAGACTTACCTGTACCACCGTGTCCGGTGAATGCCAGGGGTAGCCCGTGCCAGTTAGAAGAACCCATAAGTTCTACGAGCGCAGAGCCCATAGAGTGGCATAACGCAAACTGAAACGGCTCGGCACCAGGTCTGTTGTACAACTTATCTATATTGCCCACCCAGTCATCGAGCGTACCGGAAGTACCGAAGTTAACTGCAACGTCAGACGGCATGTCCGGGTCACATAAAACTTCCTCCTCATCCTTAAGCGTAATCTTGCTGGTTCCCATAACGAACCCTGTACGGTCGTCTGTCCAACCAAACTGGCTATATGTTTTGGTTTCTATACGCCAAGCTTGTAGTGTTTCAATCAACCCCTCTGCAAATTCAGCCATATCATTCCTCGCATTCCTTGTTCTCATTAAAAAGATTTCATGGGCAGCTAGTGTCTTCGCCATCAAGTCTGTCGACGCCAGTTCGTGTGTTGGCATAAAGAACTCACGCCATTTACCGTTCTTCTCTTTAGCTCTCCAATGAACAACCCAAGTTCCTTCTGGGTCTTGTATTCTGTTAAGTGGGTATATGAATGACCTACAGAAAGGTCTCCAGTGAACAACCCCGTCTTCGTCTAATATAGAGCGAGATAAGGCAGTGCCATTCCATCGGTAGCCGTTGTTAGGCCAGTAGGGTATAGATTGCCCTTCGATAGTAGGCACCACCTTTGGTTGCTCCGCTTGTTCCGTTTCCGTTTCTTCCGATACTGACTCAACCTCTTCAGTGGCTCCCAGCTGTATAGGGAACTTGCATTTGCCCACCATAGGACACTCTGCTTTGCACCCTATGTGATTATCCATCTCATCGCAGGACGTCGGCCCTACACCCCACTCATCAATCTTGGTTTGCGTCTCGTCCTTGGAGTACCCTTCGTACCCTTTACTCCAGTCGTGAATTATCTGCTCACCGTCTATACAATGTTTAACCACGCCAATAGCACGGTGCCAGTGTGGCTCAGATACGTTACCCTTAGTGTCACGGAAGTCACGTATAGCCGCGCAGTGCTCAGCAACTACGTTGGCATCTGAAGGCGCATGGTCTCCTAATGCCGCAGCGAACGGGTTCGCCATTTTGTTTTTAAACCCGCTTGTTGGAGCAGGCGGTACTTTGTTCTTAGCTATGTAACCCTTAAGAGCGTTACGAACTTTATCTAGTGTATAAGCCTTTCCCTGCTTAACTGTTTCAACAGGAACCGGTGTGTCCGTCTTTCGGTTATGAGTCCCGACCGGACGCAGTATGCGAGCGCTGTCCATATCGACGGCTCGGTCTGCCTTAATGCCAAGGTGGGTGGATATGTCCCGCTTCAGCGCTGATAGTTCTTCCCATACTTCCTTACTGATGTCGCTGTCTAGTGAGAAGTAACAGTGGTATCCACCACCGGAAGAGGTAATAGTTGGCGTCAGCTGTATAGCCTTCGCCAGTTTAATAACATCCGCAAGTGCCTCTTTGCGTGATGCGTACTTCTTATCGTCGTCTGCACCGACGTCGAAATCATCATATAAAGAACGGCAAGCAACTACATTTTCTTGTGTGCGTAGTCTCTTCTTACCTTTCTGTTCGTCTAAGTACCAATCACCAAAAGTATTAACTGCGAAGTAAACAGTTTCCGATTGGGCATCAAAAGCCTCAGCTGCCAGTGCAGCTTCTCTAGCCGTATCGTACGACTTGTATTTAAACCATATTCCACCTGTATTTGATGGTGTTGCCAAGGCCAGTACTTTTTTCCCTTCGCCCGGCAATATTAATTCTAAAAATTGTTGTGTCCCCATAATTCACCCAAGATATGCTAACGCGTTAACAGATTAAAAAACCGGGGCGAACCCCGGTCTTTAGTGCGCAGCAGAGATTTAGTCGTCGAAGTCTAGATTATCTAGCGCTTCATCTACATCGTCGTAGTCTTCTACTTTTGCAGTTTCCGCCTTCGCCTTGGGTGCGGGGGCATCTTCAACTTTAACCTTGGCTTTGGGTGACGCTTCGGCTTCTGCCTCTGCGGCTTTCAACGTGTCAGAACGCTTTAGAGCTGGTGTGCTAGTGTTAGCCACTGACTCAACGTTTGCTGACGGCGCATCAAGAACACCTGTGATTTGTCCGATTAACTCTTCTTCGTCACGAAGGGTAGCTTCTACCTCAGTCAACTCATCCTCACCAACGAAGCGAACTGCTTTGAAAGTTAGGGCAGGGTGGGCAACGGTGTAGTCGAAACCAATCTTAGTTACAACATACTGTGGCTCAACTCCTCGCTTGGATAGTTGCTGACCGTACTGACCAAGTGTCTTAAGCGTAGCCGCCGGAACACGTAGTAACATAGGGTCGTTAACTTGACCTGCAGGGGCTACAGCCAAACGCATAGAGTCACCACACGCTTTACCTTTACCGCCGTTGTCAGTGATGCGCGAACCCCACTGATTGTGCGGACAAACAGCACATTTTTTGGACTGTGGGGCTTCTGCGTCTGAAGCAGGCTCTGCACCATTGTTTGAATAGCACGTCGGCTTAGCCACACTGCCTTCCTCGAAACCTTTGTCGTAGTAGACCTTAGATTTGTTTGGGTTAGCAGATAGGATTATTGCTTCAAGCGAAGCCGCAGGCTCATCGTCACTGTCTGGCTTTGTTACTAGAGACCTTTCATCACCACGTTGAATGTGAAAAACCTTACCTTTTATTGAAATTACAGGGAAACCGCCAACGCTTACAGCTGCAGCAAATAGATTGTTAGTCTTTGCTTTACCTTGTAAGTGTGCTGGTAGTTTCGCTGATTGTAGTGCAACCATGTCACTCATATCTATTACCTCGCTATATATTATTTACGTCTAAAATTAATGACCTGTGTTTCGTTCCAGTTTACACCAGGTGGTAGGTCATCGTTAACAGCTTTGAACTGTTCAATCGCTGTTTTGTTAACACGTCGTTCAAGCATTTCCCAAGCTTCTTCCTTTTGAATGAAGCCGAAAAGACTATCCCAATCAGCTACACTAGCCGATGTACGTGTTGCCCTGTAAGCAGTTCCAACACCTTTAGTGGAAACATTATCTATACCACGGTCGTTAAACCGGGCGAGAAATTCCACCTCAATCCTTTCCTGCTTTTCTTTATCGTCTACGTCATCTAGTTGGTAGTCTGCCTTTCGGCGTGCCCTTCGATCACGGAGTCCGATAAATATTTTTAATAAAGAAACGTCATCCAGTTCCGATACTTTCATCATTACTCTCCTTTTTGGCGTTAAGCCAGTTATTAATATCAGCCTCATCCCACCGTAGGACTTTCTGCGAAATCCTTATTGGTTTTGGGAAGCTGTCCTCGCGTCTACGTAAAGCGGGTAGTGCCGCCTTCGTAATGCCTAGTTTTTCAGAAACCTCTTCGGGTTTTAGTAAATTCATCATGTTCAAATAAGTCCGTATGTGTTCACCTGTTAACAGGTTACCGTAAACAAGTTCGTTTGTCAAGCCATTACTTCGTCTCTATGAGCCTTGACCTCATCCAGTAATGCGCCCTGCATTTTCTGTTTGTTCTTTAACCTGGTGTATATTCTTTTCTCAACTTTTGTCCCCTCAAGCATAATAATAAAGTTATTCATTTTCTGACCGGGTCTATTAATACGACCGTTAGCCTGCTCGAACACCTCGTTGGAGGTTACACAAGAGTACCAAACTATCGTACTAGCCGCTGTGAGCGTCAGTCCGTGCGACATAGCCGCCGGTTGAGCCACAAGCACCTTAGGTTCGTTTGTCTTTTGGAACGCTCCTAGGATACGGTCTCGCTCGTCTTTCTTAACTCCACCGTAGATAACCTCTACAGTGAATGCCTTACTTAGTTCCGCAGCCACCATCTTCACGGATGATACGTATGGTACGAACACAATAACTTTACCCTCTGCGGTCGATACAATATCTTTGACCTCTTGTATTCTAGGGTTCGCCGGTATTGATACCTCGGTGCCATCATCTGCATACACGACACCACATGCAATCTGGATTAGCTTAGCCATTTTAACAGCTTCGTTCACCGCAGTTATCTCACCTTCATCCGCTTCTGTACGTAACCGGTTAACCATTTCTTTATAGGCTTTGTCTTGCTCTTTAGTCAAAGGTACTTGGCGTGTTTCAAACATTAGTGGGGGTAAGTCCACACACTCGTCACGAGTAAATCGTACCGCAGGTTGCATAACGTCTTTCACTATTTCAGTGGCACCTTTCTTAGGTATCCAGGTGAACTGGCTCAGTTGCTTCATTACCTGCATCTTAAATCTATTGAAGTAGGGTGGTACCTTGTCGGGGGATATTAGTCTGCATTGTGCCCAAGCGTCAGTTGGTGCATTAGGTGTTGGTGTTCCGGACATGCCCCAACAGAAACGTTTCTTTTTATGTTTGTTGACTACCTTATTAATAGTCTTCCATCGATCAGTACTAGCGTTACGAGCGCACTGAGCAATTTCATCTACTATAACTAAGTCAATGTCCTGGCGATTACGAAGTTCTTCCTCGATTATGCCAACACCATCGGGGTTGATAACGTACACGTCTACATCCTCCTTGAGTAACTTCAGTCGCTTGGCTCTAGTGCCGTGCAGTACCGAACATGTTAGGTGCGGGAAGTGGTTAAATATCTCATCTGCCCAAGTCCGCTCTAGCGTAGATAGTGGTGCAATTACTAATGCCTTATTAACCCTGCCAATACTTTTTAAGTAGTCGTACGCCCATAGGGACGCTAGTGATTTACCTGTACCTAGTTCACTCAAGTTGAACGCTCTCTTGTACATAGATAAGAACGCGGCGGCTTCCCTTTGCGCATCAAACGGCTTGAACCTACCAGGCCAGTCGTAGTGATACCTAATGGGAGCGGGGACGTCATACCCCATATTGCGTAGTACTCTTGTTTCTTCTATACGATGTGGCACTGCGGTGAGCAGTTGGCCTTTTACCTTGAACGCTTTAGCGGTTGGGATTACGCCAAGGATTTGGTCTGACTTTTTAGTCTTTAGTATTACCGCCTTTTTCTTTTCCCATATTAACATTTTCAGTTACCTCAATTAGTTTATCTAAATAGTGTTGCGCCTTGTGTAAGTCTTCAATTCCGTTTTTGTTTCTATAACGGCTTATATACTTAACGACATTGCCTTCCAGGTAACCAAGATTGTTTGCGACTATGAAATCCCACGGTTGCATTTCAGTCTGGTAGTGGCTACCGCTGACCTGCTTGTCGTTTGCTCCCATTATTTCCTCCCTTTGTTATACATTTCCGGGTTCTTTTTTCTCCACCCTCGGTTTGTTTTCTGACTAACCACTCTCGTGTTTGAGTCTTTACTACTACCACCTTTAGCTAGAGGCTTCTTGTGGTCTACGTCTTTGCCATCACCTTTCTTAACCAAACCTTTGGCTACAGCGTGGCGTCTTGCTTTGTTCTGAGCCACTCGTTTCTTTTGAACGCTTGGCTTTTTGTTATACGCGGCTTTAGTCTTTAAAGCCTTTGCCGATGTCTTGGGCATTTATCACCTCCTTTACTTGTTCAACATCATCTACAACATGTGCTAACCCGTTAGCACGTTTAATCCCTGCGATTTCACGGTCTTGGTTAGGTGTTGTGTTCTTGATTTTACCTGGTGCTTTGGTCTCGAAAGCCATAAAGACCCCCTTGTAGCACACTAAAATATCGGGGCAACCAACTCTGCCCATGCCATTGGATACAGGCATGTAGTACCAGGCTCCAACCGAAACTAGGTACTCTTTAACCTTCTTTTTAACTTTTCCTTCTGGTGTCATTCCCATATTATTTAATCATGTATTTTAAAAATCCTGGTGCGGTCTCGTCCTCTGCTATTAGTTCTATTGCCCATTGCGGAAATTCATACTCGTCATATACTCGGTCTTCTAGACGGTGTACCAATTCTACTTCTAGGGGTGTTAGTTTACTCTTTAATATGGTGTATCGAACAAGTTCCTCATCCGTCATAGCCATCATGTCTATTTTATCCAAAACGTAATCCTTTCTGTTTTATCCAAAACGTAATCCTTTCTGTTTATACTCCGCAAAAGTCACACAGCTTACGTCCTACCGGGCACCAGTTCTTACATAGTCCCGACGGCTTAGCCTGCCACTTGTTGTCTGTAAATGATATTTCTAGCCGTTGTAGTCGGGGCAGAAATTCGTTCCATATTTCGGTTACTTGGTCACGTGTAAACACTTCCTTATCAAACTTAGAGTCCTTCAACCAGATGAAACCGGTGACTACGGTATCTATCCATGGGTAGTGCGCAAATGCTAGAGCGGCGAATAACATTAACTGGTCAGAGTCCGGCTTTCGTTTGCCTGTTTTCCAGTCTAACAAATAAGCCTTGTTGGAGCCAACTACACCAATGTCTATGATGCCACGGCACCACACGTCCTTAGCCATCCACTTAGTGGGACGGAAGTTGTTGTTGATTGCCATTCGTTCTTCGACAACCCTTTTCCCCTCGTACGTGAAAATCTTATCCACGTACTTGGCGTACTGCTTCAAATCAGCGGGTAACTGAGCCTTCCTATTGGCATAGTCCTCCAAGTGCTTGTGTACTTTGTTACCCCATATAGACGCTTCGTGTTGCTTTTCGATTACCTCTTTAGTTACCCTCGTCAGTTGGTACCTGCGAGGGCATGTTTCATACGCGTTTAGAGCTGAGTAGCTCCAAGCTTTAGTTAGTTCCAGTCTGATAGTCCTTCTCCGTTGTTGATTTCCGTATCAATGTCATTCCAAAATTCAGCTAGGTGCTCTGCACGTTCGTCCATGCTGAGTCTCTTGCCTTTACTTACATTCTGCATAAATTCTATGCGTCTTTTCGCCCACTCGTGCTCCAAATCAGCTACCCACTTGTACTTAGTGTGGTAACTGGCAGGGCCAAAAATAGTTTCCGCTTTCGCAGTTACTCTCTGGGCTCGTTCCCTACGAACCTGTTGGGTGTAACGCCCATTAACTCGTCGGTACAATATCTGCAACTCACTAAACAGTGGGTCACTCTTTGGTACTGAATCCCTTATACCTTTTAGGTACATACAAAATCCTTCTAAATTATTTGCATATGCCTCAATTATAGGCTTCAAAACTATGTACGCTCTAGGCAACACAAAGTTAGCCCTGTCTTCATTAAACGCTTGAATGTACTTATCGGCTAGGTTAAGCCAGGTTATCATCCTGTTTCTATTAGATAATAATACATTAGTACTCTCTTGTATACCCATTTAACAACCTATCTCACTATTTGTAGTTATCTGTTAACGCGTGACATAGTATGAACTAGTTTGTACCTCTTGTGTAGGTTGTTTTGTAATTATTTAGCATCTCCGTATGTATCAGCGATGTCTCCCTCGCTCCACGTCAGTAACTCCGGCCACCAAGTTGGGGGTGTGCGCATCACGTCCTGCACAAGGTCTAACGTCTCTTGCGCTTTGTCTTCCGGTACTACATAAACCAACTCATCGTGTACCATCAGAGCAGGTATCAACCCTGTCATCTTCTGTACTGATAACGCGTTATCAGCTATTACGTTACGAGCAAGGTGTTGGACAATATTCTCGTCTATTTTCCCTGCATAAATCCTAGCCTTGTTACGCCCTTGACCGTAGATAAACTCCTTCCTGTTGGTCTCCTCGTTAATCTCAGTACGTAGGTTAGGGTACCTAATAATACCTGTCGGAGTCTTAAGTCCTTCCGGCACTGGGTACACCATACCCCAAGGGTCAACAGCCCCTCCGGTAGCACCTCGCATTATGGTAGGCAGTACGTTATGGCACGTTCGCCACCCCATGGTTATCTCGGGGTAGGACATACGCCAAGTGTCAACGATGTCTTTAGACTCTTCCAAGTCGATGTCTACACCACCCATAAGTTTCGCTACTTTCTGGAACGTTACGTGTCCTGCACCAAACCCTAGCCCCAAGTGAGCGACCTTACCGACTTGTCTCTGTTCTTTAGTGACCTCGCTCTGTGGTACTTCATATAACTTACTAGCGAAGTCCTTGTATAGGTCAGCGTTCTCTCTATCAGCTTGGAACAGCGCAATACTCGATGGCGTTTGCCATAAGAAGTGGTTAACTCGTAACTCAATACCCGATAAGTCAGCCACTACAACTTTGTACCCAGGTGGGGCTTTCAGAGACTTTCGCAGTGCGTCTGATGGTTTAGGGAAGTACGGGTTAATACGTGGAAGGTTCTGTGGGTTGTACGCCCACCCCGACCAACGTCCCGTGGTATCTGCCCCATAGTATTTAAGTGGGATAGGTACTTTCTTTTGGGGGTGTGCATCCGTCGCGGTTAAGAACGATTGGATACGTGTTTGTAGTAAGGTACTTTTGGCATCCAAACGAGCATTAGCCACCGTCGCTACTAGTGGATTATCATGTTCTTGTAGTGCGATAAACGCTTCATCTGTTTTAGCCAACGCAGGAATATCTTTTCCAGTTGTGGGCGATACTTTCATCGGGGGTTCAACACCGATATTCTTTAGAAACTTGGCAAACTTCGGGGCTGACGATAATAGTTTTAACGCCGCTGCCGCCGCTTCGTCGTCGTCCATGCCTAGTTCATAAACATCCATCTTCTTCGCAGCGTCAACGAGCAGGGCTTTCTTGCGTATGCCTTCTTCTACTAAAGTATTATTCAGTAGTTCTACATCGCAGTCGAACACAGGCTCAATGAGTGCTCTGATTGTCATGTCTATTAACTTCACCTCGTCGCGCTTGGTCTGGGGTATGAGTCGTGTCAGCAGTCCATAACACTGGTCTACATCTGCTTTGTTGTAAACACGCATACCCTCGATTTCTTCCTCAGAAAAGTCACATAAGTGTCTGCCTTTCGTTTGGAGTAGGGCGGAGTTATCTTTTACGCCAAGCCTATAATGCTTTACCAACGCAGATAGAGAACCGCCTGCGTCTTTTGCATGGATCGGTCGTGCCATCGCCAACGTACAACCCCATAGCTTTGGCTTAATGTTAAGACGCCACGATAAAATCATAGAGTCAAACCCGGATAGGTTATGCCCAACTACCCAGTACTGAGACCAATCTACCTTGTCGCAATAGTCTTTGACGTTCTGTTCCCCAAAGATAACTTCTGTTTCTTCGTCGTTAAACTTAAACGCACAACTGATTATCTCTGTGTCGGGGTGCATACAGTATGCGATAGGGGACATCTTAGTTAGTGTGTGACCTACATCCCAAAAGGTCTCTAGGTCTAGTGTACAGATTTTCATTTACTCTCCTTTTTCTTAAGTACGCCCTCGTATTCTGCTACGGTGAAGGACTTATCCAGTAACCACCCACGCTTTAGGTACACCCCAAAGTCCATACAACGACGCTCTCCATCTATCATTCTGCAGTGCCAACTCATATCGTTTTCAGTAACAACCGAGACATAGGGTCGAAGTAGTTACGCTCGGCAACTTTTTCCTTAACCGTCTTCTCGGGTACATACTCAGTCGACTTCCCAGTGTTTCGGTATTTGTTCTGCTTGCTCTCCTGGGGTTGTTGGCTGAGTAGTTCTACATCTCGCACACCGTTGGACAATCTTGTGCGCGTCGTGCTGAGTTTCACGCCATATTTCTCCGCTACGTCTCGTGCGGTCTTAGTCGTACCGTCCGATAACTTAAAGGCCATACATTTATAGGCTCTAGGCATTAGTGCTTCTCCTTACTCTCGATTTCCCTGTCTAGGTACTCGATGTCTTGTATGGCAATCTCCAATTGGAACTTAACTCGCTGTTCTACATCGGAGCGTGGGTATTCTAATAGCGTAGTGATTCGCCTAAGTGTGTTAAGGACGCACTCGCACTTCTGTTTACACTGCTTGTTGTCGTGCATGCCCATAATTTAAACGCCCGTTGTTATAAGAATTAACATTATAGACACAGCAACGAGACCCCATACCACTAGTTTGGTTGGCTTTTTTGACGCATATTTCTCCACGACAATAGGGTTGTTCTTAGGCACTGGTGGCTTAGGTGTATTTACTTTTTTAACCTCAACCTCGGTTTTCTCTACGACTTTCTTTTTGGCTCTGTGCTTCTGTTTCACTGGAACGGATAATGCTTTCTTAAGTGACCATCCATTATTCAATCGAGCGTATACCGTTCCTTTAGGTATACCTGCTTTACGTGCTTTACCTGCTACACTGTTATCTTGATTCTTCCTTGTCATTGTTATTCTCCTTATTATTCCATATCAAAAGTTCTGTACTCACCCGTAACGTAGTCGTACACTTCTAATTCACCACCGTAACCAAACCCTTCTACCGTGACATACTTATACTCAAGTGTGTTGTAGTCATAGATTTCAATCTCGTTACCTGCTCTGACTAGATTACCGCTACCGATTTCGATATAACTATTTGTGTTGTAGTCATACCCATCCCAAGCGATTGTCGCTGTTGATACTAATAAGCTTAGTGCTAATACTTTTTTCATTTACTGCTCCTTTTTGTTATTAATCTAAATATTCTCTCAAGTACCGAAGTCGTGGATGACCTCGTACCCCACAAAAACATCATTACGTCCTCGTTACCCATGACGCCCCTCGTGGATTGACAGCACTCGTTCACGCCTATCGTATGAACCCTCCGTCGCTGTTATCAACGCTTCTTGTATCAACGTGACCACGGCTCTTTTTATCGTGGATAACGATACATCCACGAAGTAGGGGTGCTTTATTATCGAAGTTATAGTGGCTACTCCATCTTGGTGTGCTACAAGGCACAGCACAGCGAACTCTGTACTGCTTAGCCTATGCCCTCGGAACAGTGGAAGTCTGTCCTTTACGTCTTGTAGTACTGTTAGCTTATGCCACCCGTGTTTAAGTTCTGTCTTGTCTATCATTTTTCTCCTTATTTAAAATATTTTCATTAAAATCACTTGCCCATATGAGTCCGTAAACACTGAGCATAATCAACCCACTAACAACCAACTCTCCAAACTGATACATTGTCATAACTAAAAACCTCCCGATGACGTGATACGATGTGCAACCGCCGCTTGTGTTAACGCGTTAACATCTATAGCTAGTTTTTCAACTGCAGATTCTTTCTTTTTTGGTTTATCGCGTACAGTCTTCTCTGCTAGTTTATCAAGGTACTCTTGTGGAACATACATCTCCAACTCGGGCATTTCCTTAATTGCTGTGTTGAGCGACGCATGAGACTCTAAGTACTTAGTCAGTTGTTTCTTAATAGTGTCAAATGTGCTGAAAATCTCGGAACGTTTCTCTTCTTCCGTGTAGCGTTTGCTCAACCACTCTTTGATAAGGGGTGTTGTTTGGGTGTCGTCAATTTCCACGGTATCCCATCGACTAAACATTGGGGGCATCTTTATTTTGTCGCCGGTTGCCATCTCGATGGTGCTCCTAACTAGATGAGAACCCTGTGTGAACTTTACATCCACGCTGTCTGACATCTTGCACCAACTCTCTGGCATCTTATCCGCAAGGTCGGGTGCTTCTTGCCAGACGATAGTGGTTACTACTTTACGAAATTCATCGTGTAGCGGGGTTCCTATATCGATAGACGTAACATGGCTCAGCCGACTTAGCTCGGCGTGTTGCATGCTATCTACCTTGGCTTGCACTCCTTCAATAAGTGCATAAGTTCTTCTTACGTAGCTCATAATACTCTCCTTATTTATATTGTATACGAAATCGTCAGCTGTGAACCATTTCTTATTTTATTAATTAAATCAGCCCTAAGTACTTGTTCTTGCTCGTCTTGGTCTTTGATGTAATCGTTTAGAAACTTACGTTTATCTTTTGCATCGAAGTTACTAGGGATAGGGATTCTGAATATTTCTTCCCCCTCGTCTGCCATACGCATGAAGTAGTCTTCTTCCCAAGATGTAGTATCTCGTAGTCTGATTAGAGCGGATACATACGCTTTGGCTTCCTCGATTTTCTCGGGTTTAATCATGCTCGTTCTCATATGAGCGTTCCACTGGTGTACTCGTTCCGTACCAAGTCCATAAGTGTTTAGTAGTTGCTCGATGAAGTACGATGTTTCATACCCGCAGTCTGCTACGCCGGTGTCTACTGCTCTGACGACGATATTCTTCATTCGGCTCGACCACTTGTTCGGGTCTAACTTAATCTCAATACCGCTTACTGATTTGTTTCTCGCAAGCGCGAACGCTTCGATTACTTTTTGTTCTATTGCCATGGTTTCCATCTCCTTTGCTTTTTTGGTTTTTTAGTTAATATTTTTATATAACAAACAGCACACAGGTTATGCCCCCAACCGTCTGTCATATAAGACTTACCGCCACATTTGTAGCAGTTGTAGTCAGTGTTTTTCTTGGGGCTTAACATATAAGAAGTCCACTTTTTGGGTTTTACGTGGGTACTCGAACCCTCTCTCAGCGACCGCTCTTAAGTTGTCTCTGTTTTTACAAACTTCAGCAACGATGTCCTCGGCTGATGAGTCGTGCCATTGGGGGTTCGCTAATAACTTCTCTTTGTCCCACCAGTATCGCTTTTCCCCCGTATCCATACGCCATATCGCAGTCACTGCCGCGTCTACTTCATCGAGCACCGACTTCATATTCTTCTTGTACTCGGGGTCTGGGGTCTGCACCTTTATTTTCTCGAGTGGGGTAGGTAGTCGTTCTTCCCCTGCCCAATACGCACTCGCTCGGGATACATGGTCGCCCAGTACGGTACTTTTCTTATTACTCCACCGGTTATATAACGCCACTGCTACCTTACGCTCATAGTCAATCGCCAAGTGTTGCTGTCCCTTGTGGGTTACCCATGCTTTCTTAACGGGCTCAGTACATTCTTTATCGAAGTACAGTTGCGGACAGTCCTTATCAGTAGTCGTTACTAACTGAATGTTATACTTGTCGTACATGTGCCTGTTGTCGGGGTTGGGTTCTCCGATAACCATCAACTCACCGGTCTCGAACTCTACGATGTTACTGTTCCACGCACGGTGAAACGCGTGGAACGCACCGAACTTATCCCACTGTCTGTCTTTATAGTTAAAATCAAAGTGTTTCATACATCCTCCATGTCAAATTTAATAACCTCTCCCCATGAGAAGTCTTCTTTCCCAGTCGTTAACCACACAGTGTCCGTCGCTGGTGCATCAATTTCATCTTGGTCACCCCACCCATCAGTGAGATAAATCAAGCACTCAACTTCTTCTGCGTAACCACTTAACCATTTAAATACTGGCTTGAATGACGTACCTCCACCACCTACTGGCTCTAACGTAATAGGCAGGTCGTCGGGGGTGTACTCAGCTGTGCCACCAATGTCCCAATCACAGTACAGTACTGTCACTTTCTCGGGTAAGCACGTCTCCAGTATTCGATTGATATGTGCGTTGAAGTACGCTAACTCTTTACTCTGTAGTGAACCCGACGTGTCGACTGCGATAACTACTTCACCCATACGTGGTACGTAGTCAGTCCCTGGCAGGTATACACCTTGTCCAATGAACCTACGGTTAGGTCTGTTCCATGAGTATCCGTCTTGAACCCTCGAGGTCATGTACCGCTCTAGTTTCTCGTGCCAAGGGGTTACCACGTTAACCATCTCGTCAATCATTCGCTCAATCGACGCGGGTAGTTTCCCTGTGGCTTTCGCGGCTTTGGCTGACTGAATCGCTTCAATCTTCGCCTGTGCTTCCAGTTGGTGTCTCTGCGACTCGTCTAGTGGGTTACCGTTACCATCTGTCGGGTCACCGATGTCACTACCGATACCGCCGTCACCCATATCGTCGTCGTTTTCATCATATAACTCTTCCGACGCGTATTTTCTGGCGTCATGTAGTGTTACACCGCCGTCAATAAAGTCTCCCACATTTGCCTCTATCAACGTGTCGTTAATGACTTTGTCACATGATACGTTCCACGCTTGGGCGTCTCGGTGTTTACGTCTCAGTGAATGAGACAACATGTAGTGCATGGCTTCATGTGCCATCAAGAACATAAGGTTCTTTACTGTTAGTGGCTCTACAAATGATGGGTTAATCATCATCTGTCCCGTGGCTGACATCGCCGCAGTCGGTATGGTGTCGGTATATTGTATCGGTCGACGTGTTACCGCTGTCCCAAAGAACGGGTGGTCTAATATCAGTAGGGCTTTCGCCTTACCAACTTTCCTTTCAACCTCTTCTTGGTTGACTGTTACTTCTGCAACTTCGCTCATAACTCCTCCTTTAAGGTAATGATTTCGTTATCTCTCTACTTATGTTTAAGTGGTACTGGCAATCGTCCCCGTAGTAGTTGTTTATGTTGTCGTCGACTTCCTCTCCGACACGAACAAACTCCATACTCAGTCGTGGAAATGCTTCTTCCCACACACTCGCTAGGTTCGTCCAGTAATTAACCTCGGGGTAACTGTCGTACCACTTCACGTCCCACCAATTGAACTCCATCATGGTGTTATGGTTGCCTTTCCCGTAGTCATACACATGTCGCTCGTGGTAGCCACTAGTTGGCTCGTCTAACGGGTGGTGGTCTAGTCCTTTAGGCTTTCCGTGTATTTTCTCACCTGCCACAAACGCTGTTACGTCATCCTTCTCACCGTATATAACTACGGTTACATCACTTCGGTATCCCATCTCTTTCCTCCTTTTTAATTTCCATAAGTGCTTTAGTTTTAAGGTCATCTATCGGCACGAACTCAGCACTCGTTTCGCTATCACACTCACTGCACCAAGTGTAGTCACCAACATCTACTACTATCCATCTCTGGTCTATGATGTCCCATCTTACAGTCGCGTCTTCTGTTACGTTGCCCCCTCCGCATTCATCACACACTAACTTCTCGGGGATTTCGTAACTCATACCAACCCTGCCATCTGCTTAACAAGTCCGTCTATCTGTCTAACGGCTTTCTCACGTACTGTCTGGCTACCTCGCAGTACATCTTTGTTCTTGGCATACGTTCCAACTAGGCTACGCAGGTCGTTGATTTTCTCTTGGACAGCGGGGTCATCTGATATATTGACTCGGTTCATACGCTCTGCCACATCAACCATGTTGTCGATTAACGTGTCACGGAACACAGACCCATCGTTACCTATCGGTACACTCAGTTTCTCCACCGCCCTCTGCATAGGCTCTACCATCGAATTGAGTACGTGCTTGGTAGCGTTCACCTCTGCGTCTTCTAGTTGCTTCTGCAAGGACGCTTTGTCCTCATCTGATATACCAACTCTGAAGTCGCCCGTAGTCGGCACAGGCATATACCTTACGTCTATCCCAAATCGTGCTTTCATATCGTCAGCAGTGGGGTAGTCGCTCGGGTCGGCTAGGTTCGGTTTGTTTTTCAGAATTGCCACCTGTGATAGGCGGTCAAGGTCAGCTTCAACCTCATCGTCCCAACAATCGTATAAGTCATCAACTGCTTGGTTCGCTGTATCGACAAGACCTCGCAGTCCCGTAGTAAAGTCAAAGTAGTGCTCGATGTTCAGCATATCCACGCCAGTACTCCAAGGTACTGTGTTGTCTTTTACATACGTATAGACTTCTGTGAATTTGCTTATCGTTTCTTTCACTTTGTTATGTCGCCCCTCAAACAAATGCTTGTTCACGTTCCCTGCACCGTAGTTCTTACTCTCTTCTTGGTCTAACTTGTACGGTGAGTACATGCGACGTTTAACGCTGATTAGCACAGCTTTCTCGTCTAACCCTTTCACGCTGATGTGTGGTTTAGGCTCGGGGTTCGTCGTTACGTCAGCTTCCTGCTCAGTTTCTTCTTCCCGTTGGTCAGCGTACTCACTTCGTTCGCCAACGACGGGCGGTGATGAGTCGTGAGATGTTTCATTAAGTACACCGTGTACTTTTTCTACCTCGTCGGGTACGGGTGGTGGTACGGGTGTGTTGTTCACCGCGTTGTTTATGGCATTAGCCAAGATGGAATTCATATCCATAATTAATCTCCTATGTTGTTATATTATGCTTACGTGTTAACAGGTTATAGGCTTAGTTACCACCCATAAAGATGTCTTTGTTAGCTACCGCCCAGTTGATAAACCCTTTCGTCTGTTGCAACTCGGGGTGTAGTCGCAGGGCGTCGGTTACATACACCATCTGAAACTCTTTCGGCATACGTGATACATATGTCATATCTCGCTCAAACGCCTCGGGAGTTGTCGTCATGGATAACGCAGTGGCTACGGCATACTTCACCGCAGGTTCACTCGGCACCTCCATCTTCTCGGGTTGCAGTCGGATTGAGTCAACGCTCGGCATTTTGTTCATTAAATCCCTCGCCGCTACCCACTCAGCCGCCGCTCCTTCTCCAACCTTACCCTCACAAGCATACATATATAAGTCAGTCGGTAAGTCTGTCGGTACTTCGGTGAATAACTGTGTCCAAGCACGCTGGGTCGGATTAACACTACGGTTCGCATCAAAGTCATTCAGTAACTGTGGTCGCAGTCTCATGAACGCTACACCTAGTGGGTCAACACCGTTCTCCATTGCCCAACCACACCAGTCGTCGAGTGATGTCTCCATCTCAAACTCATACATACGGTTGGATAAGTGAGTCAGCAGTTGCTTCGCTCCTGCTTTATCCTGCACTCGGTTACCCGTTACGATAAACCTCACATCTTTGTCCAGTTTGAACGTCGGGGTGCTACGCTCTAGAATAAATCCCGCCGCCCACGTTTGGTGGTGTGTCGATGACTGTGGCAACTCCTCCAAGACTATAAGCCCTGCTCCTGTTCCCTCTCTGAAGTTATAGAACATGTCCGTAGGGTTAAAGATTGTTACCCCGTCGTCGGTTACGCTCGGTACTCCTGTGAAGTCCACCACGTCGTGATTATTAACATGAACTACTAGTATGCGGTCGTCGGGAATATCCAAGTTGTCTCCGATTTGCAGACATGAGTCCGATTTACCCATGCCAGGTTTACCTTTTAAGAACGGTACGGCTGTGGGTGCTTTACGTAGTATTGCAGTGGCTACGTCTACCACTTGGCTAATTGATGGCATATTTGCTATCTCCTGTTGTTTAGGAGGTTGGTGTGTCAGCACCTCGCTCCTTTTGATTTAATTAATTGAATAAGAACTTATACACGTAAAGGTGTGTACATGTAAACACATTTGAAAATTAGTTTCGACGGGATAACACTTCCATCAAGAACATATGTGCTTGGTCTCCACAGCAACTATCTCCTCTTAGGGGCGCGTCGAAGTACTGTTGCACTTCGTAAATACTATCCGCTGTGTCTTGGTAGGTATCCACGTAATCATCTGAATACGCTGACTGGTCGCTGTTGGTAGCGTTTACCGTGTTGTTTGTTGTTTTCATTTTTATTTCCTCATTACTATGACGCCAATGAAAGGGTGGTGTCGTTCCCTTGTAATAGTACACCGTGTACTATTGTGTTAATATGGTAACGTGTTAACACGTTGATGGTTGGTTTAAAATACTACTGTCGGTGCTAGTTGTGTAATACAGCGTACCGCATCTATCTACGCAGTAGGCGTGGTATCCTCCAGAGTAGATTAAGTCTGTTAAGGCTTCAGTCGGTAACATATTGATGTGGTCTGTGTCCGGACGTGCCAAAGTTAAGTGTCGGTTGGTTGTTCGCGAGTTAGAGTCGCTGTTACCAAACCACATTTCCACGTGGTGGTCATAAACATACATTGGGAAATGTTCCCCGTATGAGTAGACAATATATAAATCTAAATCTGTTCCAACATTGCTGTTGGCGTAAACAGAACCAGTGGTGTTTTTAAAGGTTTTGTGTTGAGTGGTGTATTCACTCATTTTGTCATTGCTAATTGTTTTCATGGTTATTTTCTCCTTGTAATAAGACAAAGTTGTGTTTTTTGCGTTTGTAATAAGACAATGGGATTTTGTCTTAATATAGTTAAATCAATGACTTACGTGGGTAATAAGACAATAAGACAGCCAAAAATAGAGATGACGGGGGAGCTTTTTGGTGGGAGGATGGTGTCCTCTTTTTCCACAACATAACAGCCAAAAGTTCCAGCCTTATATATATTATTTATTACTGTCTTATTGTCTTATTGTCTTAATAGGTACTTCAAACCCTATCTACTAAAGCATTTTGGTAATAAGACAAAATCTGCATTTTTGG
>Ga0208299_1001264_pt1 | contig 19386 bp, 19 predicted proteins | sample 15_taG_FD_184089 | JGI IMG/M metagenome (GOLD analysis project Ga0208299, IMG submission 184089) | Marine viral communities from the Subarctic Pacific Ocean - 15_ETSP_OMZ_AT15312 metaG (SPAdes) (version 2) | ecosystem: Environmental > Aquatic > Marine > Oceanic | place: Pacific Ocean | collected...
TTTAATACCTCAATACCTATGCCTATTTCTTTTTGGTCTATTTCTTTTTGGTCTATTTCTTTTTGGTCTATTTCTTTTTGGCTTAGTTCTCTTTGGCTTATTTCTCTTTGGCTTATTTCTCTAATGTGTGGGTCATTCTCTTGTATCTCACCACAGGTAAAACCCCCAGATTCCCATTCTTCAGTTATCTTAGAGTAATATTTATAATCGTCCTGGCACTCTTCACCAACAGGTACTAATTCCCAACCTTCAGGGATTTCTACTGTTTTTGTTAGTTTTATTCTTACCGTATTCATATTATTTCGTTATACCTTTTGTTTCGTCGTACCCTGACGTAATGCATCCCTTAGGACACTCTACAAATATGTGGTCTTTGTACTTTTTCTTATAATCCACTTCTGACAATCCAGAAGCTTCGTCTGGTTTGGTTTTGAATTTCTCCATCACCATTCCAGTATCGTTACACGTATTACACGTTTTTTCGTTAGCCATTTTTATACTTAGTCACCGTTTAATCCTAAGGTTATCCTACCCAATTAACTTCAACATCCAACCCAATTAACTTCAACATCCAAACTGATGTTTTTAGTATCTACTGAAAAGGTATATTCACTCTCAATCACACACGCACTCTCAGTCACACTCTCAGTCATATATATACTAAAACATAGAATATCCTCAGTTAGAAATCCGCCTTCTATTGCTTCTACAATAGAATTAGCACAGGCTTCCAATACAAGCGGATCCTTTGTAATTTTTTCTAAGAAGTTATCATATGGATCTTCCAAATCTGCCTTAATAACATCCTCGTATATCTCATAACCATTGTATGCATCCAATATACTATATTCGTATAATACCTTAGTAGATTCACTAGGTTTATTAATAGCTTCTCCAAGATCAGATACCTTAATATCGTGCTTTTGCAATACTTCCTTAATTTCTTTAATTGCTTGTTCTTTAGTCATCTTACTTTTGGTTTTCCTATACTAAACTCTTCGGTTGCGTGGTTTTGTACGCTATCACACTCTACGGGCACTTCTACAATAATTTCCTCTACCTCATGATTATGTCGTAATTCCTCAACAACCAATTTTAGGTAAATAGTACTAAAAAGACTACAAGCAGTAAGGATGATTAAAAACGTATAAAGGTATACGGGCTCAACTACCCGAATAATATGCTTCGGTAAACCTGTTGCATTCTCCATAAAATTTCTCCAAACATTTATCACAGAAGCCTAAATTAGATACTTCGTTTACTCTGAACACTATTAAAGTCTCGACAGCAGTTTTACATTTAGCCCAATCGCAAATGTCGTCGTTTCTACCAAGGCTTCTTTTCAGTTTAAGCTCAACCTTCATCACACCCTATTATAGCGTTAGTTGATGGAATTTTCTACTCCTTCCCCAGAGTATTCAGACCTATACCCCAAATCAACCTCAATACACTTCATCTTAACTTCTTTAGCTAATTCGTATTCAATTCTAGCTCCCCTTGATTGTTCCCAACCATCTAAGAATATTATGGTGTTACATTCCATCATATCCCTAACTGATTGTTTCATCATAATAGGCCAAAGAACATCAACTTCCATTTCACCATCTTTAAATGCTTGGGGAGTATCTAAGTTTCTTGGGTTTATTATTTCTGTATAACCTAATACTTTTAATGTCCCCTCCATAGCTAGAAAAGCGTCCTTATTACCATCAGGCATTCCAGTAATAGGCCCTGAGATATAAATCGGCTCTTTAAATCTGCCTGCCCTGTCATTTATTTCTTGGGGTAAAGCGGTTACTGATCTGTACCTATCATATTTAACTTCACATTGATCGCAAGTAAAAGTTTCATCCCAATCATCTGATACGGACCTTTCATCTATTGTTCCTAAAGTACACATAGGGCACACTTGTCCTACATAACAATTCTTTACTCTGATTTTAAATACCATATTTTCTATTTTTAACAAACCCTTCTACAAAAGCGCCCTTGTTTTTATGCCAGCTATCTCTGCCTACCAGCTCTCCCGATGAGTGGTGCCTAATTTGAATAGGGACGGTAATATTTTGATAATTGTTCTCTACCCTGGCTCTGTGGCAGTAGATAACATCATAATAGTCCCACTCACCTTCAAAATAATCGGGTTTCTTCAAGTTAATATTTTTTAACTTCTCCCCATGTATAGCTAAAAATAACCCATCTAAAACAGCTACTTCACCATGTATCCCATAAGGAGTAGGGTAAATTTCATCATGGTGAAAAGCCTCACCACATAATAGATTATCTCTTCTATTTCCAGACCACCACCACATACCGTTATCGGTTAGTCTTTTGGATCCCGCAACACCTATAAAACCCCTGTTATAGTGTTGTGTTACAGATAAACAATTAAGGAAATGCTCTCTATTTGATAAAATTTCTACATCATCATGACAGAAAATAACAATAAAATCGTCAAACTCCTCTAAACCTTTTATATAATTATATCCATAATTATAAGCATCAAAAATAGATTTTTTATCTTCTAGTAATATGGGGTGTATACCACAGTATTTGTAAAAACTCAAAAGTTTATTCAAACTTTTTCCCGGTTTGTGTGTTCGAGTGCAAATGAGTGCGTATATATTCATAGTAGATTATACGCAAGACACATTAAATTTTATGGGAAATTTGGAAAAAGTAAAAGCAGAGTTCAAAAAGTGCAAGAACGATCCTATATACTTCATTTCCAAATATATTAAAGTAGTTCACCCTAGAAGAGGGCTAGTTCCATTTGAACTTTACCCTTTTCAAGAAATGATTATAGATAATTTACAATCTAACCGATTTAATATTATCAGAAAATTTAGACAGGCTGGGATCACAACGATTTCAGCCGCTTATGCTTTACACATGATTATTTTTAATAAGCATAAGACAGTAACAATTTTATCTATTGGTGATAAGGAATCAACCGAGGTACTAGAGAGGATTCAGACTATGTATGCTGAACTCCCCTCTTTTTTTAAGCCTGGTATTGTAGAGAAAAACAAGCACAAACTTAAGTTAAAGACCGATTCAGTAGTAATTTCTAGACCTTCTGCTAAGCAATCAGGTCGTGGAATTTCTGGTTCCTTACTTATAATTGATGAAGCTGCGTTCATTGAAAACATTAATGAGATTTGGGCTGGTGCATACCCCATTGTTTCAACAGGAGGTTCCGTATTCGTTATTTCTACTGTAAACGGTATGGGTAATTGGTACCACCAAACCTATTTGGAAGCCAAAGAAGGTAGGAATGCCTTTAATGCTATTGATATTAACTGGGAATCACACCCGGAATACCATAGAACTCCTGGGTATGAGCATCTATATAAGGAAATGGAGGAGAACGACCCTCCTATTTTTATTGACGAGTGGGCCAAACTCACGAAGCATAATATTGGTATCAGGCGTTGGAACCAAGAGTACGAGGCAGAATTTCTAGGTACAGGTGATACTTATATTGATGGTGAAACCCTTTTAAATCTAGCCGAGAACCAAAGTGATGATTATTTCATCAAATATAACAATAGAATGCGAGTTTGGGAAGATCCTGAACCGCATTATCAATATATTATAGGTGTAGATGTTTCCTTAGGCCGCAATAGAGACCATTCAGCCTTTCACGTAATTAATCTTTATAATGGTGTACAAGTAGCAGAGTTTTATTCTAATAAAACTCCAATTAACGAGTTCTCCAAGATTATAGCAGAAATAGGTTATTTGTATAACACAGCCCATGTTTTAGTTGAAAGAAATTCAATTGGAAATACATTAATTGATAGACTATTCGAAGAAATTGAGTATGATAATGTAATGCTTGATTTTGATAACAAGTTTGGTGTACAAATTACAACCAAATCAAGAGACATTATTTTAGCGGACCTAGAGGAGTATCTAAGAATCAATAAACTTAAAATTAACTCTGAAAGAACCAATAAAGAACTACAAACTTTCATCGTAACTGATACTGGTAAGGCCGAGGCTGATACTGGTCAACATGACGACTTGGTAACTAGCCTAGCTATTACTTGTTATGGTATGAAGTTCCTATATGAAAACGGTTTTGTAGATGAGCAAATAACCCAAGGTAATTCAGAGAAAGCTTCTATAGCGGCGGACTTATATAGTAAATCATTACCTGCTGGAATGACTAAAGAGGATATGACATGGCTTCTGAGCTAGATAAAAACAAACAAAAGATAGATGAGGGTATGACCGAATTCTCAGGTAGAGATACCAGAATGGGGCCTTATTTTTATCCTACAGGTAGATTAGGTAGATGGTTAGCTAGGTTTTTTGCTTCTAAAGCACAACCCTATGTCTCTACTCAAGGTGATGCGGAGCCAACTCAATTACACCCATTAGCTGGTGATACTGTAACTACCGATCAGGTAATTAAACCTGGAGGCCATGCTAATTGGGGCAGAAATAATGTTAATCAACCCCTTATACCAGAGTTAGAAGCCAGTAGAAAGAAAAGGTATCAAGAGTTAGAGGGGATGGATGATTATCCAGAGATTAGCTCCGCGTTTGACATTTACGCTGATGATTGTACTCAAAAAGATGTTAGAAACGTAAGGTGGTTGGTGAAGTCAGAAAGTAAGTTCATTGTAGATGAAATTAATGAACTATTTGATAGGCTTAAATTTGATAGAGATTATTGGGATATTTTCCGAAATACTATTAAGTATGGAGATTGCTTTGTTGAAACAATCTTCGATATTAAAAAACCTAAAGAAGGTTTGAAAAGGATAAAGATTCTAAATCCAAACTTTATCCTAAGGGTTGAGAATGAGTATGGTTATCTAACAGATTTCTTACAAGAGATTCCTTCTGATAAGGATTCCTTTAGTGCTTTCGGTGCTAATGCCGGAAACATGAAGAACTCTAAATACATTACTTTAGATAAGAACCAAATTATTCACTTTAGACTAAAAACCTCTGATCCTCAATATTACCCATATGGGAAATCAATAGCTGCCGCAGCGTTTAGAGTTTATCGTTCTTTAAAGCTAATGGAAGACGCGATGTTAATTTATCGTCTTGCCCGTGCCCCGGAAAGACGAGTTTTTTATATTGATATTTCAGGTATCCCGGCTAACAAAGCTAACATCTATATTGAGAAGGTAAAAGAGAAGTTCAAGAAAGAAAAGTTTTACGATCAAGGTAGAGCCCAAGTTGGAGCTAGATACAATCCTTTAGCTGCTGATGAGGATTTCTTCGTACCTATTAAAGGTAACCAAAGTACTAAAATTGAAACCCTTCCAGGTGCAGACAACTTAGGTGAGGTTGACGATGTAAAGTACTTTAGAGATAAGTTACTAGCTTCACTAAAAATCCCTAAGGATTATGTTGTAGAAAAGGATAAGTCTCCAGAAAGAAAGGCTAACCTATCACAATTAGATGTAAAATTTGCTAGAACAGTTTCTAGAATCCAAAATAACTTAGAAGAGGGAATGGAAAGGGTCGCCAAGAGGCACCTACAATTAAAAGGATTTCCAACCTTCCTAATTAATAAATTAAAAATAGAATTACCTGATCCTTCAGATATGTTTACTAAACGTAAGTTAGATGTTGACGATCAGAGTGCTAGAGTAGTTCAAGCAGTATTAGGTACTGGATTATTCCCTAAGGAAAGAATCTACAAAGAGTACTACAACCTTACTGATAGTGAAATCGCTATAATTAAGGATCAGCTTGAGAAAGAACAACAGGAAGAGCAATTGTTACAGCAGGAAACTGATCCAACAATACTTGATACTGGTGGAGGTCCAATAGGTGGGATGATGGAGGAAGACCCTTCTATGGACATGGAATCTGATGAAAACGTACCTCCAACTGAGAATGTAGCAGAATCTAAAGACCAACTAATATCGCTACAAGAATCTGTATCTTACTCTAAGAAAAGAATCTTAGATAGAATTATAAAGAAAAGGACCAAAAATGTTTGAAACACTATTTAGAAACAGAAACAAGTCCCTAACCAATCTAATTAAATTAGGGGATTGTTTAGGTAGGTCTATTAGAGAAAATGTTATGTTATTCTCAGTAGACGACTCTACAGTTAGTTATTTAACTGAATCTAACCAAATTATCACAGGGTTATACGATAATGCCGATGCTACTAAGATTACTAATATTGAAATTAGTGAGTCTACTGAAGTATACGACCAAGATGCTTTTAACGTAACTGTTGAAGATAGTATCTCTGCATTCCTAAGTGATCTACAAGAAGATGATTTTACTCATGCTAACAACACTTTTGATAATGTATTATCTCTTTGGGAAGACAGGGCGAACTTCCATAAAATCGAGAAAAGATTAGAAGAGAAGACGGAATCACTACAGGAAAGAGAGGGTATCCTATCTGAAGAGAGTATCTTTAGACTTTTCGAAATTAAGGATAACCTTATAGCTTTCCTTAAAGAAAGTAAAGAAAAGATCTCTACTATCCCCGAAATCGAAAACTCTGTAAAACTATCTTATACTATAGCAGAGGCGTTTGAGCTTCCGTTGCTAGATATTAAAGAGTTAGATGGAAAGAGTTTTGAGCTTAAAGAAGAGGTTACTGGATCTATCTATGAGATGATTTGTAGACAAGAATTAGTAACTAAGGAGCTTCTTGAATCAAAGAGAAGCTTTGCTGATTTATGGGCGAACTCAGGAGTTATCTCTGATTTCCTAGACTACCTAGTAGAAGAGAAGGATGATGTTGATTCCCTAGAAGATATAATTATCGAAGCTGTAAAAGAAGTTCCATTTATGGCGTTAGCATCCAAAAAGCATCTAACTGAAACTTTTGATAAGGCTTTAATGCTTAGAGGCATTGTAATTCCCCAGCAAGACATTAAGAAGTTTAGTTCTACTATCTTTGAAATGAAGAAGCCTGTAAGGGTTGAGCTTACTAAAATGCTTAATACTAAGTATGGAGTTAATGTTCTTAACTTACAAGAGAGCTTCTCATTTAAAAGTCTTGTACAAACCCAAATTGTTCTACTTGAATCTTTAGCTAAGTTAGTAGATAGTAAGAGTACTTTGAAGGGTATTCTTACCGAATCAGCTAAAGCTCTAAGAAATAAGTCAGGCGTAGAATCTATTGACCTTAACGACTTTATTCAATATGTTTTTGCTGAAGCAGGATATAGTGATATTATTACAGAAAACGTAGGTCGCTATCTGAACTACTCAAAGCTTGCTGGTGATTTAGATAACATCAGCAGTACCTTAAAACTAATTATGCAGAAAGCTGCTGGTGGTGGAATGGGTGATGCTATGGGAGGTCAAATGGAGCCTGGAATGGAAGCCCCTCAAGAAATGGGTGACATTGACCCATCACAAGTAGATATGGGAGAACAACCAGAATTAGGTTTAGAAGATGATGGATACTCTGAAGATCCTGAAATGGATGAGCCTGGACAAGAAATCCCTGGTGATATGGCAGGAATGGGAGAGGAAGAGCCTTTCGAAGAAATGCCAGAAGAAGACCCACAACAAATGGGTGCCGCATTAGAAACTTCTCCAGAGGATCTAATGGGTAACTTAGCCGAACTCGAAGATCTAATCTCTGATCTAAAATTAGAGCTTGGTGCTGATGATGAAGAATTTGTTCCTGGTGAAGACGACGAGGATGAATTTAATGATGAAGAGCCTGAAGACGAGTTTGAAGATTCCGGTGAGGAGCCTGAATTTGAAGACGACGATGAGGATTACGACGACGAAGAGTAATTAAATGTCTGTAAGTTCAATACTACCCCTTGTAATTGATTACTCTACTAGTGCTACTAGTGGAGTAAGATTAAAAGAAGTTCAAGATGGCGAAGTAATCGCTGTTGAACATGGAGGTACGGGTGTATCCTCTTTAGAAGAGTTCCATATTGGTGACTATACTTTATCTGGGGAATTATCCGCTTTAGAGCAAGATTTTCTAGGAGTATCTGGTACTGTTTACGATAACTCCTCTACTTGGGGCGGTACGGGAATTGCACATGATACATTAACAGGCTTAGAAGATAATGACCATCCACAATATGTTCTAAGCTCTGTTAATGCTACTCTTAGCTCTACAGTAGAAGATGTATCTAGTACAGTATTTGATAACTCCTCTACTTGGGGTGCTGGGGGTGGAGTTACAGATCATAGTGGTCTTTCAGGTTTAGATGAAGATGATCATCCACAATATGTTTTAAGTGCTACTAACGCTACTCTTAGTTCTTTAGTTACAACTAATCAAACAAACTCTGAAGGTGTATCTTCAACGGTATTCGATAACTCTGCTGCGTGGGCTGTTGATAATGACACTACGGACCATACAGCCTTAAGTAATATTGGTACTAATACTCATACACAAATAGATAGCCATATAACTTCTAGTACTGTACACTTTACAGAAGCTAGTATAGATCATGGGTCTATAGATGGTTTAAGTGACGACGATCACCCTCAATATGTTTTAAGTGCTACTAACGCTACCCTTAGTTCTTTAGTTACAACCAACCAAACAAACTCTGAAGGTGTTTCCAGTACTGTATTTGATAATTCAGGAGCTTGGGGAACAGACAACGATACGACGGATCATGGTGCTTTTACTGGTTTAGGCGACGACGATCACCCACAGTACGTTCTGAGTGCAACTAACGCTACCCTAAGTTCAAACTTTGTAACCTTAGAAGGTGAGTTTGATGGTGTGTCTAGTACGGTATTTGATAACTCCGCAGCTTGGGCAGTAGATAATGACACTACAGATCATACAGCCTTAAGTAATATTGGTACTAACACCCATACCGATATAGATGACCATATTGCTTCTAGTACTGTTCACTTTACTGAAGCTAGTATAGATCATGGGTCTATAGATGGTTTAAGTGACGACGACCACACTCAATATCTTCTAACAGATGGTACTAGAGCCCATACTGGAGATTTAGACTTTGATGGTTATGGTGCGTCAAGTTTAGACTACATTGATTTTGTTTTGACCCCAACAACCTCTGCCCATAATGAAGGTAGAGTACGTTGGAACGACGACGACAAAACTCTTGAAGCAGATCTACCTAACCAGTCTACCTTACAGATTGGACAAGAAATGGTAGTCAGAGTTACTAATAAAACAGGTAGTGATATTGATAATGGTGACGTAGTTTATGTAAATGGTGTACAAGGAAATAGACCTACTATCGCCTTAGCTTCTAATTTAAACACTTCTACTGCTGATTCTGTAATTGGCGTTTGCACTCAAGATATTAATAATAATGCTACTGGTTTTATTACAACTGTAGGTTTAGTTAGAGATATTAATACTTCAGCTTGGACCGAAGGTGATACTTTATATCTATCTCAAACTCCTGGTGCATTAACAAATACTCCAGACTCAGCACCTTATCACTCAAATATTGTAGGTATTGTAACTAAATCAGATGCTACAGAAGGAGCTATTTTAGTAAGAATCATTATTGGTTCAGAAACTACTGAGCTTCACGATGTTTCTTCTGTAGCACCTAATCATGCTGAAGGATTATTCTTTGATTCTACGCTAAGTGCTTACACACCTAGTAAGGTAGATATAGCTAATTTTAATACTGATGTAACTGATTCCTTTAAGTTCCTTATAGGTGCTTGCCTTGATTCCCCTGTTGTTGAAGTATCTTCTAATGGTACTACAGTTGATTTGTCTGTATCTTCTTCTGCTGGCGATATTAGAGTGTTTCTTTCAGATGAAGTTTATACTTGGGACACTACTCCGAACGATACTATAGCTCTGACTGTTGGTTCTGATGTTGCTCCTTCGTTGAACTATGTTTACTTTGATAAATCTACTAGTACTTTAGGTAAATCCACTTCAGATTGGCCCGCAACAGAATATGCTCCAGTAGCTACTGTCCTAGTTCAAAGTGCAGCTAGTGTACAAGCAGATGGACCTTATAAAGTTCATGCTTGGACAGATCATGTAGCTAACACACAAAACGGTCACTTAGCACACCTAAACTATTGGATCAGGCAGCAACAGGCTACTTATGTTGATGGGGTAAGCCAAACCCTTACTATTACAGGAGGATCACCTGATACTGTAGTATTCACGACTACTGCGGGTAATGTACTCCAGCTACATACTCACGCCCTCCCTGCTTTTACTGGTACACCGGATTACTATGTTGTAAATGATTCTGTTACAGCATACGATAAAATAACCGACCTAAATGCTTTGCTTACTGATTCTGCTGGCGGAAGCATGTCAGGTAGGTACTTTAGTTTAGTTATTTGGGGTGTAGTAAGTGAGGATTCTGGTGACTGTAAGCTTATGGTTAACCTTCCTGCTGGATCTTATAACACTCAAACAGGAGTTGAGAAGGATGTATTTAAATATGCTGATTACTCTATTCCTGGTGAATTTGTAGGTACTGGATTCCTTATTTCGGAGTTAAAGCTAAGACATCAAACTACTGGAGGAGGTACTTGGACTTCTATTGAGGAACTAGACCTTAGGGGCTTACTCCCTGCCTTACAGGCTGGTGGGGGTTCTCTTGCAGGATCAGAATTTGCTGATAACGTATTTAGGATTCAAGACGAAACCGACCCTACTAAGGAATTAGCTTTCGAAGTGTCTGGTGTAACTACCGCTACTACTAGAACTATAACTATCCCAGATGAAGACGTAGACTTAGCAGATTTAGGGACGAACACTACTAAATTAGCTGGTATTGAAACGGGTGCTGATGTAACTGATGCAACTAATGTAGCTGCTGCTGGCGCTCATATGTCTGGCGGTACTGATGTTCCAGTTACTGATGGTGGAACAGGAGCTTCTAATGCTTCCGATGCCCGTACAAATTTAGGCGTTGCTATTGGTTTACACGTTCAGGCTCATGATGCTGTGTTAGATGCTACAACAGCATCATATACTACAGCAGCAGAAGGTAAGCTTACAGGTATTGAAGCTGCTGCTGATGTTACTGATGAAACTAACGTAAAAGCTGCTTTAGACGGTGCTACTATTACTGGTGCTACTGTAGCTTCTACCGATAAAATATTAATTCAAGACGTAGATGATTCGGATAATCTTAAAACTGTTACTGCTCAAGCTGTTGCTGATTTAGGTAGTGGTGGAGCTAACCTTAGTATTGGTACAACTACTACAACAACTGTTGACGTTGATTCTGATTCCGGAACTAATGCTACTATTCCTGCTGCAATAGCCACTACAGCTGCTGGTTTATTAACCGGAGCAGATAAAGCAAAGTTAGATGGTATTGAAGCTGCCGCTACTGCTGACCAAACTGGAGCACAGATTAAGGTAGCTTATGAAGGCGAATCCGATACAAATGCATTTACAGATGCGGACCACAGTAAACTAGACGGTATTGAAGCTGCTGCCGATGTAACGGATACAGCTAATGTAACCGCTGCTGGGGCTTTAATGGATTCCGAAGTTGACGCAGATATCAAAACTTTAGCTTTACCAGCAAGTACTACTATATCAACTTTTGGTGCTTCCCTTGTAGATGATTCAGATGCCGCTGCCGCTAGAACTACTTTAGGAATTATTCAAACTAAAACTATAACAGTTGAAAGCCCAGATGGGTCGGAAGATATTTCATTCTTCTATACTGATGTAGCTATAACAGTTAGTAAGGTAACCGCTGTCCTTGTAGGAACTACTCCTTCTGTAACCTGGACTTTAAGACACGGTACTGACAGAAGTGCTACAGGAGCAGAGATGGTAACAGGTGGAACAACCTCTACTAACACAAGTACAGGGCAAGATGTAACATCTTTCAATGACGCTACTGTAATCGCTGATTCATTTATATGGCTTGAAACTACTGCCCAAAGTGGTACTGTCACAGAGATTTCTCTTACCGTAGAATATACTATAGACTAATGGGAGATATTTTAGTACAACGTCACCAAGTAGTTGTAGCTAACACAGGAGCTACAAAAACTATTACTGAGGTAGGATCTACTGATAGCGCGTTTATAGTTTGTGGTAATAACCGTTATCAATCAGGGGGTTGGAGAACATCTGCTGCTAATATGGAAATTGATGATATTAGTGGAGGAGTAGTTCTAACTGATGCATCAACTCTAACTTATTATAGAGAATCTGGTGGTGCTGCAATAGACACTACATTTGATACAGAGGTTTGGGAATATACAGGCTCTGCTGGCGGGGATAATGAGTTTGTAGTAATTGGGCGTTACTCACATACCTTTACTGCCGGTCAAGGCAACACAGGTGTAACTGTAACAGCCCCAACAGATAGAGATAGGTGTATCCCTATAATTACAGGATTAAAATCCTCTGATCCTTCTGACGGTGGAGCAAGAGCCACAGCTGCACTTTTAATGACAACAAATACCAACGTACAAGTATATGTTGGAGGTACAGGCGGAAGTGTTACTGTTTATTTTACTTTAGTAGAGTTTACGGGATCAAATTGGGAAGTATACCACGGCGGTGTAGTAAACTCTGGTGACACAGGTACTATTGATTTAGTAGAAGAGTCTGGAGGTACAGGTACTGCGGCAACTGTTACTGATTGGGAAACTGCTATTATTTTTACCCAAGCTAGAGGCGATAACCTATCTGACGCGAACCAAGCTATCGCTGATAACTTCCCAGTATATACATCCGGGTCTGACACTTCTTCTATTGATTGGACCTACAATGCTAACCACGACGGAGCCACTAACTTTCATTTTGTGCATGTATTAAGACATCCAGATATGGTTGTACAAAGAGTCACGGATACTCAAAATGCTGCTGGAACGATGAATGTAACAATTCCAACTACTTTAAGTGATATAACGGAGGCGTCTGTAATTGTAAGTCGTGTATCGTCCGGTACGGGTACTGCATACGGTAGAGGGTGGGTAAATGCAAGAATTTCAAGTACGTCTAATGTTGAACTTTGGGCACATAGATCAGGAAATACAATCTCTACCGAAATTCAAGTAATTGATTTATCTAATATTGCTACAGCAGTATTAAGTACCAGAAGGATCTTTATAGTTTGATCCCATAATAGAGAATAATTAAAAAAATTATAAAATTACACTATCCTAACAGATGGAATATATAGAATAGAGGAGTAAATATATGAGTAACGAAGAGCATTCGCAGGAGCTTGAAAATATTAATACTAGTATAGGTAAAGAAACAAAGGTAACCATAGGATTTATGATTACCTTAATTACGCTAATCGTAAGCGGCATGTTTTGGATTCAGAGATCTATATCGGCTACAAATATAGAAATGCTTTTAATGAATCAACGCTTAAGTACTATTGAAACATCAGTTAATAATAGATACAATGAGTTGGAAAATAAAATAAATAGTACAGGCCAAGATAGATTTTATAGACATGAGTTTATGGCTTGGAAGGCTCTTCTACAAGCTAAAAACCCTAACATAGATGTTCCTAAAATAGATAGTTAAATCATATGGTTTTGCTGGAGAAGCCTAACTAATCTCCAAGTATGGTTAGTACGAATCATTTCTAATTCTCTAATCATATTCTCCATCTTCCTAATACCGTCTGGCGTTATAACACGCTGTTCGACAAGTTCAGAGATTTCATCCTTCATAAAGATTAAGGATGAAATCTCTTCTTCTTTTATATTACCTAATTCTTTTTCTATATCTAATTTACTCTTCATAGTCTATCTCTTTAATAATTTCTATTGTATGATTCTCACCTTTATAATGCCTCTTTCTAGCATTATAATGTTTATGTAGATATTTGATATCATCATCAAATTCGTAAATTACAGCCTTAGTCTTATCACCCTTAATTCTTAAGGATCTACCTAAAGCCTGCAACGTGGCTGTATCACTCTCTAAGCCTCTCGCATTTATTATATGTGAAAGCTCCTTAATATTTACACCAGTTTGTAGAATATTAGTACCTATAAGACAAGACAGCTCTCCAGCTATGAACTTGTTTATAGCTTTATATCTATCCTTAATAGAATCTTTCCCGCTAATATACTCACTATTAGGTATGAGTTTGTTAAGTATGTTTCCATGCTCTACGCTTTGAACTAGTATGGCTACCCTATTGTCTCCTATAGCGTTCTCCTGTACAATAGATTTAATCTCGTTATTACGTATATTATTATTGGTAATAAATTCTTCATATACAGAATGGTATGCGTCACGAAATTTCTCCTCCTGTAAGTCAGTAGAGTAGTTTATTTTGGTAACTTTAATTGTAGGTTTGGCTATAACTCCTTGTTCAATTAATTCTTCTGTAGTGTAATATTCACATACCTCTCCAATAGCACCCATTATACTATATTTTTTGATATTATCTTTAGGTACCGTAGCTGTAAGGCCAATTCTATAAGCAGCGTTGGGGAAAGAAGAGATAGCCTCTAATCTACCGCCAGAACTAAACTCATGTATTTCATCTACCATTAAAACTTCTGCGTCGGTTAAATGGGTATCTAAAATCTTTTCTATGCTTTGTACTGTAGAGAGCATAATATCACCATATATAAAACCCTCTCCAAAGTTTAAGCCTATATTCTCTAACCCACACTCAATAAAGAAATCATAAGCTTGTTTTAAGATTTGCTTTTGATGAAATAATATAACCATTTTACGTGGTGCTAGGCTCTTTATAAGGCCAGCCATAATAAGGGTTTTACCTGATCCTGTACTAGATTTAAGAATAGCACCACGTTTAACTAAACCTTGTTTGATTAATGCTTCTTGGTAGTCGTAATACGTAAACCCCTCTACATTTTTTATATCAATAGATTCTACAGATCTATTATCCGTAATGTCTGGGTAACACTCAATCTTAGTTAACTTCTCTAATATGTCCGACAGTAATCCAGTTTTAAATTGTCCTGAAGCGGTTATGAAAGATTTCTTACCGTCCCACCTACCAGATCGGTACTGAGGTGAATAATTAGCTCCCTTTACTCTAAAGGTGTATATATCTCGTAACGCCTTTAATAGTTTTGGGTTATCGGTTATAATCTGTGATTTCAGATTGTTTGCAATAATTTCCATACTATTATATAATAGCGAGAAATATTTAAATTTTCAAAAATTATGACTAACAAACAAGATAAAGTTAATGAAATCCTTGGTTTCATTCCATCAGAGCTAGAAATAAAAGTAGATTTACCCTCAAAAGGTTTATTTTATAAGGGTGGTGTTCCTAGTGTAAATGTAAAGCCCTTGGACTTTGAAGGTGAAAAAGCCTTACTAAACGTACATAAATCAAAGATGAATCCTATTGATCTTGTCCTGAAGCTTTGTGTAGAGGGTTTAGATACAGATGATATATGTTTGATAGATAAGCTATTCCTAATGCTTAAGATTAGGGAGGTATCACATGGTACGGAATTATCTACATTATATGCGTGTCCTAACTGCGCTTTCGATAACGAGCTAGTATTTGACATGGATCAACTAACAGTAAACCCTGTTCCAGATGATATGACAGATCCTATAGAAATTCAACTACCTAAGATTGATAAACCTGCTGTAGTTAGATTACTAAGGGTTAGAGACTCCAGATTTATTAAAAATACAGAAGATATCTTAGATAACATGTGGAGATTCGTTACCTCTATTGATGGGGAAGAATCTATTGAAGTAATTTCTGCCGTTATTAAAAACCTACCTACTAAAGATAGAAAAGCTATTTTAGAAGCAATGTTTGGCTCTTCTTATGGATTAGAGACTAAAATAAAAGTTGAATGTGAAAATTGTGAGAGGGTAAATATCATAGACCTTCCAATCACAGAAGATTTTTTTACAGAGAGGTAGTTCTTAATAGGGACGTAGAGGATATTCTACAAGAAGCCTACATCTTAGTTCATAGAATAGGGTTCGCCTTTTCGGATATAAAAACCATGACTAAGATAGAAAGAGCTACCTTCTTGCGATTTTATAAGGAAGAATTAGATAGAGAATCAAATATATGAAAGTAAATAATTACGAAGTAATAGAAAGGCACAACAGACCATCAGTTATTCAAAAAGTAGCTTTAAGAGCTATGTTCTATAACGATGGTGTTCCTACGGACCCTTATGAAATTAGTTCTGTAGCAGTCTTCAATGAGAGTGTTAATTTTAGCCCAAGTACTGTTCTAAGTGCAAACGTCTTAACCGATGCTGCTTCTGGATTAGTACTAATGGGGTTCGCTAATAGTGCTACAGAAACAACTGATTCTGCGTTTGACTCCTCAAACTACACACCCGCTACCACGGCTAGCGGTATTTACAAACTAGATACAGGTGATTATGTAGCAATATTAGATGGAACCTTAGATTTATCAGGAGAGTACGAGGGAGTAGCTACTGCTAATGCTGTATCCTCAACAGGTGAATTTATTGATATTTGGACTGTAAAGTTTGTATCAGGTAGTGACTACAGAGCCCTTATTAATGAGTTTGAATTGTTTGATGATACCTTCTTCATGGTAACAGAAGAATTATCAATCACCGTTAAAAACAAGCTTATTAATAAAAGGATTAAGTATGGCTCTAAGCAAAAGCTACAATTAGAATCTTACATACAAATCAACAACCCAATTGATGAAGCTATTAAAAATATCTTCAAAGATAGCGTAGTTACTAACCCCAAACTACGAATCGTAAAACTTAATGAAAATAGGGCGCTTCCTGCGCACGTAGAGGTTTCAGGCTACTCTGATACCTCTGGAAGTATAGAGGTCACTTCAGAGGATACTATCCTATTTAATTGGGATACTTCTGAACTTACTAGCCTTCCTGAAGTAGCTGATGGTACTTTTGGTCCTCTTACTGGAACTTACATGATTCAGGCTAAGTTTGATGTATTAGACCAAACAATTATAACGCCAGAATACTTTATCCAAGTGAGCTAAGAGTAAGATAGTAGAAGTCGTAAGGCTTCACATTATCCTCTAAATGCTTAGTTAAATTAACATTTCTTTCATGGGCCTCTGACCAATCGTTACAGCCCGTAGGTAACTCAAGAACATATAAATCCCACATGTTCTTGAGTTTTCTTTGTTTATTGAATCTTGTAAGAGCAGCTATACCAGCATTATCATTATCAAAACCAGAGATAATATTACCTCCGTATTGTGCTAATAGATCCATTTGTATTTGAGATACACTAGTACCAAACACGCAAGTAGCATTGATTCCTTGTACTTGTAAAGATATAGCATCCATAATACCCTCTGTTACCAATACATAAGGCTTGGAGTAATCAAACGGGTATAAGATGTTAGAAGGTTTAGTTAGGTGGTCAGAGTGAAGGTACTTAGGATATTGGTTGTGTAGAGATCTGGCTGTATAGAAATACATCTCCTCACTATCAATAATAGGAATAATAATCCTACCAAGTAAAGTTTCATCCTCTGGGGATTTAGATATAAAGAATCTCTGCCCAGCAACCTTATAACTAAATAACTTTCTATTTAGAATATACATAAAGGCTTCTGTGATGTCTGGATCATCACTCTCAAATGAGCTAACAGTAATCTCAATCCAATTAGACGGGATATGTAGTGAGTTTAATTCTCTTACCCTTTCAGTATCCTCGTAATCAAAATCAATATTATTTAGAATCTTAAGGCTAAAGTAATCTAATGATTTCTTATAAGAAGTATTTTCCAACTCCATATAAAGTTGGAAAATATTGCCTTTCTTACCAGTTAAGAAGCATCTCCACAAACCAGTATCCATGTTGATACTAAGTTTGAGTTTACTATCATGCGTAAAGATTGAATTTACGGTTAGTTCTGCCGATCCTGGGTAATACTTATAGTCTTCAAATTTACTATAAATATAATCGGCAATAGCTTCTGGAGGTACTGTAAATCTCATTTAAATATAGGGCATTTGTATTTTATGAAAACAAAGGACAGGAACTTTTAAAAGCACACCAATCACAGAATTGATTTCGTTCAGGGGTTAATTGAGTTTTTTTGCATTTGCGGATATTCCACATATCATTAGTAAGACTTTTTACAAATTGGTTAATTTGGGCCTTGCTATACCTTAGTGTGACTAAATTATCTGACAGAGGATAATAGTGACCACACACTATCTTTTCTATGGGAACCTTAAAAAGTGTATGTACTGCGAAAGTATATCCTAATAACTGTGGGTCGTTATAAAGATCAATGGCTTTTTTCTCTCTACCTGTCTTATAGTCAAGTACAAGATAACCTCCATCCCTACCAATCAGCAATCGGTCAATGATGCCATTATAGGTCATATCTTCACCTATAGGGACTTCAAATCTCAATTCGGTATCTACAGTCTCCGATAGCGTTGCGTTGAATCTTAGGAAGTTTTTTAGGGCTTTATCTACTAATTTGTCAGGGTATTTCTTCTTTGAGTACTTGTAGTTCTCCGAAGCTGCCTCTGCTAATACCTGAAGCTCCTCTACTGACTCTGATTCTACACCATCTTCTAAGATTTTATGGATATAAGATCCAAACTGGAGAGCGTCTGTATTCCTATCTTCATCAGGATCAGCACGTTCTACATATTGCTTACCATATTTAAACTTACATTGGTGCCAAACATCTCTTTTTGAATTCGACAAAGTATTACAAAACATCTGAAGCTCTCCCGTGTATGACCGGGTAATATAGCTCAATTTCAATAGATTTAAAGAAATTAGAGACTTGTTCCGGAGAATATTTACACCTATTGGTTAAATATCTATATAAGGTCTTTAGTTTTAATTGTTTCTTACTGCTAAGAGCGTTGAGCAACTTTAATTGAAATTGCTTTAAAAATACTTCCGAGTATTTGAACTTCCATTTCTCTACGAACTTACTAGACAAGGTAAAGTCTAGTAAATCTAGGAATTCAAACAGTTCTATGTCGATATTGTCCATGATATTTAAATACTATATAGTTCTTATTAATAGAACTATTAGGCGAGGCCCAAAGCCTCGCCAGTACTTTTATTTATTTTATTAAGTTATTATATATATATTATTGTCGGATCTAGTTAGTAATTTTAGGTCTTTTGGAAAAAATATGTCAAAAATCAAAAAAACAAGGGTGAATTTAAAGAATGCTGGGTTTAAAAGCACATCTACTAGGGCTTCACGTACCGAGTCTATGATAGTGCCTGGGGATTTAATATTTTTCAACTACCACTCAATGCACATTAACACGCCTAAAAGTCCTTACCTGTGTTTAGTAGTATCAAATAAAAGAAGTAGGGGTAACTCTATGTTCAGAACTAAATCTGGATCTAAGCTTCTATCAGCGTTTGATATATCCACAGCCTCTGAAGAAGTTGTGTCAGTTGTTCTTAAAAGGCTATATAAAAACAGACGGAAATGTAGTTATTCTAAAGTGATCGACGGATTAAAGGCTATATTTGGCGCAGCT